>Ga0075520_1000187_pt1 | contig 23935 bp, 25 predicted proteins | sample NGEPerB_FD_75100 | JGI IMG/M metagenome (GOLD analysis project Ga0075520, IMG submission 75100) | Arctic peat soil microbial communities from the Barrow Environmental Observatory site, Barrow, Alaska, USA - NGEE PermafrostAB12-B | ecosystem: Environmental > Terrestrial > Soil > Wetlands > Peat ... | reverse complement strand
TATCGAGCAACGACAACGCAATGCTTGGCCCGATAGGATGCCGGTCGCGTCTTGGTGGACTGCTCAACTTCTACCATCGGAAGGCAGCGTGAGGATTTGCGATGAGTTTGCGGACACTACGGGGTCGCACAACGGCTATCCTAGATCCCCTGCACCACAAGTCCCGACGCGCGTGCCGCGCGAGCGAGCTGTTCGTCGTGAGTCAAGAGCACGAGCTTTGGAGCCAGCGTCCTTTTGACCTCGAGGGCGGTGACTAGGTGCAAGGCATCCAGCGTTCCAATCACGGTCGGCATCGGTAGCGAAGCACGCTCCAACAAGATGTCAGTTAGCTCCAAAACGTCGATGGACTGTACCAGCCTTACCTTTTCTTCGTGCAACTTCGCCACGGATTCGTCGTCGAGGCGCCCCGCCAGGCGGCACCGATCGATCACGCGCGATACCTCCACCACGAGCAACCGTGATGCATAGGCTTGTTCAATCGACGACCAATTGGCCAACGGCGAGGGCTCACGAAATAGCATTCGCAATAGCACGCTCGTGTCAAGGTACGCGATCATCGGCGGCTTCGGTCATCAAGTAGCAAGGACAGCGTGTCGACGTTGGCTACGTCAATGCCGCGCACCCGAATCTTTCCGAGCGGCGGTGCCGCAGGATCCCTCGGCGCAATCACCAGAGGTTTTGGAACCGCATCAAGCTTGTACGGCACGAGGCGGGCTACCGGAGTATCTCGGTCTTTGACGACCACCTCGCGACCGTTACGGGCCAAGCCAAGGTAATGCGCCAGCCGCGCTTTAAATTCAGAGGTCTTGGCGCTGATCATGACCTAATATGTACCAACTAGGTCAACTTAGGTCAAGTTACGAGCCTGTTGTCAGTGAATGTCCGCGCAAATTAGGCATGCTGGGCTCCAGGTCGCTGACAGTTTAGCTCGTGCGTCGCCTGAAGTTCGGCGCCGAATTAGCGACGGGCCTTCTTCTTCCCCTTGCTCTTAGGCGCCTTCTTGGCTGCTTTGGCTGGGGCCTTCTTAACCAATTGTTTCTTTGCCGCTGGCTTCACTCTTGAAGTCTTTTTGGCGGCCTTGGCCCTGGCCTTTGATTTCTTTTGCGCGGGGGCGGCCTTCGCTTTGGCCTTGACACTGTTAGCTCGTGCTTTGGCAGATGCCTTACCCACTGCCTTCTTCGCGATTACCCTCCGCTTCGCGGATTTCTTGGGTGAGCTTGTCCGCTTCTTGCCTTTGGCTGCTTTCTTCCCCGCCTTCTTCTTGCCGGCTTTCTTGGCAACCTTGGAAACTTTTGCTGATCGCGGAGCAACGGGCTTTTTGCTGGCCGCCTTTTTGGCGGGCTTCTTCTTAGAGGAACTTGGTTTGCTCTTCTTGGCTTTGGCCAGTTTCCTTTTCTTCGTCGAGACCGGACTCAACTCTAGAACATCGCCATTCGAACCTTCATCCGATTGCTCACCATCGGTAGCGGCCTTGCTCCTCCTTCGCGACTTCGTTACGACGGGTGCCGGCTCTGTCGATAGGTATGCTTTGCCTGCCCTTTTCTTCGCCGGTTTTGTGGGTCCGTCCAAGAAATTAAACTCGACGCGGTTTTCTGAAGAGCCATCGTTCATGTCGCTGCTCGCTTCGGCGGCTTTGCGTCGCGCGGCGCGCTTTCCCAGACTCTTGAGAAATGAATCTTCTTCATCCGTGTTCGATTCGTCAGTTAGGCGAGCACGCTTCAATTTCGCGGGCGGTGGCTGGCTTGATTCGTCGGCTTCGTCGGTGGTTTGGACAATCTCGACGTCTGCTCCGTCCGGTCTTCCGACGTGGTCACGACGACTCTCAATTGTTTCTGCAATCGTGCGGTCGAGTACCGCAAATTCGAAAGGTTTGTCCAAGTGGGCATCAGCCCCATAAAGAGGCGATGTAATTTCATTGAGCGATTCACCAATACCCGTCAACATTACGACGCCGGTGTGCGCGAGAGAAACGGTTTCCCGAATGCGACGACACACTTCCCAGCCGCTCATACCCGGCATCATCACGTCGAGAACGACGAGATCGGGTAAATGTTCAAGTGCGAGTGCGAGTGCTTCATCGCCATCAACGGCTTCGACTACTTTGTAACCGATGGACCGCAGATGGCGCGCAACCATCGCTCGAGTGCTAGGTTCATCGTCGGCAACTAGTATGCTTGCTCTGCCTAAATCGACCATGTTGTTCGGCTCCGGGAAGTGGCTGGCCCTATTTGGGCAGTTCAGACCAGTTGCGGTCAAGCTGGATTGCAGAGTTTCCTGACGATCTTTGCGGTCGTAACCCTCCGCTGGCGGGTCTGCGGGCGACCCCTGCTTGCTGCCCTTGGGCTTGCCTGGAGGTGGACAAGATTCGGCTCGACGAACGAATGCAACACTGGCGACCCTAAACGGGGGCCGGACGCGCTACAGAGCCGGACAAGCATGGAGATTTTGCGGTGGACAAGCCTCGCGTTAGCGTCCGGCGTCGCGGGAGCCATCAACTCTGTGGCGGGGGGCGGTACGCTTATTTCATTTCCGGCGGCCATCGCGGTTGGACTTTCGCCAGTTGTTGCGAACGCGACGAACACTGTCGCCCTTGTGCCGGGAACCTTGGCCTCGGCCTTTGCCTATCGACGCGAGCTCCTCAAAGACAGGCGCTTTCTCGCCCCTTTGTTCGTTCCAACGTTTTTCGGCGGCCTGATCGGAGCGTTTTTGGTACTTGCCGCCCCGGCTCGCGTCTTTGAACGTTTGGTGCCATGGCTCGTTTTTGGCGCAACGTTACTCATACTGTTCAAACGCCCGATTTTGAGCTCACTGGGAGTGGGCGGCCCGCCCTCCCGCTCTCGAGTTGTAGCCATTGCCCTGGGGTTGTTCCTCATGGGCGTTTACGGCGGCTATTTCGGGGCGGGGATTGGTATCATCACGCTTGCCGCACTAGGTCTGTTAATGCCCATGGATATTCACACCATGAACGCAAAAAAGACCCTTCTGGCCAGTGTCGTAAATGGTGCGGCGGCCGGTCTATTCATTATCAAGGGGACTGCAAATCTTCCAGCGGCCGGGGTGATGGCCTTGGGCTCGATCGGTGGCGGCTACTTGGGCGCTCATTGGGCGCGCCGAATACCCGCAGCCGCCGTCAGCGCAATGGTTGTCGTAATAGGGCTAGTTTTGACCGGGCTTCTGCTTTATCGCGGAGTCGGAATTCACTAGCTGGACGCAGACTCAGTTATGCGTCACTGTGCCATTCCGGCCGCAACGGCGCAGGTGGCCTTTTCGAAGCCCGAAATCGAAAGGCCGATGAGTCTGACCAAAGTGGTCCGTCGCCGCAGCCTCGGGATTGCCACCTCACGAAACCGCAACATTGACCGTATCGTAGTTTGAGACGCTTTCAATCGCGATGAGTTACGAACAAATTCGCCACCGCCTGGTTCAGGGTCGGCCATTGGTCGTGGGCTCCGATGTTGGCGCTAGTTTCCGGGTTCAAGGGGTGTCGCTAGATGCCCCGGGGTCCTTAGGGCTACTGCTGCGCCAAGGTCCGGAAGATGTGTTAGGGCATTATCGTGCGGAGGCCGCTTGCCGAGTCGATGTTCTTTGTGCTTTGACGGCTGACACTACTCCTCGGGCTTTGGCCGAAGTGGGCATGCAGCACCGCTCCGCCCTGCTGACGGGATTAGCTGTAGAACTCGCCCTGGACGCGGCTGCTGAGTCGATAAGGCCGGTGGCTGTTGCGGGCCTTCTCGGCAGCGACATGGTTTCGCCGGTGGCTGCCGATCGACTGCACGGGGAACTTGTTGAGCATGCCGAAAGGCTCGCCGCGGCCGGATGCGAGCTGATAATCTCACGAGGTCAGGGATCTCACCTGGGTCTCATGGCCGCGGTTGTAGCGGCCGCTAGTACAGACTTGCCAACCTGGGCGGTTATCGAGTGCCGAGCGCCGGGGGACGTGAGCAGTCTGGGACCAGTGGCTCCTCTTATCGAGGGGCTGGAGGACGCCGGGGCTTCAGCGGTTATTTTTGAAGTGCCGTCAATTGACCTCGGTATCGAATTGCTCGATCGGGCAGGGGCCTCCATCACAGCGGAAGGCCTTTTCGCCGGCGTTTTACTCGCAGCAAGTTCGGAAAGCGTCCGGGGCTTCCCTGATGTTGATTCTCTGCCTCTCACGTGGGCCGAGCGGGCGCTCGACCTTGATTTTCACGGCGCCCGAATTATCGGCGGTGGGGCCGGCACAACGGAAGCCCACACGGCGGCCCTGGCTCGTGCCTTAGGCATTGTGCATCCGTCGCTTCCGTTAACGCGATCCGACACCGAGCTTGATCATTCTCCCCCCGGCCTCTAGCCAGACTGGTGGATAGGCAAGCGAGGTTCTACACACAGAGAGTCCTATGGATCCTCAGATGCAGTCTCCCTTGATGTCCGGTTCATCATCGCGTCTCGTGAACAGCAAAGCCGACCTACTTAGTATTTTCGAGGAATCACAAAAGCCGCGTACCCATTGGCGCATTGGTACCGAAACTGAAAAATTTGGTGTTACTGCGTTTCCGCCCCACGCAATTCCCTATTTGGGCCTCGTGAGCGTGCACACGGTGATGTTGGAACTTATAGGTCGCTTCGGCTGGGCTCCCGAATCGGAGAAAGCTGGGGGCCCGCTCATTGCGCTAAGGCGAGGACTGGCATCAATTTCATTGGAGCCGGGCGCTCAACTGGAACTGAGCGGTGCCCCGCTGTCTGATCTTCACGCCACCCGTGCAGAACTTGAGCAACATATCCGCGAGCTTGAGCTGGTGAGCATTCCGATGGGAATTCACTGGTTGTCAATCGGCTTTCACCCTTTCGCGCGGCGCGACGAACTGCCCTGGGTTCCAAAATCGCGTTACGGCATCATGCGGGAGTATCTACCGATTCAGGGGAGTGGTGCCTTGGATATGATGCAACGCACCGCGACGGTTCAAGTGAACCTGGACTACGAGGACGAGCGAGACGCGCTTCGAAAGATGCGCGTACTGATGCGGCTAGCTCCGATAGTTCACGCAATGACAGCGCACGCTCCATTAGTGGAGTCGCGCCTTTCATCTTGGCAAAGTTTTCGCGGTGACGTTTGGTTGCGTATGGATCCGAAGCGGTCAGGGCTTGTCGAATCACTTTGGACCACCCCAAACCCGCGTTATGAAACGTACGTCGAATGGGCGCTCGATGCGGGTATGTTCTTGTTCAAACGCGGCAGTCAAGTAATCGCGAATACCGGGCAAACCTTTCGCAGCTTCATGCAAGATGGCTTCAATGGCCACCGCGCAACGTCCGAAGATTGGGTGCTGCACTTAAATACGTTATTCCCTGAAGTGCGTCTGAAGAACACGATTGAAGTTCGTAGCTGCGATGCCCAGCCGATGGACACATTGCTCGCAATTCCCGCAATATGGACCGGAATAACTTACGACGACACGGCCCTTGAGCGCGCAGAACGCCTCACTCATTCATTAACGTTTGCAGAGGTGAATGCGGCGCGACCGGAGCTCGTGCGCAACGGACTCTTGGCCACGCTTGCCGGTCGAACATTGCGTGAATGGGCCGAAGACTTGCTGGCTATTGCCGATGAGGGATTGAAACGAAGGGAGCGACTCAATGCAGAGAAATCTGACGAAAGTCGCTATTTGGCGCCGCTAATTCGGCTAGTTCAATCCGGACATACCCCGGCGTCGCGATTACGACGAAAATTAGATCGATTACCCAGCTTCGACCCTCAGAGTGTAATCGAATCGGCCCGCATGATCCCGCAATTCTACGCATAACCGAGGTGTCGGTAGAGGCGGGCCCGTCCAGCAAATTTGAAGATCGTAAACGGTTAACTCAGCCCAGCATTCCGAAGAAGAGATTCAGGGCCATTCCCAGGATGACTGTATTATATGCGAATGAAAGAATTGAATGCATCAATACAACACGCCGAATCTTTTTGCTAGTAATGACGACGTCGGAAACCTGAAAACACATGCCGACTGTGAACGCAAAATAAGCGAAGTCCAGCGCATCGGGTGTTTCATCACCAGGAAACTGCAGTCCGCCCTCGCCGGAGCCATCATCACGGAAATACAAATGCGCGTACCGCAACGTGAAGGATACGTTGCTGAGAAGCCAAGCGCTGATGACAGCGGCCAAACTCAACGCCCAAGCCCAGGCGGGATTCTCCGGCGCAAAAGTACTTGAACGCCGCAGGACGTAGGCGGATGCAAATAGTCCAACCGCACTTCCCAGCAACACAATTACCCAAATAAACGTGCGACCTGGATCTTGGGCGGCGGCGCGGCGACGCGTGTCTTCTACGGCGGAACTTAGAATGATTAATGTGTCGAAAAACAGAATCGTCAGAATTCCAGAATCGAAGGCGGCAAGTCCGCGCAGCACCCAGCCATAGTGATGCGGCACAGCCAACGTACCGATAACCATTGCGACGGTGGCAATTATGAGGCGCCCGCGGGCCTGGCGAGGATCGAGCGAATGGTAAGCGAAGCCAGATTTTGGCGCGAGAATTGGGGGAGCCACCGGGCGAGCATAGCGCAAGCGAGAAACACGCGGCGACTACGAACACTCTGGGTGTCGAAACTGCTATTGTTCCCGCGACGACATGCCAAGATATCCCAATCAGCCTACGACCAACTGGGTCCAAGCGCCCGGACTAGTGGCCACTTTGGGACCGTGTTCGCACGGCAAAGAGGCGGAGTTGGCTGACGCAGGGGTCACCCAATTCCGAATCAATTCTTCACATCTCACAGTGGCAGGACTGCTCGAGTACATCGCCAGCGCACAAAATCACGCCCCGCAAATTCCGATCATCGTCGACTTACAGGGCGCAAAGATGCGTCTAGGTGACTTCAAGCCTCGCCCCGTTGATGCCGGACAAGTGATACCCTTCGCGTTTGCGGAGGTCACGACGACGACGCAGGTGCCATTACCGCATTCCGAGCTGTACCACGTCTTAAATTCCGGTGATGAGGTCAGCATCGACGACGGGCGCCTGTCCGGAAAGGTCGATAGCGTGCAAAACGAATGCATCAATGTGCGCATGCTCACAGCGGGCCTGCTCTCACCCCGTAAGGGGTTTAATCGCGCCGTCCACCCGGTATTCATGGACGACCTCTCGTCCCGTGACATTGCCATTGCCAGGGCAGCACACGATTCGGGTTGCCGTTCATTTGCAGTTTCATTCGTCGCGGACGGCCGCGAATGCGATTGGGTGCGTCGCCAAGTTAGCCCGGTTGAGGTAATTGCCAAGATTGAGCGGCAAGACGCGTTGGTTCACCTCGACGATATTGCCCGCAGGTCGGACGCTCTGTGGGTTTGCCGCGGGGATCTTGGCGCGCAATTGGGGCTGCTCGCCCTGGGGCGAGCGATCGCAGGGATCGACCCGCGCAAGTTCCACTTGCCTCTGTGGATGGCAGGCCAAGTGCTTGAGCATCTAACGGCACATCGCGACCCGACGCGCTCGGAAGTGTGTCACCTGTACGACCTAATCGGCCGCGGTTACGCCGGTGTTGTCCTATCCGATGAGACCGCGATTGGTTGCGATCCAGTCAATGCAGCACGCTGTGCCCGCGATTTAGCAAATGCGTTCCCCTGAGCAATTTCGAGCAATGAAGATTGATGGACTCCCGAACAACACTAAGAAGCGAGCCCGCTTCGTGGTTGCCTGTCTATTGATATTCATTCTGTCCAGCGTGACCGCGATGCTCCTCTACCCCGGTGGAACTTGGTGGGAGCCAGCGAGGCGCGGTCACTCGTTTTGGGATAATTTCTTGTGCGACTTGTTGCACAATCCAGCCCTCAACCATCAATCGAATCCTGTAGGCTCCCGACTGGCCGCGGGCGCAATGCTAACCTACTTTGCAGGACTTAGCGTATTCTGGTCAATGACCGGCGTTTGGCTGTGCTGCCGCCTACGCCTCGCGGGGTTGGTAGCTCGACTTGGCGTAGTAGGTACGCCACTGCTCGCCGCTGTGCCGCTGCTGCCGAGTCATCAATACCCAAAACTTCACACGGTTGCAGTCGTAGTTGGCAGTCTGCCCGCGTTGCTAGCGCTCATCTTATTCGCTGGGGGATATCTCAGCGAACCCCACAGCCGTGCCTTGCCCCGATGTTTGACGGTCGGCCTCGCACTCTTAGTTGTCCTGTGTTTGGGACTCTACGCTCAAAACGCAGTCTGGGGAGGGCCTTCGCTTCGCGTTGTCCCCAGATTGGAACGACTCACTTCAATGGGCGCCTTGTTGTGGATGTTCACCCTGCTCCGTCAGATTCTGGGACCGCGAGCCATCCCATAGCTGGGGGGCCAATCGAGAATCTCCAGCTTCACCTTGCGGGGCATTCGGGGCCGCTGGTAACGTCAAGGACGTGCAGGCAGCCGAAGTAGCACTAGGAGCCGTATCCATTTTCGCGCACCTGCGACCCGATGAAATCGGTCGAATTGCGCGACGCTTCGAAGGTATGACTTTGTTAGTCGGTACCTCGTGTCAGTTCTTGGCCACTCGAGATCAAGCCAGACTGGTGGTCGTCGTTTCAGGTGTCGTAGATGCTTTTGTGGACGATCCGGCAGGAGCAGTTCACTTTCGCATGCGCCCGGGTGACCGCTATGGTGAATCCATGTTGCTCACCGGCAACCCTCAGCTGGTACGCCTTGAGGCAAGGACCCCCAGTGAGATTGCTGTTATCGATCGAGCTGGCTTGGACCAAGTGCTTGCAGAATATCCAGCCGTGGCGTTGCCACTTGCCGCCGAGCTCGCTTCTGAGCTTCGCGCCCGAAATGACCAAGTTCGACAAGTGATTGAACTTCAGTCAGCGGGGTTCACCGGCACGCAGATCGAAAGTGCCATCGGGCGACTCAGGCGGACACTGGCACTGAGCAGCGCCGGCGTCAGGCATCTTTCGGCGGGCGGATTGTTCCGACGCCTCGTCATCAATCAAGGTACGGAGCCGCCTTTCTGGATGCTCGTTGGTTTCGTTACAGGACTTACTGGCGCGCGCCTGATTGTGCACTTAATCATTAAATACAAGCTGGAACGGCAGCTCTTTGCGCTGATAGCAGGCAAGGATCCGAACCCGATGCACATCCACCACTTCAATTATGGCTTAATTTTGGTGGGGATCACCGGGTTAGCTGCTCTGTCGCCCTATGCCAGACGTTCGCTCCGGCTGCTTTCTCTGTTATTCGGGCTAGGTTGTGGCCTAGTCTTTGACGAGTTTGCGTTGTTCTGGAACCTCAATCCAGACTACTCGCAAGGACTAAGTCTGATATCAGCTGCAATTGCAGCAATAGCCCTAGTACAGCTCACCTACTTTCGTCGCTTCTGGCTAGCCTTGGTGGGTCGAATTACGGAAAGGATCCGAGGCGAATGATTCAGGATCGCCGGCTTGCCGTATTGCGTGGCGTGAGTTTCCTGGCAAAGCTCGACGAGGCGACGCTTTCGGCAATCGCCGTCCGAGCACGCGTTCAGGAATACAAGGCCGAAAGTCGGATCGTTTCTGAACTTGAGTTTGGCGCCGACGTCTATGTAATTGCCCAAGGCCAGGCAGAAGTGTCCGTTCAATCAAAATCAGGTGAACGCCAAGTTCTCGGCCAAATTGGCCCAGGAAAGACGTTTGGCGAGATGGCATCGCTCACGGGTGAGCTGCGCTCGGCCACCGTGCGCGCGGTGACTCCAGTCGAAGCCATAGTCATATCCGATCGCGACTTCGACGAACTTAGGGTCTGTCGACCCGAAGTGGCAATATGGCTGGTACACGTACTTTCACAGCGTCTGCGCGAAGCAGAGCGGACCCTCGATTCATTACTCAAGGGAAAGCCGACGGGCCCGATAATTTCCGAGTCCAGGGTCACCCGCAGCTCGCTTCCCTTACTCTGGCGAGAGCTGGTCGTGAACCACGAAAAAGACCTAGCGTTTCTGACACTATTGGGTTTTGTCGTCACGCTCATTATCGTTCGCGCTGCTGTCTTTCTCGCGTTCACTTTCGATTACGAACCCCGCGAAGTATTACGTATCGCCTACCTGTTGGGTTTTGGACTAGTCATACTGAGCGCGTGTGCGGCGCTGCTAACTTTCAGGCCAACGTGGCGGCGCGCCATATCACTCACCTATGGTATTGGCGCCGCGCTTATTATCAATGAACTTGGCGTGACTCTAGCTTTCGATATCTTCTATAAGGACATGCACACGGTCGATCCCGCAGTTGCGTTCGACGTTGAGCGACTGTACCGGCGGGCGGAGCCGATTCGGGCAATTGTTGTAGGGTTGGTGGTGCTCGTGCAAGCCGTGTACCTGAAAACGTTTTATTCTCGCGTCTGGTTCCTTGTTAAAATGCGGATCGGTCGAGTTTTGAGTGGCAGGTGAGAACACAAGCGTGGCTCGGGAAGGTCTTCTGTGTTTCTGCTATAGTCCGCACATGCAAGACAAAATTATCGTAATTACTGGCGCAAGTGCAGGTATCGGTGCAGCGCTCGCTGCTATAGTGGCAAAGAAGGGAGCCCGACCAGTGCTACTGGCACGGCGCCGAAAAGAGTTGGATGAGGTTGCGGCTCATCTGGACAGCAAGGCTCTTTCATTGGTGACGGACGTGACGCGTCGGGTAGACGTTGAGCGCGCTGTTCAGGCTACGCTATCACAATGCGGTCACATAGACGTATGGGTCAACAACGCGGGAAGAGGGATTACCCGCCTAGTGTCAGAGCTCACGGATGAAGATTTCGATGAAATGATGAGCGTGAATGTGAAGGCCGCGCTATACGGAATGCAGGCTGTGCTGCCGCATTTTCGCGAACGCGGCCAAGGGCACATCATCAATCTGTCATCTATGCTCGGGAGGTTGCCCTTTGCGTCGTTTCGATCGGCTTATTCCGCTGCCAAGCACGCACTAAACTCACTCACGGCCAATCTTCGGATGGAACTTCGTGAATCATATCCACAGATTCACGTATCAAGTGTTCATCCGAGCGTAGTAGCAACCGATTTTGGCAATAACGCACTGCATGGTGGCATGGACTCCCGTAAATTTCCGGGGGCGCAGACAGCCGAAGACGTTGCCGCGACTATTGCCGATATCATACAGAACCCTCGAGCGGATGTCTACACGCGCCAGGGTGCGCAACAGATGGTAGTGAACTACTACGCAGCTGAAGACATGGGTCAGGCCGAACAGCAGCCGCCCTTTGCTCCAGCACCTCGGGTGCCCCCTCGATAGATGCGAGAATATTGGCGCATGCCTGAGTCAATCCTCAGTGCTGTGCCGACGCGCCTGCTTCTTTTCAGCCACGTGTCGTTTGTCGCGTAAGCGTGCAACCCGTGAGGAGGCCGTAGGTTTAGTCTTGCGTCGCCTCAGCGGTACGATCAGCGCACCTTGAATGGCTGCAACTAACGTTGCCCGGGCTTGCTCCAAGTTTTGTTTCTGTGAACGGGCCGTCTGGCAGGTGATGACTACCCGCCCCTCAGAATCAAGGTTGCCAGCAATAAGTCTACGAAGACGGGCCTTCACGGAATCGCTGAGCGCTAAGGACTCCTTCAGCAGGAAGCGCAGTTCGACTTTTGTCGCGACCTTATTGACGTTCTGTCCGCCCGGACCCGACGAACGCACCGCCTTCCAGCGCAGGTCGTGAGCGGGAATCACAAGATTAGGCGTGACTTGAAGGGCTAGCACGGTCCGGGGAAGAGTAGTCGAATCGGGCCGTCTTCACACTTCTTAACATGAATCCGGGATCGTTCTTCACAGGCGTGCCGCAGATTCCACCGGTTGACGCGCTATTTCCACAAAGGTTGGCGCGTCCGGAAAGAACGAGCAATATGTCGCACATCGTATTTGGAACTCTGTTACTGGTATTGGCCGGACTATTTGCGGCAAGACAGCATCGGCATAGATATTCCCACTTTTGAAGGAGTGCCCAGCATGCGACATTGCATCATAGCCGTAATCCTAACTGTCGTTGGCCTGTTTAGCATTGGCGTCGGAATTCATCACTTGCGCGGCTGTCCTTCGGACAGGCAGACTTTCGAGCGTCACGTGGCTGACATCTGCGTGCAGGCAGCCGAACGCGCCCGTGAAAAGTCAAGCACCTCTAACTCAACGCCATGAATGGCAATATGACCGTCCGTGCTCTCATCGTTGACGACGACCGACGCCTGTTTGAGCTCCTTTTCGACTACCTCGGACAAAACGATGTTCGAGCGACATGGGCCAAAGATGGCACTACTGCCTTGTCCGCTCTGTCGCACGGAGCATTCGACGTCGTCTTGCTAGACGTGATGATGCCGGGCATGGACGGACTCATGACACTTCGGGAAATTCGGCGTCTTGGGCCGATGCCCGTGTTGATGTTGACTGCTAAAGGTGATGAGACCGATCGTGTGGTCGGTCTTGAACTAGGGGCGGATGATTACCTGCCAAAGCCGTTTAGCCCCAGGGAATTGTTGGCACGACTGCGCGCAGTTCTGCGCCGGATCCAAGCGGCAGATGGTGAGAAGATAAGTTTCGGTCCGCTTAATGTGGACATTGAAGCTCGCTCGGTACGCATCGATGGTAACTTCATTGAGCTTACCGGCCTTGAGTTTGACTTACTGGTGGCCCTTGCGCGCCGCGCCGGTCGTGTCGTGCCGCGCACAGCACTGCTTGAGCTGGCCGGTCGCTATGATGTTACAGTTGGCGATCGGACTGTAGACGTTCACGTCTCTCATTTGCGAAAGAAACTTGGCGATAACCCGTCAAAAATGATTCGCACCGTGCGAGGCGTAGGCTACCAACTAGTCAAGGACGACTCATGAATCGGTATTGGCCGAGGTGCCGCTATATTCGCCTCAGGCACCGTGTTTGTGCGGCTATTGTTTTGTCCATTGTTGTTACAGCCGCATTCGTTGTCCTGGCTACGCATCTTGTCGGCAGCGACGGATATCGCAGCGAACTTTTGAGTGTGGATCGGTTCGCCAGCGAACGCTTTGCCGAAGTGTGGGACAATCCCGGACGTCGGCGCGATTTGGCGTTGGCGATTGAGCGGAGTTTCGCAGTGTCCTTGACACTACGAGATCCCAACGGCCACATCATTAACGGCGACGTGATGGGCTGCACTAAGCCTGATTATCGGCTCAGAATTAGCGGACCTGAGGGGGATCTGGGAAGCGTGGCGCTTTGCTGGAATCACTCCAAACGCCGCGGCACGCCGGTTGCGATCGGCCTTATTGCGGGTGCCCTCGTTCTGTGGGTTGCATCAGGAGGAATAGCGCGACGCTTGGCGCGACCGGTCGACGAGCTCTTGCGTGTTGCCCGTGAAATCGGCCAAGGTAATCTAGCGGCACGCATGCGATTGCAGCGTCATCACCGTGACGAGGTGGGGGAAATTGCAGAAGCAGTCAATGACATGGCCGTACGCATCGAACGCCAAGTTTCCGGTCAGCGGGAGCTCCTCGCCGCCGTCTCTCACGAATATCCGCACGCCCCTTGCGCGCCTGCGGGTGCTCGTCGAGCTTGAGCGCACGAAGCCCGAGGATCAAAAACGACTTGACGCAATTGAAGCAGAGCTCATTGAAATCGATAGTCTTGTTGGGCAATTACTGGCCCAGTCAAAGCTTGACTTTAGCGCATTGGACCGGCGGCAATTGAACGCGGCGGATCTTGCAAATGCGGCGCTTGAACGTGCGGGGCTTCATTCTAATATATTGAATGTGAAAGGTGATCGCATTTTCGTCGATGGAGACCCAAGTTTGATCGCGAGAGCTCTCGCAAACCTCATCGACAACGCTCAGCACCATGGAAATGGGCTGCATGAGTTGACGGTGTATTGTAAGGACAATTGTGTAAGTTTTGTAGCCCTCGACCGAGGCGTTGGCATAGCAAGTGAAGTGCTGCCGCGGCTATTCGTCCCCTTCGAGCGTCGTGGAGACAACGCAGGCCTTGGGCTCGGTTTAGCGTTGGTTGAGCGTATTGCTCGCGCCCACGGCGGCCGTGCGTTCGCAGAGGCGCGACAGGGCGGTGGGGCTGCGGTAGGCTTTCGCATTCCAGTTGGCCTTGCAGTTTCTGCGTGATACACGTACGGGTAGGATTCCTGCCTGCCAAGGAAACTCGCATCGTGAATTTCTCGGAGATGGATTTCAGTATTCGCCGACTGGGCGAGTGTAAGTTTGGTTCGCCAATCGCGCTGTCCAAAAAGAGTGATGATTGGATTGCGAATTATGTTACGGACGATCAACGCGTAATCTACCAAGTTGACGTGGACGACGGGTTTCGCGGCCAGACACTTGAAAGTGCGGGTCTGTTCGAAAAGGCTGGGCCACGTGAACGGATATTCTTCGATCCGACAACCGTGCACGCTGCCCTTTTGACTGCAGGCGGACTATGTCCCGGGCTCAACGACGTGATCCGTTCAATCGTAATGACTCTGTGGTACCGCTATGGGGTGCGGCAGATTACCGGGCTGCGCTTTGGTTACCGCGGCTTGTACGAAGAGAACGAGAATTTGCGCGTCCAGCTTGTGCCTGAAACCGTGCGCGATATTCACCGCACGGGCGGTACGATATTGGGTTCATCACGAGGCGGTGGTAATCGCACAACGGACATGGCGGACGCTTGTGTTCGCCGCGGAATCAACGTGCTGTTTTGTATTGGGGGTGACGGCACGCAAAAAGGTGCACTGGCGCTAGCGCAAGAACTCAGCAAGACGCAGGCCAATTGCGCCGTCGTGGGTATTCCCAAAACAATCGACAACGACCTTAGTTTCGTCGAGCGTTCGTTTGGGTTCGACACGGCCGTTTCTGAGGCAGTTATCGCCGTGGCGGCAGCTCACACCGAAGCCCGCGCCGCCGTGGGCGGAATTGGGTTGGTCAAAGTTATGGGGAGGCAATCGGGTTTTATCGCCGTCCACACAGCATTGGCGCAAAATGATGTCAACTTCGTATTGATCCCGGAGGTCCCCTTCGATCTTGTCGGAGAAAATGGCCTGCTCACACATTTGGAAAAGCGTGTGGCAACACGTGACCATGCCGTGATTCTTGTGGCCGAAGGCGCGGGCCAGCAGCTATTGGCTGCGACGCACCAAACTGACGCTTCCGGAAACGTCAAGTTGGCAGATATTGGGCCCTTCCTCTGCGACAATATTCGCAATCACTTTCGGCAGCGAGGCTGTGAGGTAAACATCAAGTACATTGACCCGAGTTACATCATTCGCAGCGCGCCAACAATTGCCAACGACTCTATCTACTGTCAGCGTCTTGGCGCTAATGCAGTACACGCGGCGATGGCGGGGCGCACTGAATGCCTGGTGGGCCTCGTCAATGGGCGTTTCGTTCACGTACCGATGCCTCTGGCCGCCGGAAGACGTAATTTTGTGGATCCGGAAAGCGCACTTTGGCGCGATGCCGTCGAGGCAACAGGCCAGCCGCCGCTAATGCGAAATTAGCGCCGCATAATCTATTTTTGTCTTACATTCGACACTGCTCAACAAAGCTGATAGCGGGCAGCATCATGCGGCCCGCTCGTTTCGCTTGGTTGTTCGTTGTGCTCGCGCTGACAACAATGGCGTGCGTTCGAAATCGCCATCGATCTAGCGGCTCGGTTGCAGCTCCGACGACCCACGCAGCCGGCAATGTCGACATCGCTGCGCCACCGCCTCCGCCCGTTAGTCGTTGGCTAATTCCTGCGGATCATGCTTCGGATTCTAGCTTTTCAACGGCCGCTTGTTCTTCACTGGCAAACGAGCTTCTTTCAAAAATGACATTAAGTGAAAAGATTGGGCAGATGACTCAGCCCGATCGAAGTCAACTGGGACGGCCCGACGAAATAAGTCAATTCGCACTCGGTTCGCTTCTAAGTGGAGGTGGTTCAGGCCCTCCGCGCAATGAGCCTGGCGCCTGGCTTGCCATGGTGGACCAATACGCTGCATTCGCGGGAAGGTCCCGCCTCGGAGTACCCCTCATCTACGGCATTGACGCGGTGCACGGACACAACAACGTGCATGATGCGGTTATCTATCCACACAATATTGGACTCGGTTGTACCCGCGACCCGGATCTTGTGGAGCGAATTGCTCGAGCCACAGCCGAAGAAATGGCGGCAACCGGCATTAATTGGACCTTTTCGCCCGTCGTTGCGGCGGCGCGGGACGAACATTGGGGGCGCACCTACGAAGCCTTCGGGGAAACGGCCGAGTTGGCGGAATCACTAGGCGCAGCGGCAATTCGAGGCTACCAAGGAAAGCGTCTAGGGCAGGCCAATCCAGCAGTGTTGGCATGCGCCAAGCACTTCGTCGCAGACGGGGGCACATGGTCAGGGCGCGACCGCGGCGACAGTCTTGTCGATGCGCAGTCGATGCTGGACATCCATTTGCGGCAATACCAAGCCGCAATCAAGGCCGGTGTCGGTAGCATCATGGTTTCATACAGCAGTGTCAACGGGGCCAAGATGCACGGGCGCCGGGATCTGTTGACCGATGTATTGAAGGGCCAGATGGGGTTCTCTGGATTTCTCGTGTCGGATTACGGAGCGATTGAGCAGCTACCAGGGAATTACGAGGTGCAAGTTGAATCTGCGATCAACGCCGGTGTTGACATGGTCATGGCGCCCAAGCGCTTTCAAAACTTTATCTCGACGCTCACATCGCTAGTGCCGCGACGAGTCCCCGTCGAACGAATTGACGATGCGGTCAGGCGAATTCTGACGGTCAAGTGCGAGCTTGGTCTTTTCGAGACCGGGCGGCAGCGTCCTGCCGTGTCAATCGTTGGTTCAAGCGAGCACCGGGCGTTGGCTCGTGAGGCCGTGAGTCGAACCCTTGTGTTACTCAAGAATGAAGGCAACGTCCTGCCACTCGACCCCAATACGCCGAGTATTCACATTGCCGGGAAAAGCGCGGACGACATGGGCCTGCAATGTGGAGGTTGGACTATCCAGTGGCAGGGCGGGGCGGGACCGATAACATCGGGAACTACGCTTCGTCATGGCATTGAGCTGGCTGCGGCACGAGGTGCAAAAGTGAGCTACTCGCGAGACGCAAGTGGAGCCAAAGGTTCACAGGTCGTTGTCGCCATCATTGGTGAGCGGCCGTACGCTGAGGGCAATGGCGATCGACGGAATCTGGAGCTTGATGGCGAAGATATTTCAGTTGTTCGTAGAGCAAAACAAAGCGGCGCAAAGTTAGTAGTTGTTTTGGTATCCGGACGTCCAATGATTCTCGGCAATATCGCGGATTCTGCCGACGCCATCATTGCCGCGTGGTTACCGGGGAGCGAAGGCGCTGGCGTTGCTGACGTACTTTTTGGCACGACCAAACCACAGGGAAAATTATCGCACTCTTGGCCGAAGGACGGATCTCAGATCCCAATAAACGTCGGCGATCCAAAGTACGCGCCACTCTATCCGTATGGTTACGGCCTTGCGTACCCCTAGTGGCGCGATTCCGTCGAAACGGGGGGCCTTTGGAAAGGAATTAGGGCGTCCGGCCGATATGATCGTTGCCTGGTCTAGTCCATCGATTCTCTTGAATCGATGGACTAGAAATCGCGAAGCGATTTTGGGTTTGGGCGAATGCCCAAGAAAATAAGGCTAGTGGCGCGATGGCCGCGCAGCGGCCGGTCCGCAGGACCCATCAGTTCTGATGAATCGCGCTACTAGTCTAACGAACGCGGTGCAAGTGCTTGGCGATACGTCCCTAACTAAAGCAAAATGGTGCTGCCCGTTGGGGGTCAGTTCACGATGCGACTAGGAATTGATTTTGGCACCACACGAACGGTAGTGGCCGCAGTTGACAGCGGTAGGTATCCGGTTGCCCTATTTGATACGCCGCAAGGTCTGGCTGATTTTATTCCAGGCCTTGCGTTTGCTAGCAACTCTGGCATCGAATTTGGGTTTGATTCAAGTGAAGATCCGTCAACCTCGCAAGCACTTCGATCAATCAAGCGAGTTTTAGGTTCCCTGGCGCCTGACGACCCCGTTCCAGGACTCGTGAATAATACGGCGGCCCAAACGCTTGCTACCGACTATTTGAAGTGCATTCGACGGATGCTCGTTGAGCAGTCCAATTTAGATATCGATCCGCAAGAACCTCTAGAAGTAATGGTGGCGGTTCCTGCCAATTCAAACACCGGCCAACGTTTTGTGACAGTCGAGGCATTTGCCCGTGCCGGTTTCCAAGTTATTGGCATGTTGAACGAACCCACGGCAGCGGCTATTGAGTTTGCGTATCGAAATCTCGGGGCGCTGGGCAAGCGGACCCCAAAACGTTATGTTGTTGTTTATGATCTTGGTGGAGGAACGTTTGATACTTCTGCTGTCTCCTTGGCGGAGCGACGCTTTGAGTTGTTACATAGCGAGGGCATTGGGCAACTTGGTGGTGATGATTTTGACGAAGTGATTCTTGAATACGCACTCGAGCTTGCCAGCATTGACGGTCAATCAGTTGGACTTTCAAATCGATCGCGCCTGCTGGAGCTTTGTCGAGAGGCCAAGGAATCGCTTACTACGTCGAGCCGCAAGCTGCTCATCGACTTGGGCCGAGTTTTGCCCCAAGAAATGGAGATCCTGCTCGAAGTAGACGAGATATACCGACGCTGCCAGCCCTTGATCGACCGCACGTTGAGCCTGCTCGAGAAGGTACTAGGCAGTTTGGAAAATTACGGCATTGATCCGAACAATCCGCGTGAACTTGGAGCAATTTATATGGTAGGTGGGGCGACGTCGTTTCCTCCTGTAAGCCGTGCCTTGCGTAAATTGTACAGACGAAAGATTCAGCTCGCGCCGCAACCGCATGCAGCCACGGCGGTAGGCCTGGCCATTGCTTGCGATCCCGAAGCTGGTATATTTGTACGCGAGGCTGTTACGCGTCATTTTGGAGTTTGGCGTGAGGGAGAAGCCGGTCGAGCGAAGGTTTTTGACCCAATACTTCTCAAAGACACGGCAGTACCGGATCATGACCGGATCAGAATCGAACGGAGCTATCGACCCGCACATAGAGTGGGGCACTTGCGTTTCCTGGAGTGCACGGACATCGACGATTGCGGTCGGCCTGCCGGAGATCTGACACCTTGGGGCGATCTCTATTTTCCATACGACCCGGTGCTTGCTGACAGGACCGACCTCGATCGGCTAACAGAAGCGCGATGCGGCGACCTTGAGAGTGAAGAGATCGTAGAGACTTATGAATACGGAGCCGACGGCGGCGTGAGCATTTCCATCGAAATCGGACCCGCGGTTATCGAAAGCGGTTCTCAGTACCGTGGGGAGCAGGAAGCGCGTAACCTTGCGGAGGTAACCCCGCTTTGGCCTATTCCCCGATTGTCGGCATGCCCTTCTCCCAGTTGCAAGGGCACAATTCACCGCTCTGAAGCCCATCCAGGACCCGTAGCGCTTCCCCCGTGTTGCGGCCCACCGACAGGTCGTTGACATTCACCCAACGAATAATTCCTTCTGGATCAATGGCAAATGTTGCGCGCAGGGCCACGCCTGTCGGGTGCAAAACTCCGAGCGCAGACGCCAATTCGCGCTTAGTGTCGGCGAGCATGGGGTACGGCAAATGTCGTAGGTCTGAATGGCTGTTTCTCCACGCCAAGTGCACGTAGTGCGTGTCAGTACTGACACCAAGAACTTGGATGTCGCGATCTTCGAAGTCCTTGATTCGTTTGCCAAAATCAGCAATTTCCGTCGGGCAGATGAACGTAAAGTCCATGGGCCAAAAGAAGAGTATCAGCCATTTCCCTCGAAAGGAATCGTGGCTGATATCGCGGAATTCTCGGCCTTTCTCAAGGCTTACCACTGCCGTCAGCCTAAAATCCGGTAACTTGTCTCCGACGGTCAGCATGAATCGTCATCCTTCTTATTGAAAGGTCAGCCCCAGGCACTGGTCACGAGGTCTACTTGAAAATAATGCACGGGTGGGCCGAGGACCACAAAAATCAGGCCCCAAAGCACCGTTCTGACAGAGATTTCCGATATTAGAGAATTCCTTCTATTCCGCCGAATGTGCGCGAAAAGCGCTGCCAAGCCCACAAACTATTTTCTGCTGTCGCTGCCGGCTTCAAGGAGTTACCCTCAATGTGCAATGACCGAACGTTGAGCGCAAGGTTGTCCGCCAGTCTTTCTGGGAAATGCTCGGCGTTGCTAAGTTGCTTGATTGTATAACCATTGCTATTTCTTCGAGGGACATGTCATCGCTTGCTCCTGGGTTACTCGTTGCGGCACCGCCTCTCGGCGATCCCAATTTTGATCGTTCTGTAGTTTTACTGGCGGCTCACGGCCCTGAAGGCGCATTCGGGTGGGTCATCAATGGACGGGAATTGATGTCATTGTCAGATCTACTTGTTCGAGCGGATGTTACTCCGGAGCCACCTGACGTTCGAGGAGTCGTGCGCGTTGGCGGGCCCGTGTCGCAAGAACAAATTTGGTTACTTTACCGAATTCAAGATCGATTCGAATCGATCGAAGGTCAGTTTGACGTAGGCTCACAAATTCTCGCTACGGCATCTCGCCGGGTGCTGGAAGCGCTCGGAGATGGGCGACAACATGGCAACGTTGTCGGTCTCGCCGGGTATGCGGGTTGGGCTCCGTCCCAGTTAGATAACGAAATTCGACAAGGCGCCTGGCTGCCGACGGAGATCGATCCCGGGGTAATTTTCGACGTTCCTGTGGATGAAGTTTGGCAGCGGGCCTACGGACTGGTGGGCGCCACACCGATGTCCTTCACCACGCGTACCGTAGGGCTCGCCTGAATCTGTAAAAGGTGCGTCATTGAAGGTTTGGGTATTGTCCTCCACACTGGCTACCCTTGCCCTTTTGAGTAGCTTCTGGACCGGTACGCCCGCCCACGGGACAGAGGCGGCTGATCAAGGATCCGTCTTGCGGACTCCAAGGCATTCCAGTTGTCCTAGTGACATGGTTCGCGTCCAAGAAATTTGTATCGACCGTTGGGAAATCACGACGGTTGATCGTCAATCTGGACGCGATCTTTCCCCTTACTACCCACCGCTGTCCGCCCAAGTGAGAAAGGTCTTTGACATCTGGCAAATAGAGCGTTTCAAGTACGGTGAGCTGTCCGCCAGGGCCTTACCGTTGCCCGAATTTCCGGCCTGGCAAATGACTGAAAACTTCGAGCCGATGGCAGTAAGCCGTGGGGGCGTTATTCCCCAAGGCTACCTCTCCCGTGACGTTGCGCGCCGCGCCTGTTCGAATGCGGGCAAGCGATTGTGCCGTTTGAACGAATGGAAGCGCGCTTGTCGAGGCAAAGCCCAACGCGAGTTCCCCTATGGGAATTCTTATGTAGTTGGTGCTTGCAACGTAGGTCGAGTCATACATGCAGCCGCGGTTCTGCACGGCAATGCATCAATGGGCCATCTCGATCCACGACTGAATCTCGTCTGGGAGCGTGGCCGTGATCCCCTGTTGCGGCCAACTGGTGCCACGAAGAGCTGTGTCAGTCGTTGGCAGGATGACAGCATCTTCGATATGGTCGGGAATCTCGACGAATGGGTTGACGACGACAACGGGGGTTTCGTGGGCGGCTTCTATGCCAGGGCGACAACAAAAGGCTGCGAAGCGCGAGTAACGGCTCACCCATCCAGCTATTTCGACTATTCAACCGGCGCGCGCTGTTGTCGCGATATTGAGTAAGGCCTCAAGGAAACGCTAGTCCAAGGACAGCGATGACTCAGGGCACACGTCAACGCAGGCGGCGCAGTCGGAGCAATCATCGTCGCTTACGTGAACTTTGCCTTCTTGTACTTTGAGTGCTTCGCTTGGACAGGCTTCTACGCAATCGCCACATCCCGTACACTTTGCTTCGGTAACTTTGACCGCCATGACATGTCTCCTGTGAATACTTGAGGGAATTATTCCGTTAGGCCAGTGGACTTAGTAGACGGCTCGCGGTCGACAAATCGGAACTTATCGGGCTGCAGGTGCGCTGGGCCGGGCTACGGGTTTGAATCATTCCAAAGACGACGCTGCAATTTGTTGCAAATGCCGAATTGTGCAACCCAATTTACGCTTTCGCCAAGTGGTTTGTCCTACAGCGGGTTTTGTACGGAGTGCGTTCGTCAATCCTTCGCACTACCTACGGGCTTGCACCGACATTATTAACCCTAAGTGACGCGACGGCGGACTGAAGATGCAAGCCGTGTCTCGGTCTACGCACTACCAGTGCGGCTCAGGACACGGCCCAACCGGTCAAGCGAAGCCTGCAAACCTTGCGCACTTATGTCGGAGAAAGTAGGGCTGCCATAGTGAGACCATGCCAAAGCGAGCAGTCGTTCTTCTGCGGAACGGGGCGAGGGAAACGTTCGAAAGACTAGACATGAATCGGACTCTTCAGTCCACGTCAGTGCTATGTCTCTCTCGGGAGTATTGGCCAGTACCTTGCCGGTCAAGGTTTCCCCCCAGGCAAAGGTGAGCAGGCATTCATCGCCGTCAGAAGGCACACCTCCCGAGACGGTCAGCCATTGAGCCAGAGCAGCCGCATCCGTAAAAAACACGTGCGCGAACCCGGGTGAGGTTTGCACAGGCTGCAAGAACCAGCGCACATGACGCACTAGATCGGGGTGACAACGTAAACCATGGTCGAGCACACCAAGCGCCGTGCGCCATGCGGAAGCCATCCCGTCTTCCTCGTCTTCGGTGCGCAAACCCTCATGAGTTAGCGCAATTTCCCCATCATTAACCTCAATGATAAGGCGCGATGAGCCAACCTCGTAAACCACGCGTTCGTCGGGAATGGACTCGGCGACGTGCACGCGCACACTTAGACCCATTGCAGGCCACGACAGCGTAAGCACACTTCCTGGCGTTGCGTCACCAACGACCGTGTCCGCTTGCCAGCGCGCCAGCCCCCGAGCTGTGGCGCACTCACGCCACAGGCAATTTCGGCCGGCAGAAACCGATCGGTGTACTGTAATGCAACGGCTCACGGTGGCGATTACCGTTTCTTGTGAACAGTCGGTACAAATCTAATGTCTAGTCGAGGGTGGAGCCGTGGGGGATCGAACCCCAGACCTCCGCATTGCGAACGCGGCGCTCTCCCAGCTGAGCTACGACCCCAACACGGGAGCCGGAAGCTAGCCTGTCGTTTGCGGGTGTCAACCCCAAAGCGGAATTGCGCAATTTGTTACTCGGTATTCTCAGACCGCGTCGAGTCGCCCACCTCTCGGGCCAACAAGCAGGCTGATTTACCATGTATCCGGCAGGTTCACGGGGGATTGACCTATCACGACCAGTGGTTAACTTTGCGATTGGTTCGTGGCTGACCAGCGGGTCGGCTGCGTAGGTACGAGGCCCAAGCATCGTAAAGCGGTGCCCTGGAGGAGCAGACGGATAGAGCCGCCTGTCACTCGATTGAGCCATTAGGAGAAACTGCATCATGGGCAAAATAATCGGCATCGATCTCGGAACGACCAATAGCGTCGTTGCCATAATGGAAGGCAAGGAGCCCAAAGTCATCGTCAATGAGGAAGGCTCGCGCACTACGCCTTCCGTTGTCGCGTGGGATGACAAGGGAGAGATTCTGGTGGGCCAAATTGCCAAACGCCAGGCGGTCACCAATCCCGAAAATACTGTGTATTCATCCAAGCGATTTATTGGACGTCGCTATGACGAGATTCAGAACGAAACTCGGCGAGTCCCGTACAAGGTCGTTACTGGCAAGAATGGGGATGCGTGGATTGAAGCCCGCGGGCGCGAAATGGCGCCCCCTGAGGTGGCGGCGAAAATCCTTCAGAAACTCAAGAAAGCTGCCGAAGACTACTTGGGTGACAAAGTTACGGAAGCCGTTATTACGGTTCCGGCATACTTCAATGACTCGCAGCGCCAAGCGACTAAAGATGCAGGGCGAATTGCTGGGTTGGAAGTTCGTCGAATTATCAATGAACCGACTGCTGCAGCTTTGGCCTATGGTTTGGATCGGAAGAAGAATGAGGTTATTGCTGTCTACGACTTTGGCGGCGGAACTTTCGAT
>Ga0075520_1000186_pt1 | contig 23962 bp, 19 predicted proteins | sample NGEPerB_FD_75100 | JGI IMG/M metagenome (GOLD analysis project Ga0075520, IMG submission 75100) | Arctic peat soil microbial communities from the Barrow Environmental Observatory site, Barrow, Alaska, USA - NGEE PermafrostAB12-B | ecosystem: Environmental > Terrestrial > Soil > Wetlands > Peat ... | reverse complement strand
CATCCGCGCTGCTCAGTTCCCGGCGGGTCGCTCGACGGGCCGTCCCTGTCGGAGGCCTCGGTGTCGGTGTCCGCCCCGTGCGTTTCGGTGTCCGCACCGCTGTGCTGCTCCGCGCTCGGGTAAGGCTGGTGGTTCGGCTCCGATTCGGCGGGGGAGGGTGTGGGCTGTATGTCTGCTTTTGCAGACTCCGTATAACCATGGCTATACGGAGTCTCAGCGGGAGAGTCGGTCCCTCCAGCTCCTCCTCCCGCGGTCGCGAACGCCTGCACGCGCTCCTGCCAGCGCACGCCGCGACCGCCGATTTCCTCAAGCGTCACCCCCTCGTAGAACGAGACGGCGTCGAACAGCTGCTGCGAGGCCTCCTTCTCGTTGTACACGTCCAGATCCACGCCCAGGCGCTGCGAAAGCTCGGCGATCACCTGCCAGCCAGGGCGCGTGCTACCGGCCAGCGCAACCGCCTGGCGCACCCGCTGCAGGCGACCGTCGGGGTGCGTGACCGTTCCCTCCTTCTCCGCGTAGGAGCCGGCGGGGAAGATCACATTGGCGTGCTCCGCGACGCCCTCGCTCAGCAGCGTCGCGTGCGCGACGACCGTGCTTGCACGCTCCAGTGCGTCCTGCCAGTCCGAGCCCGCCGCGCGATCGCTCGAGCCGTTCGCGGCGAACGGATCGCTCGTGCTCAGCGGGTCGACCTCCAGCAGGTACACGGCGCTCAGCTCGCCGGCGGCCAGCGCCGCGGCGATCGCCGGCGTGTCGCGCCCCTCGGCCTCGGGCTCGCTCAGGCCGGGGCCGGCGTTGGGCAGCACCCCGGACTCGCGCAGCCCTCGCCCGTTGCTCGCGGCGGGGATCTCCAGCAGCCCCGCTCCGTCGGTCTCGTCGAGCGCGAGCTCGGCGGCGAGGTCGAGCAGCGCCCTCGCGCGCTCGTCGCCATCGCGCCCGGCGACGAAGCGCTCGCCCCACAGGATCACCAACTCCTCGCCCTGCTGGGAGAGCTGCCTGGCCGTGTCGCGCAGTGCGTCGAGGTCGTCGCCCGATGCGCGCGCCAGCTTCATGTCGTGCCGGCGCACGCCCTTGCGCAGGCGCAGGTCGAGGATCGGCGCGTCGACGATCGGCTCGCAGTCGAGCACCAGCACCGCGTGCGCGAACTCCAGGTCTGAGACCTTCGCCTGCAGGCTGGGTGCGGCGAGCTCGCGCGCCAGCTGCAGATCCAGTGCGCCGCCGGGGCGCGAGTCGACGTGCGGCGAGCCGAGCGCCTCGCGCATCAGGCGCGAGAGCAGAAAGCCCTCCTCGTTGGTCGCGCCGCCGCCCGCAAGCGCCGCCGTCTTCGCTCCCGCGCGTTTGAGGCCCGCCGCCGCCTCCTCCAGCGCGCGCTCCCAGGAGACCGGGCGCAGCTCGCCGCCGTCGCGCAGCAGCGGCTCGCTCACGCGCATGCCGACGCGCACGCCGCGCGCGACGGCGCCGTTGCCGGCCGCGGGGGTGCCCTCGCGCACCTCGATCGTCGGGTCGCCCCCGGCATTGCTGCCCGTGCCTTCTGCGAGCGCCGGGTAGGCGAAGCGCCCGCGGTCGCACAGCCAGCCGTCGTCGACCTCTGAGTGCTCGCGCGAGAGCACGCGCATGACGCGCTCGTCGCGCACGGTCAGGCGGACGTTGCACTGCGCCGGGCACAGCGTGCAGACGCTGCCGGCGTCCTCGATGTCCCACGGGCGCGCGCGGAAGCGGTAGGAGCGCGAGGTGAGCGCGCCGACGGGGCACAGCTCGATGATGTTGCCGCTGAACGGCGCGACGTACGGGTGCCCGTCGAAGGTCGACACGAACGAGTGCGCGCCGCGCTGCAGCAGCACGAGCTGGTAGTCCTCGGAGATCTCCTGGGAGAAGCGCACGCAGCGGTAGCAGAGGATGCAGCGCTCGCGGTCGATCGCGATCCTCGGCGACAGCTCCAGCGGCTTGACGAAGTGGCGCTTGGGCTCGATGAAGCGCGAGATGCCGCCGCCCCAGCCGAAGCTGATGTCCTGCAGCGGGCACTCGCCGCCCTTGTCGCAGACGGGGCAGTCGAGCGGGTGGTTGATCAGCAGGAACTCGACGACCGACTTCTGCGCCTCCTTGACGCGCTCGGTCTGCGTGTGCACGACCATGCCGTCCTTGACCGGCGTCGAGCAGCCGGTCTGCAGCTTGCCGATCCCCTCGATCTCCACCAGGCACATGCGGCAGGCGCCGACCGGGTTGCCGAGTTTTGGCTCGTAGCAGAACACCGGGATCTCGACGTCGCCGTGCTTGGCAGCATCCACCAACATCGCATTCTCGGGCGCGTCCACCTCTCTCCCGTCGATCGTCAGCGTGATCGTCCTGGTCTGCGGGCGCGGCATCAGGATGTCCCGTGCGCGAGCAGCGCCTGTTCGTCGGCGGGCACGGATCCGAGCGTCAGCCCGGCGCGCGCTCGCGCGGCCTCGATGTGCGCCTCGAACTCGTCGCGGAACTTGGCGATCATCGAGCCGATCGGCATCGCCATCGCGTCGCCGAGCACGCACAGGCAGTTGCCGATGATGTGATCCTGGACGGAGGCCATGATGTCCAGGTCCATCGGCGTCGCCTCGCCGGAGTCGATTCGCTGCAGCATCTTCACGGTCCAGTTGGTGCCCTCGCGACACGGCGTGCACTTGCCGCAGGACTCGTGGCGGTAGAACATCGCGACCTTCAGCGCCAGCTCGACGATCGGCGTCGAGTCGTCGACGACGATGATCGCGCCCGAGCCGAGCATCGAGCCGGCCTTCGCCAGCGAGTCGAAGTCGTATGGCACGTCGAGGTCGTCGGGCGTCAGCACCGGCGCGGATGAGCCGCCGGGGAACCAGCACTTGATCTCGCTGCCCACCGGAGGCCCGCCGGCCAAGCCATAGATGATCTCTCGAGCGGGGATGCCGAGCTCGATCTCGTAGTTGCCAGGGCGCTGCACGTGTCCGGAGATGCTCACGAGCTTGGTGCCCGTCGAGGTCTGCACGCCGAGCTCGGCGTACTGCTTGGCGCCCATCGTCATGATCGCCGGCACGGTGGAGAGCGTCTCGACGTTGTTGATCAGCGTCGGCCCCTGGTACAGGCCCTGGTTGGCCGGGAACGGCGGCTTCAGGCGCGGGTTGCCGCGCTTGCCCTCCAGCGAGTCCAGCAGGCCGGTCTCCTCGCCGCAGATGTACGCGCCGGCCCCGCGGTGCACGACCAGCGACAGCGAGTGATCGGAGCCGAGGATCTGCTCGCCGACATAGCCGGCCTCGCGCGCTTCGGCGAGCGCGGCGTCGAGCACGTCGGCCTGCAGCACGTACTCGCCGCGGATGTAGATGAACGAGCGGTCGGCGCCGGCCGCGTAGGAGGCGATCACGATCCCCTCGATCAGCAGGTGCGGGTTCTTCTGCATCAGTTCGCGGTCCTTGAACGTACCCGGCTCGGACTCGTCGGCGTTGCACACGAGGTACTTGTCCATCGAGCCCTGCGGCAGGAAGGAGACCTTCTTGCCCATCTGAAAGCCCGCGCCGCCGCGGCCGCGCAGGCCCGACGCTTCCAGTTCGCTGAGCACGTCGGCGGGCGTCATCGCGAGCGCCTTGCGCAGCGCCGCGTAGCCGCCGCGGGCTTCGTACACCGGCAGCGTGTTCAGCCCCGGCTCGTCGATGTCCTTCAACAGCAGCATGTCGCTCATCGCGACGACCCCTGCTCGACGGCGTGCGGCGGGAACTGCTGGGAGTTGGCGCGCGGATCGGCGACCAGGCGCGTGGCGAGCTGCTTGTCGGGCAGCACCGGGCGCCCCGAGCGCGCGTCGTCGAGCAGTTGCGGTACGTCATCGATGCTCAACGGCCCGACGTACACACCGTCGACGGAGGCCATCGGCGCGATGTCGCACGCGCCGAGGCACTCGAACGAGCGCACGTTGAAGTCCGCATCGTCCGCCGCCGCCTCGCCGATCGCCGCGAGCAGCGCGTCGGCGCCGCGCAGCGAGCAGGAGATGTTGGTGCAGACGTACACGCTGTGCCTGCCCACCGGATGGTTCTCGAGCATGTCGTAGAAGCTCGCCACCGAGTCCAGGTAGGCGGGGGTTACCTGCATGACGCAGGCGACCTGCTCGATCGCCTCCGGCGAGCACCAGCCGTGCAGCTCCTGCGCGGCGTGCAGCGCCGGGATCGCCGCCGAGCGGCTGTCCGGGTAGCGCGCCATCGCATCCTCGATCGCCTTGCGCAACTGCGCCGGGACGTCCGTCGTGGCCGGATCGGGGATCAGCGCCGGGTCCTTCTCCGGGTCGGCCGAGCGGTCCCAGCCGGAGGCGCGGGCGTCGTCGCCCAGACGCGGAACCGGCGTCATCTGTCGATCCCTCCCAAGATCGGGTCGAGCATCGCCAGGGTGGCGATCATGTCGGCGATGTAGGAGCCCTCGGCCATCCGCGAGAAGGCCTGCAGGTTGACGAAGGAGGGATCGCGCATGTGCACGCGCGCGGGCTTTGAGGAGCCGTCGGAGCGCACGAAGCAGCCGAGTTCGCCGCGCGGGCCCTCGATCGGGTAGTAGGCCTCGCCGGGCGGCACGCGCAAACCCTCGGTGACGAGCTTGAAGTGGTGGATCAGTGCCTCCATCGAGGTGGCCAGCTCGTGGCGCGGCGGCAGCGCGACCTTGCGGTCGGTGGTGATGTACGGGCCCTCGGGCAGTCCCTCCAGCGCCTGGTCGATGATCTTCACCGACTCGTACATCTCGGCCATGCGCACCGCGAAGCGGTCGTAGTTGTCGCCGACGGTGCCCACGGGGATCTTGAAGTCGAAGTCGCCGTAGCAGCTGTACGGCGCGGCCTTGCGCAGATCCCACGGGTTGCCGGCGGCGCGCAGCAGCGGGCCGGTGACGCCGAGCGACAGCAGTGTCTCGGCGTCCAGCGCGCAAGTGCCACGCAATCGCTGCAGCACGATCTCGTTGCTGTTGAGCAGATCGCCGTACTGGTCGAGGCTGCTCGGCATGCGCTTGACGAAGCCACGCAGCTTCTCCGTCCAGCCGACAGGCACGTTCTCGGCGACGCCGCCGATCTGGAAGTAGCGCGTGTGCATGCGCTGGCCGGTGGACATCTCAAACAGGTCGTTGATCTGTTCGCGCTCGCGAAAGCAGTACCAGAACATCGAGATCGCGCCGAGGTCCAGCGCGCTCGTGCCCAGCCACACCAGGTGCGACATGATCCGGTTGAGCTCCATGTGGATCACGCGCAGGTACTCGGCGCGCGTCGGCACGACGACCTCGGCGAGCGTCTCCACGGCGCCGATGTAGGCGAGCGAGTTGAAGTGGTAGGCGAGGTAGTCCATCCGCTCGATCACCGGGATGACCTTCCAGTAGGACTTGTCCTCGGCGGTCTTTTCGATGCCCGTGTGCACGTAGCCGACGATCGGCTTGATGTCGTGCACGATCTCGCCTCGCAGCGTCACCAGCAGGCGCAGCACTCCGTGCGTCGCCGGGTGGTGCGGGCCGAAGTTGAGCGTCAGCAGCTCCTGGGAGGTCTGCTGCTCGTCGTGGGACTGCTCGAGCTGCTCGCCCAGCGGCGACAGCGTGATGCTCTGCTCGCGCCGGCGGTACTCAGAGGTTGGCGGCGACGCGCTCACTCGGCGCCCTCGAGTATCGGCGACTCGTTGTAGGTGAAGATCACCGGCTCACCGCCGATCGGGAAGTCGCGGCGCTGGGGGTGGCCCTCGTAGTCCTCGGGCATGAGGATGCGGCGCAGGTCCGGGTGGCCGCGAAAGACGACGCCGAACATGTCGAAGACCTCGCGCTCCTGGAAGTTGGCCGTCGGCCAGCCGCCGTGCTCGGCGGAGTCGGGCGTGACCGAGTCGACCTCCGGGGCGTCGCTGGGCACGCGCAGCTTGACCGAGATGCGATCCACGCGGCTCATGTCCAGCAGCTCGTAGAGCACGCCCAGGCGCGGCTCGTGCGGGTAGTAGTCGACGCCGTGCAGGCTCGCCATGTGGGCGTAGCCCTTCACGCGCAGATGCGCGAGCACCGCGCGAATGCTCTGCGGCGAGACCTCCAGCGTCGCGCGCTCGCGAAAGAAGCTGGTGTCGAGTACGGCGTCGCCCAGCTCCTGGCGGATCAGCTCCAGGGCGGTGGCGTCAGGCACCGCGGAGGGTCTCCTCCGTGCCGACGGCGTCGTAACGCTCGCGCCAGCCCATGTCGGGGTCGTCCTGGACCATCTTGCGCAGCTTCAGCACGCCGTGCATAAGCGCCTCAGGGCGTGGCGGACAGCCGGGGACGTGCACGTCGATCGGCATGAACTTGTCCGCGGGCACCAGCGCGTAGTTGTTGAACACGCCCATCGACGAGCAGCACGCGCCCATCGAGATCGCCCACTTGGGCTCGAGCATCTGGTCGTAGATGCGCCTGACGATCGGCGCCATCTTGATCGACACGCGGCCGGAGAGGATCAGCAGGTCGGCCTGGCGCGGCGAGGCGCGAAACGCCTCGAAGCCGAAGCGCGCGACGTCGACGCGTGCGGCGACGATCGACATCATCTCGATCGCGCAGCAGGCCAGCCCGAAGGTGGCCGGGAAGAACGAGTTCGAGCGCGCCCACGCGACGGCTTTGTCCAGCGTGGTGGTCAGCACGCGCTCTTGCACGTGGCGCTCGAGGTCGAAGTCGTCGTTGCGTTCCAGCTCGATCGCCGGGGTGAGGCCTTCGATCTCCCCGCCGCGCAGCAGCTGGCGAGCGTTTGCGTCGCGCACGCGCAGCGTGCGCGGGTCGACCGGCGCAGCCGAGCCGGCGCCGTCGCCGGCGCCGCCCAAGCGCTCGCGTTTCACTTCCACGCCAGGGCTCCGCGCCGCCAGACGTAGACGAAGGCCACGAACAGCAGCACGATGAAGACGATCGTCTCGGCCAGCGCGAAGCTGCCGAAGGCGCGCAGCTCGACGGCGATTGGGTACAGGAAGGCGACCTCGATGTCGAACAGGATGAACAGCATCGCGATCAGGTAGAAGCTGATCCCGAAGCGCATCCCGCGTTTGACCTCCGACGGCAGGCCGCACTCGTAGGGATCCTGCTTGTGCGGCGTCGCGCGGCGCGGGCCGATATAGGAGTTGAGCGCCGCGAACGCTCCGCCCACGGCGCCGCCGAGTACCAGAAGGACGATCGCCGGGAGATAGCTGCGTAGCACCGGACGCTGTTATATCACCGCTTGTGGCAATGTGTTACATAGTGGCAATCGGCTCGAAATCACCGCTGCAAGCACACGCGCCGGCGCGCCGCCGTCCGCTGCGCCGCGCGACATGACCCAGGCGATCGTCGCCGGCGCGATCGTCGTGGCCGCGTTCAACGGCGTGGCGGGTCTGCTCGGCGCGTGGCTGTGGTACGACGGCGACCCGAGCCAGCGCGGGGCGGGTGCCTTCTGGCTGCTCTTGCGCGCGGGGCAGGGCTCGGCGCTGGTGCTCGCGCTGGCGGTCGGCTCGCTGGCGGCGGCCGGCAACTACTCGACCGATCAGCTCTTCTACCTGTACGCGCTGCTGCCGCTGGCGATCGGCCTCATCGCCGAGCAGCTGCGCATCGCCTCGGCGCAGACGATCCTCGACCAGCGCGACCTGGCGGACGCCCAGGCCGTCGGCGCGCTCCCCGAGAGCGAGCAGCGGGCGGTCGTCTCCGAGATCGTGCGCCGCGAGGTCGGCGTGATGGCGCTGTCGGCGCTCGTCGTCGTCTTCCTGGCGCTCCGCGCAGCGGGTACCGCCCACGGGTTCTAGGCCGTGGGCTTGGAGGGCCGGAGGCCCGGTCGATGGCGCCTGGATGGCGCCGCTGCCCATCCGGACGGCGGGGCCGGATGCCCCGCCGAGCTATATATTGGCCCGCGCATGAGGGTTCGCGCGAAGATCGCCGCCACGGCCACGATCCTGCTCGCCGCCGCGCTGGCGCTCGGCGCGTGCGGGTCCCAGGGCATCGGCATCGCCAAGTCGAGTGCGTCCTACCGCGGCGCGGTGCTGTTCCGCGACCACTGCTCGGGCTGCCACACGCTGGCGATCGTCGGCGCGCAGGGCTCGGCGACGAGCATCAAGAACCGCGTGCGCACGAACGGGCCGAACTTCAACATCCGCAAGGAGAACGTCGAACAGGTTCTCTACGCGATCCGCAACGGCGGCTTCTCGGGCGCGATCATGCCGGAGAACATCGTGCTCGGCAACGACGCCCAGGCGATCGCCGAATTCCTCGCCAAGTACTCCGGCAGCCAGGCGCAGCAAGCGCCGCAAACGCCGATCACGCTGTCGACGAAATAGGACGCCCGCGGGGCTGCGGGGCGTGCTCGACCTCAAGCGAATCCGGGAGGACCCAGACGGCGTGAGCGCGGCGCTGGCGCGCCGCGACGAGTCGCTGGCGGCGGTCGTCGGCGAGGTTCTGCAGGCCGACTCGCAGTGGCGCGCCGCGACCACCTCCGCGGAGACCCTGCGCGCCGAGCAGAAGACGCGCTCGGAGGAGTTCGGGGCGGCCAAGGCGCGCGGCGAGGATGCGCCGCAGCTGCGCGAGGCGATGCAGGAGCTGAGCGCGCAGGTCAAGCAGTTCGGCGAGCAGGCCGCCGCTGCCAAGCAGCGCCTGGACGAGCTCGTCGCGCGCCTGCCGAACACCCCCGACGTCACCGCCGCCAGCGGTCCGCAGGACGAGGAGATCAGGACGGTGGGCGAGCCGCCGAGCTTCTCGTTTGCGCCGCGCGACCACCTGCAGCTGGCCGGCTCGATGATCGACATGGATCGCGCCGCCAACCTGTCGGGCTCGCGCTTTGCCTATCTCAAAGGCGACCTGGTGATGGTCGAGCTGGCGCTCGTCGGCTGGGTCCTTGCAAAGCTGCGCGAGAAGGACTTCGAGCCGGTGATTCCGCCGGTGCTCGTGCGCGAGCGGGCGCTGTACGGGACGGGCTTCCTGCCCGACACCGAGCAGCAGATCTACGCGCTGGCAGAGGACGAGCTGTTCCTCGTCGGCACCTCCGAGGTCGCGCTGGCCTCGCTGCACGCCGACGAGATCCTCGACGTCGATCGCCTGCCGCTGCGCTATGCGGGCTTCTCGCCGTGCTTTCGCCGCGAGGCGGGCGCCGCGGGCAAGGACACGCGCGGGATCTTTCGCGTGCATCAGTTCGAGAAGGTCGAGATGTTCAGCTTCGTCGCGCCGCAGGATTCGGCGAGCGAGCACGAGCGGATCCTGGCGATCGAGGAGGAGATCCTCGGCGAGCTGAACCTGCCCTACCGCGTCGTCAACATCGCCGTCAACGATCTCGGCAACTCGGCGGCGAAGAAGTTCGACTGCGAGGCGTGGCTGCCCAGCCAAGGGCGCTATCGCGAGCTGACGTCGTGCTCGAACACGACCGACTACCAGGCGCGGCGCCTGAACATCCGCATGCGCGCCGACAAGCGCACGCAGACTCCGCACACGCTCAACGGCACCGCGGTCGCCGTCGGGCGCACGATCGTCGCGCTGCTGGAGAACGGCCAGCAGGCCGACGGCGCGGTGCAGCTGCCGGATGTGCTCGTGCCCTACGGCGCGCCGGCGCGGATCGCGGCGAACCCGGCGCCAGCGTCCTAGCGGCCTCTTCGAGCCGATCCGGCGTGCCGCCGCGGTCCACGGGAGGGTCCTCTATTCGTGCGGCGCGATAGCCATCGTATATATATTTATAAAGATCGTATATACTATGGCGCACAATAAGGTGAAGACGCAAGGCACTCTGCGCGCCGTGTAAATACCATGGCTATCGCGCGCTAGCCGAGCTGGATGTGGTCGGCCTCGGCCGCACCGGGGAACGGGCGCGTCAGGCCGAACTGGTTGAGCGTCGACTCTCCCACGCCCTCGACGCCCGGCGTGTCGGAGGCTTCGCCGCGGGTGTGCGGGTCGTTGGCGAAGCCGCCGACCTCGACGGAGTGCTGCGGCGAGCGATAGCCGGAGATGCCGATCAGGTGCAGGTGCAGCGCCCTGCCCATCGTGTTCAGGCGCTCGGCGATCGCCGGCTCGCTGCCGACGCTGTAGTTGGTGCCGGGCGCCGCGAAGAAGCCGTAGGCGCCTTCCGGAGACGAGTTGAATGCGCCGATCGGGCCGGAGAAGGCGACGCCCGAAGCCGCCAGTTCCTGCGCCTGCGCGTGGGCGAGCTCGTGTTCGAGCGAGTGCTTGTGCGACTGCAGTTCTTCGAGCTCGGCGCTCTTGCGGCTGCGTGCGCCGACGAACTGCAGCTGGCGCTTGACCAGCGCCAGGCGCAGCTGGGCGACCTCGTCGCGCTGCACGAGCACGGAGTGCGTCTCGGCGGCGTGCGTGGACTCCAGCTGGGCGAGATGCTTGGCCTGCGCGCTGACGGCTTTCTGCGCTTGTGCGACCTGCGTGGTCGCCGAGGCGTTCTCGCGCGAGATCGCGCGCAGGTCGTTGACGCGCTCGATCAGGTCGGCGAAGCCGTGCGCCTGGAGGATCACCGTGGCGATGTCCGGCGGCGGCGCCTCGTAGGAGGCGACCACCTGGGCGACGAGCACCTTGCGGTCGTGCACCAGCTGCACCTGCAGCGCGGCCAGGCGCGTGCGCGCGACGCTCAGCTGCGAGCGGATGCTGGCCAGCAGGTTGCGCTCGATGCTGAGACTCGATTCGAGCGCCGACAGGCGCGTCTGCAGGTCCTCGATGTTGCCTTCGAAGCCGGCGATCTGGTGGCTGTCGGCGTGGATGCCCGAGCGCACCTCGCCTTCGCGCGACTGCGTTGCCGAGATCTTGCCTTCCAGCGACCCGGGCGTCGAGCCCGAGGCCGCCGAGCCGATCGCGATGCTCGCGCCGCCGGCGATGACCAGCGCGCCGGCGAGCGTGTGCAGGGCGCGACGGCGCCGGCGCGCGCGTCGGGCGCGCCGCCTGGCGACGCGCGTGGGTCGTGGCCGCGGCGTGGACATGGACAGGCCAAGCTAGCCAGGGGATGCCGCGAGCACAAGCGATCGGCGCGCGTGCAGGCGCGCTTGCATCGCCGGGAATGCGCTCAGGCGACGCGGAAGGCGATCGACCTGGCGGCTCCGCGCTCGGGCTGGAGCGTCAGGCGGTATTGACCTGCCGAGAGCGCCACGCTGCCGCTGAGCCGGCGGCTCTGCGCGCCGCGGGAGGCGACGATCGTGGTCGGCGCGGCGACGGCCTTCCATTGCATGCGCCCGTGGACACGCACGCGCCAGTAGATCGTCACGCGTACCCGCGCGGCGGCGTTGAGCGTGAAGGCGAAGCCGACCTTCGACAGCTTCGGACGCCTGTGGTGCAGCGCCGCTTTCGCGCTGCGCGTGAGGCTGAGCGCCGAGACGACCGGTTTGGCCGGCGTCGCGGCCGTTGCCGGCGGGGCGATCGTGCCGGGCGCGCTGGTACCGCTCGGCGGCTGCGTTTCAGTTGCGCCGGAGTCGCCGCTCGTCACGGCTTCGCCGGTTTCTTCGACCGCGCCGGAGATCGTGCCCGGCGGGGCGAACGCGGCGACGCCGTTGGGCGTGCCCACGCCGGTCGGGCCGTCATAGCCGCTGCCGGCGAGGCAGATCGCGTGCACGAAGCACGTCTGCGCCTCTTCGGCGGTCGTGCACCCCGACGTGCCCGGGCCTTTTTCGAACGGCTTGAGGCATTCACCGTTTGAGCCGACGGTCACGTCGTGCAGCGAGCCGGGGGACTGCAGCGCGTTCTCGTACAGCGTGCGCGCGGGATAGGCGACTCCGTGCGCGCCTCCGGCGAGCGCGAACACCGACGCGACGATCGGCGCGGCGACGCTCGTGCCGCCGATCGTCGCCCAGCCCTTGTTGCCTTCGGTTTCAGTCGAGTCGTACACGGCGACGCCCGTGTACGGATCGGCGTCGGCCGACACGTCGGCGACGGCCCGCGCCGAGCCGCAGCCGACCAACGCCCAGTTGGACAGGCTCTGCTGCCACGGGGCCGCGGTGAACGGCACGCTGCATCCGCCGCCGTCGGCGCCTGCTCCTTTGAGTTTCACGCCGGTCATGCCGCCGTCGTTCCACACCGTCTCGCTTTCCCACGCCTTGGTGGTCGCGTTGAGGCTCAGCCGAGTGCCGCCGACGGCGACCACGTTCGGCGAGCTGGCGGGATAGTCGGCGGATTCGGGGGCTGTTTCGGAGAACCAGTTCAGATAGCCGTAGTCGCCGGAGGAGGCCGTGATGACGACGCCGGGATGGTTGAACGCCGAGCTGTCGCTGCTGGGCTCGCCGCCGCCCCACGAGTTTGAGATCTCGGTGGCGCCCAGCGAGGCGGCCGTCTGCTCGGCCGCGTAGAGGTTGCTGTTGAGGTTGGACTGGGCCTCGACGAGCAGGATGCGACAGGCCGGACAGATGCCGTGGGCGACCTCGACGTCGGTCGCGATCTCCTGCGCCCAGCCGCGTTCCAGTTCGCCGCTGGAGGCCGGCACCGGCGACGCTTTGCCGCTCTGGTTGACCTTGCGAAAGCAGCCGTTGGCTTCGGTGCACGCCGGCAGGCCGAACTGGCTGTCGAACACCTGCAGGTCGGCGGCGATCGTCGCGCTGTCGTAGGCGTCGACGATCGCGATCGTCTGCGTGCTCGGCGGCGCCGCGCCGGGGAGGCTGTACGCGGTCAGCAGGTTGGCCGGCGTGAGCGCTTTCTTGTTCGGTTTGGTGAATTCCGTCGCCGGCGTCGGCGGGCCTTCTCCGGACAGCGGTTCGCCGGCCGTCGGCGCGCCTGGTTCGCCGGGCGGCGTCGGCGCCGCTTCGGTTGCCGGCGCCTGCAAGACGTCCGACCGGGCTCGCGCGCCGGGCTGGGCGAGCGGCTCGCGCGCGACCAGACGCAGCCCGAGACAGCCGGCGTGTTCGGGGGCCGGGGCCGAGCACAGCGAGCTGACCGTGTATTCGGACGGGCTCAGCGCCGCCGACGCGTCCGCGGAGAATGCGCCTGGCGCGGCGAGCGTGCAGGCGAGCAACAGCGGGCCGAGCACAGACCTTGTGGCGAAATCGGGCAGGCGCAGCCCGGGCAGCCGTAGCCGGGCCCGCTCGAGAGTGCGCGCGTTTGGGGGGTTGACAACTATCTGATTCCCTCGGCCCCGCCGCCAGCGAGCTTGAGCGCGCCGGCGGCACCCGGACGGACGGCCGCCCGGCGCGGTATTACGCTGACGTGTCGATGTCCTCGCCCCTCGGCTTCCTGCTGGAGTCAGATCCGCCGCCGCGGCGCGTCGGCGTGATCGCCGCGGTGCTGTCGGTCGCGCTGTGCACGCTGATCGTGTACCCGCTCAAGCACGTGGCGCCGGTGGTGTCGCTGTCGGTCGTGTACCTGCCGGCGGTGCTGATCGTGTCGCTGACGTGGGGCGGCTGGCTGGGGGTCGGCACGGCGGTGCTCAGCGCGGCGGCGCTGAACTTCTTCCACATCGAGCCGGTCGGCGGCTTCACGATCCGCCAGTCGAGCAACTGGGTCGCGCTGATCGCCTTCCTGGTCGTCGCCGGACTGGCGAGCTCGGTGGCCGAGGTCACGCGCGCTCGCGCTCGCGAGGCCGACGCGCGCAGGCGCGAGGCCGATCTGGCGGCCGAGATGGCGCGGCTCTTGCTGCGCGGCGAGAGCCTCGGCGAGGCGCTGCCGACGGCGGCGGCGCGACTCGCCCAGGCGCTGGAGCTCGGCTCGGCGGCGATCGAGATGGAGGCGGTCGAGGGCGACGAGCGCAGCGTCGCGTTCCCGCTGCGCGACGGCACGAGCCGGCTGGGCACGCTGCTGGTCGGTGCGGACACATCCGAGGCGAGCCTGCGTCGCCTGCAGGAGCGCGTCGTGCCGGCGCTGGAGGCGCTGCTGAGCGCCGCGCTGGAGCGCGAGCGACTGCTCGGCGACGTCGTCGAGACGGCGGCGCTGCGCCGCGCCGACACGGTCAAGACGGCGCTGCTGCGCGCCGTCTCACACGACCTGCGCTCGCCGCTGACGGCGATCTCGGCGGCCGGGGAGGCGGTCGGCTCACCGTCGCTGACCCAGCCCGAGCGCGCGGAGATGGCGGAGGTGATTCAGGAGGAGGCGCGCAGGCTGTCGCGCCTGGTCGACAACCTGCTCGACCTCACACGCCTGGAAGCCGGCGCCGCCGAGCCGCGGCGCGACTGGACGTCGGTGGAGGAGCTGATCCGCACCGCGCTCGCCGAGCTGGCGGCCGGCCCGGAGGAGTTCAGCCTGTCGATCGACCGCGAGCTGCCGCTCGTCAGCGTCGACCCGGTGCAGATGGAGCGGGCGTTCGTGAACGTGCTGGAGAACGCGCGCCGGCACTCCGGCGGTCACCCCGTGTCGGTGCGTGCGCGCGCCGTGCGCGGCCTGGCGCGCGCGCCGAGCGGTCAACCGTCGAGCACCGACGCCACCGCGGCCGATCGCGCGGGCGACGGGCGCCCGTCCGGCGGGCGCGTGATCGTGCGCATCGTCGATCGCGGCCCGGGCATCCCTCCGGCGCAGCTGGAGCGTGTGTTCGAGCCGTTCTACCGCGCGGGAACGACCAGCGGAGGGCATCGCGGCTCGGGCCTCGGCCTGGCGATCGCACGCGGCTTCACGCAGGCCAGCTCCGGCTCGCTGCACGTCGAGTCGCTGCCCGGACAGGGAGCCTCGTTCGTGTTCGAGCTGCCGCTGAGCGAGACCGCGAGCGGACGCCGAACAGACGATGCCGGCGACGGGCAGCTCGCTGCGCAGGCATCCTCGGCGCGGGCGCAGGCGCGGGCCGCCGCGTCGCCCGGCGAGCGAGCGCCGGACGCGTGAGCGCGCAGCCCAAGCCGACTCCCGCCGCGCCGCCGCGCGTGCTGGTCGTCGACGACGAGCCGCAGATCGTGCGTGCGCTGAAAGTGGTGCTGCGCGAGGCGGGCTTTCAGGCGGTACCCGCGGAAACGGCCACGGAGGCGCTCGACCTGGCGGCCGTGCGTCCGCCGGACGCGGCGATCGTCGATCTGGTGCTGCCCGACGGCGACGGCGTCGAGGTGACGCGCAGGCTGCGCGAGTGGAGTGAGATGCCGATCCTCGTGCTGTCGGCGATGGGCGAAGAGGAGCAGAAGGTCAGGGCGCTTGAGGCCGGCGCGGACGACTACATCACCAAGCCATTCGGCGCGCGCGAGCTGGTCGCGCGTCTGCAGGCGGCGCTGCGCAGGGCGGCGCCGGCGGAGGAGGAGCCGAGCGTCGTCGTCGACGGGCTGCAGATCGACCTGGCCGGGCGCATCGTGCGACGCGACGGACAGCCCGTTCACCTCACGCCGATCGAGTTCGAGCTGCTGCGCGTGCTCGTGCGCAACCGCGGCCGGCTGATGACACACCGCAAGCTGATCGCCGAGGTCTGGGGGGCGGAGTATGTGGATGACATCCAGCCGTTGCGCACTCACATCGCACGCCTGCGTGCCAAGATCGAGCCGGAGGATCCCGCGGGTCCTCGCTACATCGTGACCGACCCTGGCGTCGGCTATCGCTTCGCTGCCTGACGCTGGTTCGAATCTGCAATCAGGCGGTAGCGTACTCGTAGTCTGTCTATCGGCCATTGCTCTGGCCTGACCGAATGCTCGTTGTGTCCCGTCTCCCTGATTCGGATCGCCGAACACCTCGGCTTCATGCACGCGGCACACGCGACGCGGAACATGACGCCACTGCTGAGTGTCCTCGTCGAAGCCGCCTTGGAGCACTTGCGCAGGATGAGCCGCGATCATTGGGCGCTCACGAGCGCCGGGCGTCGGCGGCTGGCTTGCGCGCACCGCCGCGGCGAGACCAACCTCGCCCGATGCGCTCTGGTCCTACACGTGGGCTCGCGTGGGGCCGCGTCCGGCCGCTCAAGCGTGGTGACGAACGAGGTAGCCATGCTGCTGGAGCTCGCGGATCGCCTCTCGCTGGTGCGCGGCGAGCGACTGCAACTTGGCGTCGAGCGCGTGCAGCTCGACGTTGGCGCTCTCCTCCCGTCGCCTGATCGTCATCAGCTGGCGGTTCTCGATGTCGCGCAGCCTTGCCGCTCGCAGGCCGGGACTGACTGCAGCGCTCGCGTTCTTCGAGGGGGTTCTGCTGCAACCCAGCGCGATCGGCGTGTGGATCGGTACGCCGCCGGCTTGGCCTGGCAGGGCCTCGTGAACCGAAGGGTCCCACGCAGCTATCTGCTTTGCGAGCGTCCGCCCGACCGCCCGACCCGGCGGCCACCACAGACAGCGCGTGGAAGGCTGGCGCGTTCCCGGAGGGTTCTCGTCGAGCCACTGCTCGCGTTGGCCGGTCAGGAGCATGCCGGTGAGCTCGGGCGCGCCGGATGCGTCGGCGGGGCTGACGCCGGCAACGCCGGCGATCGCGGCGATCGCGGCGTCGGCCTGCCCGGCGGCGAGCGCGCTGTGCTCGAGCGCCGCGGCGATGCAGCTGCCGGCGGCCCACACGCGTTCGCAGCCGCAAACGCGCAGTCCGTCGTCGACTTCGATGAACCCGGCTGCATCGGTCGCCACTCCGGCGAGGTACGGTCCGTCGACCGTCGGCAGCGAGATCAATCGATCGAACTCGGCCCGCGAACCGGCGCCCAGGCCCACGCGGGCGGGATCGCTCGGTCTCCCGACCAGCGAGCCGGTCAGATCTGCCGGCTGCTCGGGCACGAGCACGAGGTGACTGGGCTCGGGCGGCTCGGGATCGTGGCGGGGCCGATCGATCGGCTCGACGCCGGTGATCGTCTTGACGCCCGCCGCCTCCAGCTCGCGGGTGACGGTGTCTGTGACGGCGGGGCCGAGCGCAGCGAGAGGATGCTCCTCGGCGGTAATCAGCGTGACTTGGGCGTCGGTTCCCGTGGCCGTCCACGCCAGGACAAGAGCGAGCTCGTAGGCGGGCAGCGACCAACGGGCGCCGCGAGGAACGACGATCGCGACGCTTCCGAGCTCACCTGCGGCGATGCCCGCGATGGTCTCGTCGAGAAAGCCCGGATCACTGCCGCGCTCCCAGACGTGTCCCTGGCGCAGCGCCCGCCGCGAGCGCCCGCCAAGGGCGAGCAGCAGATAGTCGAAGCCGACCGTGTCGCCGTCACGCGTGAGCACCTCGCGATCTGCCTCCGAGACGGCCACCGCGCGGTCTGCCACCCAGTCGGCGCTCGCCTGCGCCGCGAGCTCGGCGATCGCGACGCCGCGCTCCTGGGCGGGTCTGAAGAGCGCACGGGCGTCCATTGGCCGGTAGCGGAACTCGCTGTCGGGCGCGACCAGTCGCAGCTGGGCCTCGACGCCGAGCGCCTCACGTGCCGAGAAAAGACCCTCCAAGCCGGCGGTACCGGCTCCGACGACACACACAACGGGCCCAGCCACGTCCGCCTCCTCCGATCAGAGCACAGCTGTCAGCGTAGCCATCCGTTGCACGCAGCTGCGACGGGCGTCCAGGCTCGTCGTCGGCGTCTTGTCAGCCACGAGTGGGATGCTGGGGTGAGATGGATGCTGTCGCGATCGCCATCGCCGCGCTGATCTTCGGCCTCCTCGGCGCGCTGATCGCGGGCTTCGACCGCATATGAAGACGCGCCGAGCGGCCGTCCCATGAGTATCGCTGAAGCGATTGCGCTGGTAGTCGGGGTGACTCTGTTCGTCTACCTGGTGTATGCGCTGATGCGCGGGGAGCGGCTTTAGGTGACCGCGTCGGGCTGGTTGCAGATCGGGCTGCTGCTCGTTCTCCTGACCGGCATCACGCCGCTGCTCGGCGGCTACATCCATCGCGTCTTCGGCGGCGAGCGGGTGCTGCTCACACACGTTCTTGGGCCGGCGGAGCGGCGCCTGTCGGCGCTCCTGGCCGGACGCGAGCCCGCCGGCCAGGACTGGAAGGGCTACGCGGGCAGCGTGCTGATGTTCAGCGCGGTCTGCTGGCTGGCCCTGTTTCTCATCTTGCGCACGCAGTCGATCCAACCGTTCAACCCTCAGGGCTTCCGCTCCGGTCCGTGGGATCTCAGCTTCAACACCGCCTCGTCGCTGGTCAGCGACACGGGCTGGCAGTTCTATGCGGGCGACACGACGCTGTCGAACTTCGCCCAGATGGCGGGCATTGCCGTCCACGGCTTTCTCTCCGCGGCCGTGGGGGTCGCGACTGGAATCGCGGTCGCGCGCGGCTTTGCCAACCGCTCGGGCAAGGAGCTCGGCAACTTCTGGGTGGACCTGACTCGGGCGCTGCTTTACGTGCTCTTGCCGCTGGCGATCGTCGGCTCGGTGTTTCTGGTCAGCGAGGGGGCGATCCAGACGCTCGCGGGCAACGTTCACCTCTCGACGCTGGCGGGGGGCAGCCAGACGCTCGCGCTCGGACCGGTCGCGTCCCAGAAGGCGATTATGCTGCTGGGATCGGCGGGCGCCGGCTTCTATGCGGTCAACTCGACGATCCCGTTTGAAGATCCAAGCGGCGTGGCCAACTTCGTCCAGGTCCTGATGATCCTGGCGATCCCGGCCGCGCTGACGGCAACCTACGGCCGCATGGTCGGCAACCGCCGCCAGGGCTGGGCGCTTTACGCCGTGATGCTCGCTATGTTCCTTGGCGCCGCGGCGGTCGCCTACCCGGCCGAGAGCCGGCCCTCCCCCGCGATGCGGGCCGCCGGCGCCCACGGTCTGAACATGGAGGGCAAGGAGCAACGCCTGCAGGCCTCGGATTCCACGCTCATGGCCGTCGCCGCCACGGCGGTGGGCAACGGGTCGACCAATGCGGCGTTGGACTCGTTCACCGGGCTGGGCGGCTCGATCCCGATGGCGAACATGATGACCGGCGAGGTGATCTTCGGCAGTGTGGGCTCGGGCCTGTTCGGGATGCTGCTGATGGTCCTGCTCGCGGTGTTCGTCGCGGGGCTGATGGTTGGTCGCACGCCCGAGTATCTGGGCAAGCGAATCGAGGCGCGCGAGATCAAGCTGGTCACGATCGGTGCGATCGCGGTGCCGCTGATCGTGCTGTTCATGACCGCGTGGGCGATCAGTACGCGCTACGGGATGCGCTCGATCTTCAACGCCGGCCCCCAGGGGTTCTCGGAAACGCTGTACACGTACACCTCGCAGGCCAACAACAACGGCTCGGCGTTCGCCGGGTACGTCGGTTTCTCCCAGCCGCATGCGCCCGGCAACGTGGGCGCCGCGGGAGTCACGTTCGCCGACCTGGCTGGCGGCGCGGCGATGCTGGTGGGGCGCTTCTTGCCGATGCTGGCAGCGCTCGCGGTGGCGGGTTCGCTGTCGGGCAAGCGAACGATCGCTGCGGGCGAGGGCACGATGCGCACCGATACGGCGGTGTTCGCGGCGTTGCTGCTCGCGACTATCTCGATCGTCGCGCTGCTCACGTTCGTGCCGGCGCTGATGCTCGGACCACTCGTGCAGGCCCTGACCCCGAGGCTCTTCTGATGCTGCGCCAGCTCAGGTCTTCGCTACAGGCGGTGATCATGCTCACGCTGCTGCTCGGCCTGGCCTACCCGTTGGTGATCACCGGCCTGGCGCAAGTGCTCTGGCCGCACCAGGCCAACGGCAGTCGCGTCGAGCAGGACGGACGGCTCGTCGGCTCGCTTCTCATCGGCCAGGACTTCCGTGACCAGGAGCGTTACTTTCAAAGCCGCCCATCGGCGAGCGTCTATGACGCAGTTGCCACCGCAGCCTCGAACCTCGGACCCAACTCGAGGAGGCTGTCGCTGGAGATACGGCAGCGCCTAGGAGCATTTCTGCGCCGCGAGGGGCCCTACAATCCGGGCCTGACTGACGCCGCGGTGCCGGCGGATGCCGTCACCGCCTCGGGATCCGGGGTAGACCCCGACATCTCAATGGCCAACGCGGCCATCCAGGCGCACCGCGTAGCTGCCGTCCGCGGCCTGCCGCTGGCCGCCGTGATGCGCTTGGTAGCCGAGCACACCGACCGCCTGGCCGGCGGTCTGTTCGGCCCAGGCTCGGTCAACGTGCTCGCGCTGAACTTGGCCCTCGACGCCGCGCGCGCGCCATGAACCGGCGGCCGCGCGTCGGGGTGATCAGGGTCGAGATCATCCTGCCGGCCCTCGCGTCGGCCGCCGGCAAGCTACGCCCAACGCGCATGATGCACAACCCGGTGATGTTCACGGTCGAGGTGGGCGCGACGCTCACGACGTTGCTGTGGCTCGCGCAGGTGACCGGCGCGAGCGTGGGCGGCACCAGCGGCGATCCGACCTGGTTCACCGCGTCGATCGCCGGATGGCTGTGGTTGACCGCCTACTTCGGCAACCTGGCCGAGGCGGTCGCCGAGGGGCGTGGCAAGGCTCAGGCCGACGCTCTGAGAGGCATGCGGACGGACACTCCGGCGCGTCTGAGGGACGGGACGACCAAGTCCTCCGCCGAGCTCCTTCCGGGCGACCTCGTCGAGGTCCTGGCGGGCGAGCTGATCCCCGGCGACGGGACGATCGTGGAGGGGATCGCCTCGGTCGACGAGGCGGCAGTGACCGGCGAGTCCGCGCCCGTGGTGAGAGCGGCCGGCGGCGACCGCAGCGCTGTCACCGGCGGCACACGGGTGCTCTCCGACCGGATCGTCGTAGAGATCACCCAGCATCCCGGCGAGAGCTTCCTGGATCGCATGATCGCCCTGGTCGAGGGCGCCCAGCGCCGCAAGACCCCGAACGAGATCGCGCTGGGGATCCTGCTCGCTGGGCTGACGCTGATCTTCCTCTCGGTGGTGATCACGCTGCGGCCGTTCGCCGGCTTTGCCCACACCGCGATCTCGATCGCCACGCTTATCGCGCTGCTCGTCGCGCTGGCGCCCACGACGATCGGCGCCCTGCTGTCGGCGATCGGCATAGCCGGCATGGATCGGCTGGTTGCCCGGAACGTGCTCGCGCTCTCCGGTCGCGCGGTCGAGGCTGCGGGGGACGTGAACCTGTTGATGCTCGACAAGACGGGGACGATCACTCTGGGCAATCGCCAGGCCACGGCCTTCATCCCGATGCCGGGGATCGAGGAGCGCGAGCTCGCCGACGCCGCGCAGTTGGCGTCATTGGCCGATGAGACCCCCGAGGGCCGCTCGATCGTGATCCTCGCCAAGCGCTATGGCCTGCGCGAGCGCGAGCTCGGCGACGCCGAGGCGCACTTCGTGCCGTTCACCGCCGAGACGCGGATGAGCGGGGTCGACCTCGACGGCCACGAGCTGCGCAAGGGCGCCGGAGACGCGATCGTCGACCATGTCCAGCGCCGATCGGGGCGGGTGCCGGCAGAGCTCGACAGGGAGCTCGGACGGATCGCCGGCGACGGCGGAACGCCGCTCGCCGTCTGCCGCGATGAGGTCGTGCTCGGCGTGATCGACCTGCGCGACATCCTCAAGGAGGGCATTCATCGCCGCTTCGAGGAGCTGCGCCGAATGGGCGTCAAGACGGTGATGATCACCGGCGACAACCCGCGCACCGCCGCCGCGATCGCGCACGAGGCCGGCGTCGACGACTTCCTGGCCGAGGCGACGCCCGAGCGCAAGCTGGCGCTGATCCGCCAGCGTCAAAGCGAGGGTCGGATCGTCGCGATGACCGGCGACGGGACCAACGATGCGCCCGCGCTCGCCCAGGCCGACGTGGGCGTGGCGATGAACAGCGGCACCCAGGCCGCGCGCGAGGCGGGCAACATGGTCGACCTCGACTCCGACCCGACGAAGCTGATCGAGATCGTCGAGGTGGGCAAGCAGCTACTGATCACGCGCGGCGCGCTGACGACGTTTTCGATCGCCAACGACGTCGCCAAGTACTTCGCGATCCTGCCGGCCGTGTTCGTGGCGACCTACGCCTCGGTTGGAGCCGGCAACGGCCCGCTCGGGCGGCTTAACGTCATGAGTCTGGGCTCTCCGCGATCGGCGATCCTGTCGGCGATCGTCTACAACGCGCTGATCATCCCGACGCTCGTGCCGCTCGCGTTGCGCGGCGTGCGCTATCGCCCGCTCGGCGCCAGCGCGCTGCTCTACCGCAACCTTGCGATCTACGGCCTCGGCGGCCTGATCGCGCCGTTCGTCGGCATCAAGCTGATCGACCTGCTCCTGCACGGGGTTCTGGGAGCCTGATCGGGCGATGGCCCGCGGCCAACACAAGGTCTTCCTGGGCATGGCGGTTGGCGTGGGCAAGACCTGTCGCATGCTCCAGGAGGGCCAATCTGTCGCCGCCGAAGGCACCGATGTGGCGATCGGCCTGCTCGAGACTCACGGGCGGGCCGCGACAGCCGCTTTCGCCGAGGGGCTCGAGCTGATCCCCCGTCGGCGCGTTCCCTTCCAGGGCGCGGTCATCGAGGAGATGGACCTGCCGGCGATCCTGCGCCGCCGCCCGCAGGTGTGCCTGATCGACGAGCTCGCGCACGCCAACCCGCCCGGCCTGGAGCACCATCAGCGCTACGAAGACGTCGAGGACGCCCTGGCGGCCGGGATCACGGTCTTCTCCACCGTCAACGTGCAGCATCTACAGAGCGTCAGCGAACGGATCGCCGAGAAGACGGGTATCGCAATCGAGGAAACGATGCCCGACCGGGTGATCGACGGGGCCGACGAGGTCGTGGTCGTCGATCTCGCGCCCGAGGCCCTGCGGGCGCGCATCGGCGAGGGCAAGGTGTTCCCAGCGCGAAGCGTCCCGATCGCTCTGGAAGGGTTCTTCGCTAAGGAGAACCTCGATGTGCTGCGCGAGATGGCACTGCTGCAGGTCGTCGAGGAGGTCGAGGCGCACCGGCTCGCCGCCGAGCTGCTCCACGACGAGGACCGACTGATCTCCAACGTGGCACCCGAGCGCGCGCACCGGCTTCTCGGTCTCGTCAGACCCGATCCGAGCGCCAACCGCATAATCCGGCGCGCCTGGGTGCTCGCCGAGCGCCTGGGCGCAGAGCTGGACCTGCTGTGGGTCGTCTCACCACGACAGGCCGACGACCGCGAAACCGACCGTCACGTGGACGAGCTCAGACGCCTTGCCGCAGTCTTCGGCGCCGAGCTGCTCATCGAGGCCGACAGCAGCATCGCCGGTGCCGTGACGCGAGCGGCCGTCAGCCGAGGGGCCACGCACATCGTGATGGGCACACCTCACCCCCGCCAGAGATTCGGCCGACCAGGGAGGTCGCTGGTGGATGAGATCGTCACCGCCCACCCGGGCTTGGACATCGTGTTGGTGGGAGACCTGCAGCCGAGCAAAGTGGGGGCGAAGCCAGCAGGTTGACTCAGTCGCCCGGGCCATCGGCCTTCTCATGGGTGGCTGCCTCGGTGCGGGCCGCGTGCGCCATGAAGCTGTGCGCTTCCAGTCCTCTCGAGACGAATAGGACCGGGACGGGCAGCCGCGGAGGAGAATCTGAAATGCAGCTGGGCGGACCCTACGAAGGCTCGTGTGTCCGGAGTCTGCGACTACCACGAGGTCGGCCGCGGAGTCGAGGAGAGAAGGGGGACACGAATGGATCGTTCGTCTACACCGGCCGATCCGCCCGGTCGCTCTATGCAACCGGGCGGCCTCGGAGTGGCTGAGGCTCTCGAGGTCGCAGCAGGTAGCTTCTGCGAGGCGCTGAGCAAGCAATAGCGCCAGGCCGTCCGCGGCGGACCGGTCATCGACGGCCGCTATCCGATGAAGGCTGGGACTCGCACGCAATGCGAAGCCCACCGGCACCACAACGACGGCGAACGGCGGGAGTCTGCGCAAGAGGTCTCGGGCCGGCGCTCGAGCGAATGGAGTCCACGACCGGCGGGACCCGACAACGACGAACTGGGCAGCCGTGGCCTCCGCGACCTGGCTGAGGCCGTCCGCCACCGACACCGCAGGAACGATCGTTTGCTGCAGAGGCTGTAGCGCGCTCGTCCACTGCCGAGACCTGGCCACCGCCGCTCGGGCCAGGTCGCCGCTCGTCAACCGCCTTCGCCATGGCGAGTAGAGGTATACGCAGACGGTCTCGAGAATCGACCCTGTCATCGCCGTCAACACGCGGGCGAAGACAAGCGCGTCCTTCGAGCCGCCAGAACCGTCGAAACCGACAACGACTCTGGGTTGGGAGGGGTGTGGGGCCGTGCTCTTGATCGACGAGACGCTAGCCGACGTTCGCCACAGAGGCGCACCCGCGGACAGCCACGAAGGAGTTCGAGGACGCTCGTTCGCAGAGAGATT
>Ga0075520_1000185_pt1 | contig 23980 bp, 22 predicted proteins | sample NGEPerB_FD_75100 | JGI IMG/M metagenome (GOLD analysis project Ga0075520, IMG submission 75100) | Arctic peat soil microbial communities from the Barrow Environmental Observatory site, Barrow, Alaska, USA - NGEE PermafrostAB12-B | ecosystem: Environmental > Terrestrial > Soil > Wetlands > Peat ... | reverse complement strand
GGGGGAGTGGGCGCGGGCATAGCGGATCAGCTCGAGGCCCACGGCCGGGCGCCCGGGCGTGGTTGGGGTCGCGTGGATCGGGCCGACGCCGATGTAGTCGACTAGCTCGGCGTCGATCGCGTCAATCTCCCGCGGCGCGTGGGTGGAGAGCCCGATCAGCATGTCGGGGCCGAGGAGCTCGCGGACCTCGGCCGGCGGCATGTCGTCCTGGCCGACGTGCACGCCGTCGGCGCCCACCTCGCGCGCGAGGAGGGGACGGTCGTTGACGATCAACAGCGCGCCCAGGCGCTCGCACAGCGCGCGCGCGGCGTTGGCCACGGCTACGAGCGCTTCGTCTGAGAGGTGCTTGTCGCGCAGCTGGATCACGTCCACGCCCCCCGCGATCGCGCCGCGCAGCAGGTCGGGCAGCTCGCTGGCGTCGGGGAGGGCGCCACACACGAGGTACAGCCGCGCGGCAGCGAGGCGCGCGCGCCGCTCGGCGCCTTGATCGACCGTTGCCATCGCGTCCAAGTCTGGCATGCGCTGGATGCTGCTCCGCGTCAGAGGGCGGGCTAGCATCAGTTGCATGCCCGAGAGCCAACTAGCTGACGTGGTGGTGGTGGGCGGCGGCATCATCGGCATGGCCGTCGCCTGGCGCCTGCGCGAGCGGGGGATGTCGGTGACGCTGCTCGACCGCGCCCAGACGGGTGCGGGCACCTCGCACGTGGCCGCCGGGATGCTCGCGCCGGTGGCGGAGGTCGAGTTCGGCGAGGCGGGCCGGCGCGTGCTCGACCTCGGCCTGCGCTCGGCCGAGCTGTGGCCCGGATTCGCAGCCGAGCTGCAGGAGGCGTCAGGGATGGCGCTCGCGCTGCTGAAGACCGGCACGCTGCTGGTCGCCCGCGACGGGGACGAGGCGCGTGAGCTGGAGCGCCAGCTGTCGTTCCGGCGCTCGCTCGGGCTGCAGGTCGAGCGCCTGCGCCCGAGCCAGGCCCGCGAGCGCGAGCCGGCGCTCGCGCCGACGGTGCGCCTGGCGCTGGAGGCGCCCGAGGACCATTCGATCGATCCGCGCCCCGTCCTGGCGGCGCTGCGAAGCGCGTGCCTGGCGGCCGGTGTGCAGCTGCGCGAGCACGCGCCCGTGAAGGGTGTCGAGCTGGACGGCCCGGAGGAGCGCGCGAGCGGGGTGCGTCTCGCCGACGGCGAGCGCCTGGCGGCCGGGAACGTCGTGTTGGCGGCGGGCCCCTGGAGCGAGGAGATCGAGGGGCTGCCACCCGGCGCACGCGTGCCCGTGCGGCCGGTCAGGGGCCAGATCCTGCGCCTGCGCGACCCGGCTGGGCCGGGGCTGCTGAGCCGCGTGGTGCGCTTCGAGGGCGGCTACGTGCTGCCGCGCGGCGACGGGCGCTACGTGCTGGGCGCGACCGTCGAGGAGCGTGGCTTCGGGCTGGCGCCGACCGTGGGAGGGGTGCACGAGCTGTTGCGCGACGCCCACGAGCTGCTGCCTGGGATCAGCGAGCTGGAGATCGAGGAGCTGTCCGTGGGCCTCCGTCCCGGCACGCCCGACAACGCGCCCGCGATCGGCCCCGGCGCACTCGCGGGCCTGACCTGGGCGACGGGCCACCATCGCAACGGCATCCTGCTGGCCCCGCTGACGGCCGAGCTGGTCGCCGAGCTGCTCGATCCGCCCGCCGCGGGGTCGGCGTTCGGCGTGCTGGCGTCCGCGTGCTCCCCCGCCCGCTTCGCCGCGTCCGGCGGGCTGCCCGAGGGCGAGCTCTCGACCTCCGCGGCGCCAGCGCCGTCGTGATCATGCTCAACGGGGAGCGCTCCGAGGTGCCCGCGGGCGAGACGGTGGCCGGGGTGCTCGGCCGCATGGGCCTGGAGGCGAGCGCACGCGGGATCGCCGTGGCCGTGGACGGCGAGGTGGTCCCGCGGGCCGCGTGGGCGTCGTTCGCGCTCGCCGGAGACGCCCGCGTCGAGGTGCTGACGGCGATGCAGGGTGGATGATCCCGGGATGCCGGACCCGCTGAGCACGCCCCTGCCAGGAGCGCGCGAGGGCTCCGCGGCGGGCGCGGACGCCCGTCGGGACGCCCCTCGGGACGCCGCCGAGGATCCCCTGACGATCGCGGGCAGGACGCTGCGCTCGCGACTGCTGCTCGGCACCGGCGGCTTTCCCTCGCTGGAGCTGCTGGCCGAGGCGATCGCGCTCAGCGGCACCGAGCTGGTGACGGTGGCGCTGCGGCGCATCGAGGTGGGCGCCCGCGGATCGCTCGTGGATGTGCTCGCCGCCGCGGGGGTTCAGCTGCTGCCGAACACCGCCGGCTGCCACACAGCGCGCGATGCGGTGATGACCGCGCGCATGGCGCGCGAGGCGTTCGCCACCGACTGGGTGAAGCTGGAGGTGATCGGTGACGAGGACACGCTTCTGCCCGACGCACCCGAGCTGCTGCGGGCCGCCGAGGAGCTGGTGGACGACGGCTTCGTGGTGCTCCCCTACACGACGGACGATCCCGTGCTGGCGCGGCGCCTGGCGGACATCGGCTGTGCGGCGGTGATGCCGCTGGGCTCGCCGATCGGCAGCGGCATGGGCATCCGCAACCCCTACAACATCGCCCTCATCCGCGAGGCGGTGGACGTGCCGGTGGTGCTCGACGCGGGGATCGGCACGGCCTCCGACGCGGCGCTGGCGATGGAGCTGGGCTGCGATGCCGTGATGGCCGCCTCCGCCATCGCGCGCGCGCAGGATCCAGTGCGGATGGCCTGTGCGATGCGCGACGCGGTCCGCGCCGGGCGCCTGGCGCGCGGGGCGGGGCGCATTCCCCGCCGCCTGCACGCCACCGCCTCCACGCCCGAGGAGGGCCTGGCGGACTTCGGCTAGGGGGCGGCTCCGCCGCGCTGGCCGCCCGGCGCTACTGCGCCCGGGGGCCGCGCCGTGGGCCGCCGCGCCCCGCTCACTTCACGACTTCGATCGTCCCGTTCATGGAGGCGGGGTGGATCGTGCACTGGTAGTGGATCACCCCTGGCTTGTTGGCCTTGATCTCGAACGTGGCGTTTTCGCCGAAGGTCTTGGAGGCGAACCTCTGCGGGCCGCCCTCGCTGGTGACGTTGTGTTCGATCGAGTCGAAGTTGGTCCACCTGATGGTGCTGCCGACCTTCACCCGCAGCGTGTCCGGGTTGATGGCGATGTTGCGGTAGGCGATCTGGACGAGCCCGCTCTGCACCGGCGCGGAGGCCGACGGGGAGGCGTACTTGGGCGTGGTGTTCCCTTTCAGGCCCGTGCCGGCCGAGCTGCTCGTGGTCGCTGCGGTCGTGGCCGAGCTGGCTGTCGATTTGCTCGATGACCCGCAGCCGCTCATCAGCGCCAGCGCGCAGCAGGCGGTCGAAGCGGCGATGCCTCTTCTCATGTGTGGCGATCCTTTCTCAAGGCAGGCTCGTATGCGCGGACCTTCGCACACGGTGGGTTTCGGCGGTCACACCACGCGAGCCTCCCCGGCGGCGCCATGGCGGGGGGAGCGATGGCGGTAGCACCTAGACTCACCGCTTCGATGACACCGAGGCACTTCCTCACCGGAGCCGAGCTGAGCGCCGCCGAGCTGAGCGGCCTGCTGGACCGTGCGCTGGCGCTCAAGCGGGCGCCGCTCTGCTCGCAGGCGCTCGCCGGCGCCAGCGTGGCGCTGATCTTCCAGAAGCCATCGACGCGCACGCGGATCTCCTTCGAGGTCGGGGTGCACGAGCTGGGCGGCCACCCGCTGGTGCTGCGCTCGGAGGAGATGCAGCTCTCGCGAGGCGAGGCGCTGCGCGACACCGCGCAGGTGCTCTCCCGGCACGTGGCCGCGGTTGGACTGCGGACGGGCGAGGACGCCATCCTGGAGGAGCTCGCCGCCAACAGCGCCGTGCCCGTGATCAACATGCTCAGCGCCCGCCACCACCCCTGCCAGGCGCTCGCCGACCTGCTCACGCTGCGCGAGGCGTGCGGCGCGCTGGAGGGCCTGCGCGTGGCGTATGTGGGCGACGGCAACAACGTGGCCCGCTCGCTGGTCGTGCTGGGGACGCTCGCGGGGATGCACGTGGCGGTCGCCTCGCCGGCCGCCTATTCGCTGGAGAGCGAGCTCTCGCCGCCCGCGGGCGCCACGGGCGCGGTGACGCTGCACGAGGATCCGCGCGAGGCGGTCGAGGGCGCCTGCGCGGTCTACACGGACGTGTGGGTGAGCATGGGCGAGGAGGACACAGCCGAGCAGCGCCGGGCGGCGCTGGCGGACTACCACCTGGACGACGCCCTGCTGGACGCGGCCGCCGCGGGCGCCTTCGCCATGCACGATCTGCCGGCGCACCCCGGCGAGGAGATCTCCGCCGAGGTCCTCTACGGCTCGCGCCAACGCATCTGGGATCAGGCGGAGAATCGCCGCCACGCCCAGAAGGCCCTGCTGGAGCTGCTGGTGGCACCCGCGTGAGCGCCGCGCCGGACGGCACCCCCCGTCCGCAGCGAGGAGACGAGCTGGAGCTGCAGATCGACTCGCTGGCCTTCGGCGGCGAGGGGGTCGCACGGCTCGGCGACGGCGGCTACGTGGTGTTCGTCGCCGGCGCCATCCCCGGCGATCGTGTGCGCGCGGTCGTGCACAAGCGCAAGCGCAGCTATGCCCATGCGCGCACGCTGGAGGTGCTGGACCCCAGCCCGGAGCGCATCGCCGCGACCGCCGAGCATCCGGGCGTGGCCTGGCAGGTGATCCCCTACGAGCGCCAGCTGGAGGTCAAGAGTGCCCAGGTCGAGGAGGCGCTGCGGCGGATAGGTCGCCTCAATGTTTTCCAGCTCCAGCAGATCGTCCCCGCGTTGGAACAGTGGCGCTACCGCAACAAGCTCGAGTACTCCTTCGGCGGCGGCGAGGCCGGCGAGGCCGGCGAGGGCCAAGACGGGGATCTGGTGTGCGGCTTCCACGCTCCCGCAGGCGGCAACCGCGTCACCGCGCTGGAGGACTGCCTGCTGGCCTCCGAGCGCGGCAACATCGCGCGCCGCGTGGCGCTGGCCTGGTGCCGCGCGCAGGGGCTGATCGCGTGGGAGCGCGGGCGCGGCGAGCGCGGGCGTCATGCCCGCGACGAGCGCACGGGGCCCGCGCCGGACGGTCGCGCCCGCCTGCGCAACCTGGTCGTGCGCGAAGGCCGGCGCACGGGGATGCTGCAGGTGCGGATCGTGACCACGGAGGGCGAGCTGGAGGCAGGACAGCTCGCGGCCGCGCTCAGCGAGGCGCTCGGCGACAGCCTCTCTGGGGTGCTGTGGACGCGCTCGCGCAGCCTCGCGGAGACCACCGCGGGCGGCGAGACGGAGCTGGTGTGGGGAGATTCCGAGCTGCCCGAGCGCCTGGGCGGGCTCGATCTGCGCATCTCCCCGGACGCCTTCTTTCAGACCAACACGGAGATGGCCGAGCTGCTCTACGGGATCGTCGTGGAGTACGCCGCGCTAGAGGGCTGGGAGCGCGTCTATGACCTCTACTCGGGCATTGGCACGATTGCCCTCACCCTCGCCCCGAAGGCCGGCGAGCTGTGGGGGATCGAGCTGACCGAGCAGGCCGTCGCGGACGCGATCGCCGCGGCGCGGCGCAACGAGATCACCAACGTCCACTTCTTCGCCGGCGACACGCGACTGGCCCTGCCGGAGCTGCTCGAGCGCGCCGGGCGCCCGGACGTGCTGGTCGTGGACCCGCCCCGGGCTGGTCTCTCAAAGAAAGTCGTCCGGCGGATCATCGACACGTCGCCCAGGCGCATCGTCTACATCTCCTGCAACCCCACCACGCTCGCCCCCAACGCCGCCGAACTGGTGGAGGCGGGCTGGGTCCTGCGCAAGGTCCGCCCCGTGGACATGTTTCCCCAGACTCACCACATCGAGTGCGTGGCGCTCTTGGAGCGCGGGTAGGCTTCGCTGCATGCGCGCCGTCACCATCCGCGAGCAGGAGATCGTGATCGAGGAGCACCCCGATCCCGTGGCGGGTGCGGGGGAGGTGCTCGTCAGCGTGCGCGCGGCCGGGCTCAACGGCGCCGACATGATGCAGCGCCGCGGGCTCTATCCGGCGCCTGCGGGCTCGCCCCCCGACATTCCCGGCCTGGAGCTGGCCGGCGTGGTGGCAGCGCTCGGTCTGGGAGCGGAGCGCTTCGCGGTGGGCGAGCGCGTGATGGCGATCGTCGGCGGCGGCGGGCAGGCGGAGCTGGCCACGGTCCACGAGCGCCAGCTCATGCCCGTGCCGGAGGCGCTCGACTGGAGCGCCGCGGGCGGGCTGCCCGAGGTCTTCACCACAGCCCACGACGCGGTGTTCACCCAGGCCGAGCTGCGCAGCGGCGAGCATCTGCTCGTCCACGGCGCCGCGGGCGGCGTGGGCACCGCCGCGATCCAGCTGGCCCGAGCGGTCGGCGCGCGCGTGACCGCGACGGTCCGGCGCGAGGAGCTGCGCGCGCAGGTCGGCGAGCTGGGCGCCAGGGCGATCCCGGTGGAGGGCTTCGCCGAGCACGGGCCCTTCGATGTGATCCTGGAGCTGGTCGGCGCTCCGAACCTCGGCGAGAACATGCACGCGCTGGGCACCGGCGGGCGGATTGCGATCATCGGGGTGGCGGGCGGCGCCAAGGGGGAGCTCAACCTGCTCGCGCTGATGGGCAAGCGCGCCCGCATCCACGGCTCGACGCTGCGCGCCCGGCCGCTGGAGGAGAAGGCGCTGGCCGCGCGCCGGCTGGAGCGCGAGGTCCTGCCGCTGTTCGAGTCCGGCGTCCTGCGGGTGCCGGTGGCCGCGGCCTTCCCGCTGGCGCAGGCGGCGGGCGCCTACGAGCGCTTTGCCGCCGGGGGCAAGCTCGGCAAGATCGTGCTGGAGATCTGAGCCAGCACGCTCGGCGGGCGGTCGCGTTGGCGCGGACGTGCGGAGGAGTCAATAGGGCGGCTGCGCCGAGTACCACTCGCCGAGCGACCTGAAGGCGGCCCAGAACGCCCGCTTGGCGTCCTGCTCGTCGAGCGAGTCGTCGATGTTGGGCACGTACAGGACGTCGATCGTCGGCGTCAGCGCCTGGACCTCGCCCAGCTTCGCCTCCAACGTGCGCGCCAGCGGGATGTCCATCTCATCGAGCGCGCTCAGCGCCTCCGCGCCCATCACCACCACGATCTTGGGTGCGACGATGGCGATCTCCTCGACCACCCGCGCCACGCAGGCGAAGTCCGCCAGCGAGGAGTCGCTCAGCGGGCACTTCACGCACAGCGTTCCGTAGACGGCCAGCGGATCGATGGACAGGCGCTTGAGCGACTTCATCAGCGCGCTTCCCGAGCGCCCGTAGAAGGCCACGCCCTCCTCGATCTCCGACGGCAGGGCGGAGTGCTTCAGCAGCATGATGTCCGCCTGCGGATGGCCGGACCCGAGCACGGGCATGAGGTTGCCGCGCGGACAGTGCGGGCATGCCTGTAGCTCGCGCGTCAGCGTGTTCAGCTCGCGGATTGCGCGCTCCAGGTACTTCTCGCGGATCTCGTCATCGGTTACTGGCATCGACCCCGAGGGATTTGACGGGGTGCTCGCTTGTCCTTGACGGTGCATCAGTAGTTGCGTGGTTGGGCGGGGTCCCTATCGCCGTCCGCCGCTGCCGTGGGCCCGGCCGAGCCGCTTCAGACGGCGTGCCTTGCTGGCCCGCTGCGCCTTCGGCGGCGTGGCCCGCGTCTGCAGGAACTTCAACGCCTGCACGTACAGCAGCGAGGACGGTCGCGTGAGGATCTCGGCGTCGCGCAGCGACTGCAGGAACTCCGTCGGGCCGTCGAAATCGCGCATGCGGATCCGCACCGAGCCGAGCCCCTGGACCACGTGCGAGTCCGATCCGGCGCCCGCGGGGATCCGGTACTTGGCGGCGAAGCGCACCGCCTCCTCGTTGAACGCCCCGATGGCGACGCGCGGGTTGAAGATCTCGATCGCATCGACCTCGTCGATGATCGTCAACAGGTGCTCGTAGTCGGGCACCGAGTGCATGCGGTCGAACGGATGGGGCACGTAGACGAGCCCCCCCTGGCGGTGGATCTCCGCGACGGTCTCCTGCAGGCTCAGGCCGCGGGGGATCTTCTCCTCGATGAACAGCCCGATCACCTCGCCCTGCCCGGCGGTCTTGACCTCCTCGCCGACGATCACCTTCACGCCCGCCGCCGCCGCCTGCGCGCGCGCCTCGAGCGCACCGGAGATCTCGTTGTGGTCGGTCACGGCGATCGCGCCGAGACCCTCCTCGCGCGCGGTCGCCAGCAGCACCTCCACGGGCGTGGCGCAGTCGCCGGAGTGGTCTGTGTGCATGTGCAGGTCCACCTCGAGCAGCGGGCGCGCGCTCAGCCGCTGCGAGAGGCCGGGGTCGCCGTCGCGCGGATGTCGACGCGCGGCCAGGCGCCGGTAGATCTCCTCCAGCTGCGCCGCGGAGCTCTCCCCGTCGGGCACCAGGCTGTAGTCGCCGGGGAAGTAGCGCTTCATCAGCTCGACGGTCGCGGGCAGGCTGGCGGTGCGCGCGTCCAGGCGCCCGAAGAAGCTCTCCACGAAGCGGCGGGCCACGAGCGTGGAGAGCAGGCGCTCGGTGGAGGAGTGGAAGGAGCCGACGTTGAGGGCGCGCGAGTGGCGCAGCGCCGCGTTGGAGGTGCTGGGCGCGAACGGCTCGTGGACGTGGACGAAATCCAGCTCGACCGTGCCCAGCAGTTCCTCGACGGTGCGCGCCACGTCGATCGGCAGCGCGGATGGCCGGCGCCGCGCGACGCCGGCGACGTCCAGCACCTCGCCGACGGCGATCACCCGCGGGCTGCCGTCGTCGGTGCCGTCGAGCAGGCTCTGTGGCTCGCCGCGGGCGGCGCGCAGCGCCTTGCGCGAGGCGCGCACGCGCTCCTGCGAGCGCGAGGGCGCGAGCACCAGCACGCGGTGCCCACGCCGCGAGAGCTCGGTGGCGACGCGCCTGACGTGGGCGTTGACCTCGTTCTCCGCCTCCCACGGATACGGCGTCACGTGGGCTATGGCGAAGCGGGTGCTCATCGGCTCCACGATTATCCCCCTGGCGGCGCCTTGGAGGGGCGGGCTGTTCCGCTACTTCGTGGCCGAGGCCCTGGCCGCCGGCGCTTTGGCGGGCTTCTTGACTGCGGCGCGCGCTTTGCTCGAAGCCGGTTTGCGGGCGCTCGCCCTCACGCGCGCTCCCGGCCTTCCGCCGTAGCTGGCGATGAACTTCTCCGTGTCTTTGTGCGCCTGCTCGTCCGGACGCTGGTTGTGCGGAGACTTCATCAGGTAGGAGGAGGGTCCGTCCAGCTGACCGCCGATGCCATGGTTGAGCGCGAGCTTGCAGCAGCGCACCGCGTCGATCACGATGCCGGCGGAGTTCGGCGAGTCCCATACCTCGAGCTTCAGCTCGAGGTTCAGCGGCACGTCGCCGAAGGCCTGGCCCTCTACGCGGATGTGCGCCCACTTGCGGTCGGTCAGCCACGGCACGTAGTCCGACGGCCCGACGTGGATGTCGCCGGCCGGCAGCTCGTGGTCCATGATCGAGGTGACCGCGTTCGTCTTGGAGATCTTCTTGGACTCCAACCGCTCGCGCTCGAGCATGTTGTAGAAGTCCATGTTGCCGCCGACGTTGAGCTGCGAGGTGCGCTCGATCTCCACGCCGCGGTCGGCGAACAGGCGGGCGAGCGTGCGGTGGACGATCGTGGCTCCGACCTGGGACTTGATGTCGTCGCCGACGATCGGCAGCCGTGCCTTTTTGAAGCGCTTGTCCCAGTAGTCCTCGCGGGCGATGAACACGGGTATGCAGTTGACCAGGGCGCAGCCCGCCTCGAGCACCTGCTCGACGTACCACTTGGTCGCCTGCTCGGAGCCGACGGGCAGGTAGGAGACGACCACGTCGGTGTGCGTGTCCTTGAGGATCTTCACGATGTCGGCGGTCTCGCCGGGGGCCTTGGTGATCTTCTCCTTGAGGTACTTGCCGAGGCCGTCGTGGGTCATGCCGCGATGCACGGGCACGCCGAGCTTCTTGGGAACGCCCCGCTCCCCCTTGGCGAACTTGATGGTGTTGTTCAGGCCCGCCCAGATCGCTTCGCCGAGGTCCTTGCCGACCTTGGTCGCATCGATGTCGAAGGCGGCCGTGAACTCGATGTCGCGCACGTGGTAGCCGCCGAGGTCGACGTGCATGAGACCGGGGACGCGCGCGTTCGGGTCGGCGTCGCGGTAGTAGTGGATGCCCTGGACGAAAGCCGAGGCGCAGTTGCCGACGCCGACGATCGCGACGCGCACCTTCTCAGACTGGTAGCGCTCGGCGCCGTTGTCGGAGGCCGCGCCGTTGCGACCCAGCCCGCTGGGCTGTGTGCCCCCGATCTTCGATCGGTCGCCGCTGTTTGAGTGCTCCTTGATCACGAGTGAGATGTCCTTTGTGAGGGCCGGCTGGGCGGGTGGGGATCACATCGAGGAGCCTGGAAGGCTTGCCCTGCTTCTCAGGTGTGACGGCCAGGCGGGGCGCCGAGCCGCTCCAAGAGACTACTCCGCCGGGCCTGCAAGGTCACACCGAGAGCTCGCGGCGCACGTGGCGGATGCGCTGCGCGACGGTGATCAAGCTGAGCGCGGCCAGCACGTACACGGCCGGCTCCAGCAGCTCGAAGCTGCCGAGCGAGGCGCCCCTGGCGAACACCAGGCCGATGGCGAGGATCACCACGCGCACGGGCCGAGTGGCGATCCCGACCTTGCACTCCACGCCCAGCGCCTCCGCGCGGGCGCGGGTGTAGCTGACCATCAGCGACGCCAGCACCGCCACGACCACCGCGGCGGCCGCTTCGCGGTTGCCGTGCAGGGCGAAGTAGCCTGCCACCGCCGTCAGCACCACGCCCTCCTCGACGCGGTCGAGCGTCGAGTCCAGGAACGCTCCGAACGGCGTGCCCTTGCCGGACATGCGCGAGTAGCGCCCGTCGAGGGTGTCCATGGTCGAGCCGACGATGAAGGCGATGCCGCCGAGGAAGAACAGCCGTTCCCACACGAGCACCGCGGCCACCACGTTCAGCACGAAGCCCGTGAGCGAGATCGCGTTCGGCGTGAGCCGCGACTCGATCAGCCGGTTGCGCACCAGCTCCCGCCGCTCGCCGGCCCCGATCGGCGCGCGCGCGCGCCGTGCGCCGGCGCGGTTGGCGCTGCGGCTCCTGCGGCGAGAGGAGGCGTGCTGCCTGGGCGCCATGGTCCGCTAGCTGCTCGCGGTGAGCCGGGCGGGAGCGACGCTGGAGAAGCGCCACACGCCGGGCCGCGCGCGAGCCAGCCAGCTGGCCCCGTATGCGGACGCGGCGGCGGTGAGCGCCCCCAGCAGCGCGTCGAAGATGAAGTGGTTGGCGGTCACCACGATCACAAACGCCATCAGGAGCGGGTAGAGCAGCCACAGCACGCTGACGATCCGCCGGCGCGCCAGGCGCGCGAGCGGCCAGCCGATCATCAGCGCGAACGCCACGTGCATCGAGGGCACGGCCGCGTAGGGGTTGAACATGGCGCTCATGGACGCGCTGGCGTGCGAGACGTGCACGCCGGTGAAGTCCGAGACGCTGTCGATGAAGCCCCACTCGGGCATGAAGCGCGGGGGCGCCGTGGGGAACACGATGTAGCCGACGAGCGCGATCGTCATCGCGATCATGAACATGTTGCGCACGAAGTAGAAGTTGCGGTTGTGGCGCAGGTAGAGGTAGAGCAGCGCGCCGATCGTCACGGAGATCTGCGCGTTCACGTACAGCCAGCTCGCCGCCACCATCACCACGTGGCTGCCCGACGCCCAGGTCTGGATCGAGGGCTCCACGAACAGGTGCAGCGTGCGCTCCAGGGAGATCAGATCGCGGGCGTGGGCGAAGGCGGCATTGGCGTCTCCCTCGACCACCCCCCGTACCACCCGGTAGGCCACGTAGGCGGCGGCGAAGAGTGAGACCTGCCGCAGCGCATCCAGCCAACCGTGCGGCAGGACGCGCGCCTGCAGGAGACGAGCGCGGGCGACCATCGTCGAAAGCCTAGACCATGCTCAGCCACAGCGGGGACCGCGACTGAAGATGCGATCGGGCGAGAAGCGGATCACCACGTGGAAGCTGCCCGCCCGCCGCGCTCGGATCTCGGTCCAGTCTTCGCCGGCGTGCGCCACGCATCCGCTGCCCGTGGCGAGCGCCCAGTATGGGGTGAAGCGCAACCTCACGGCGTAGTCGCCGGGCCGCGGCGCTCGCAGCGTGAACGAGTCGCTGGTGAGGCTGCTCAGCACGCCCGGCTGCTCGGCGAGCGGACGGGGGCCGATCACGGCGAACAGGCGCCAGTGCGGGGAGTGCCAGATCTCGTGCAGGTATCCGAGCCCTCCGCTGCGCAGCAGGCGCGCCTCCCTCGTGGCGGAGTAGTCGAGCGGGGCGTCCGGGAGCGCGACGTATGAGACGGCGGATCGCGACAGCCAGTCGTGGTAGCCGGCGGGGGTCAGGGGCGTCGATTCGTCGTAGAACAGACCGTTTCGATAGCTGTCGAGCTGGCGCTCCCAGCCGCGGGCGATCATCACGTGGGGGGCGAGCCAGCGTGCCTCCCAGTGGTCCGCCGTCGCCACCGCCTCGATGCGCGCGGGACGGGCCGAGTAGCCGACGTTCAGGGCGCGCAGCTCGCTGAGCAGCGGCGCGTAGTAGGAGGCGTTGACCGCCGGGTCCGACGCCGCCGCGGCGAAGTCGGCGACCGGCGCGTTGGCCTGCCAATAGAGCAGGAAGGGGGCCAGCACGAGCAGCAGGCGCCCGCGGCGCGCGCCCGCCAGCCGATCGCCGAGCGGCCTGCCGGCGAGCACGCACGCGGCGATCGGGCCGGCCACCAGCGAGCCGAGGCGGTCGGAGTTGCCGCCGACCGCCGTCGACAGCACGTATGAGCCCGTGAGCGCGAGCGCGTAGAGCAGTGCACCGATCCGCAGCCCGCGCTGCTCACGCGGGATCAGCGCACCGAGGAGGAGCACCCCCGCGAGCGCCGGATAGAAGGCCGAGGGGGCGAACGGCTGCGAGCCCCCTTCCGGGAACGCGAGCGCCAGCAGCGCGATCGGCGCGAGCGAGACGGCGGCGAGCGCGCCCGGCCAGGCGCGCGCCGGTCCCGCCAGCCCCCACGCCAGGAAGGCGAGCGCCAGGAAGGCGCCGGCCACGGGGCTGGCCAGCGAGCAGAGCACCGCCAGCGCGAGCGCCGGCCACGGACGCTGCCGCTGGGCCGCCAGCAGCGCGCCGAGACCGAGTGCGAGCCCGAGGTCGAAGGCCACGCGGCTGGAGAGCAGCCCGATGCCCGCGCCGAGCGCGAACCAGGCGCCGGCCAGGCGTGCGGCCCGCGCGGGGAAGCGACCCTCGATGAGGACGGTGAAGAGCGCGGCGGCGAGCGTCATCGACAGCGCCGCCAGCAGTCGCGGTCCGATCAGCGCCCCCAGCGGCGGGGCGAGGATCGAGTAGGCGGGCAGGTGATGCCCGCCGTACCAGGAGTTGTCCCACAGCGAGAGGCCCGTGCGCGCGAACAGGTCGCTGCGATAGCTGGCCGCCGCCAGGTCGGGACTGGACGGCGCTGCGATCAGGTACACGACGGCGAGCGCCGCCGTGATCGTCCAGGCGGGAGGAACACGGCGCCCGCGCTCGTCCGGGGGTCGGCGCGAGGGCTCGCTCACCCGGCGCTCAGGAAGTCCACCACCCGCCCGACCAGATCGGGACGGTCGAGCCACGGCCAGTGCCCGGCGTCCGGGAGCTCGAGCAGCTCGGCGGCGGGCAGCGCCTCCGCGTAGGCACGCCCGAAGCGGGCAGGGATGTAGGGGTCCTTCATGCCCCATGCGATCAGCGCGGGCATGCCCAGACGGGACAGGTGCTCGCCGCTCGCGGCCAGCACCTCGGGGGGAGAGCTGCGGTATAGGCGCAGGATCGCGCGCTGGGTTCCCTGGTCGAAGTGGTCGAGCACGCTGTCCAGCCACGCGTCGGGCAGCGGCCCCGGTGTGGCGTTGGACTCCCTGGAGAGCAGGCGCAGCGTGAAGCGGTTGATCGCGCCCATCGACAGCTCGCCGAGGCCGGGCGTGCGCCAGATGCGCGCGGTGCGATGCCATCTGTACCCCGGCAGGAACGGCACGGCGTTGATGATCGCCAGGCGCTCGACGCGCTCGGGGAAGCGCTGCGCAAAGGCCAGCCCGACTGCTCCCCAGTCGTGCACCACCAGCGACACGCGCTCGACCCCGAGCTCCTCCAGGAAGCGCTCGACGAAGCGGTCGAGCTCGGCGATCGTGAAGCGCAGTGAGCCGGGCTTGCCCGACCGGCCGAAGCCGGGCAGATCCGGCGCGAGGCCTCCGGTGAGCTTCAGGAACTCCACCCATTCGTCGGAGTTGCTCGGCACGCCGTGCAGGTAGAGCGGCACGGCGCTCGTCGTCTCCCCCGCGGGTGGGGGAGCGCTGCGCCAGAAGACCTGCAGCCCGTCGATCTCGCCGCTGTGCTCGCTGACCTCGGGCATCGGGCGAGGATATAGGTGCGCGGGCCGCCGGATACGGTGATGCGGTGTCCGCTCCCGCCCCACGGCGTCCCGCGCGCAGGCCGGCTGCGGCCTGGAAGGCGCCGACCCGGGCGCGCGTGGTCAGGATCCGCGACCGCCTGCGGGCCGTCTACGGCGCGCCGCTGATGCGCCCCCACGGCCACCCGATCGCCGAGCTGGTGCTGACGGTGCTCTCGCAGTCCACCAACGATCGCAACCGGGACGTGGCCTACCTGCGGCTGCGCGAGCGCCTCCCCACTTGGGAGCAGGTCCGCGACGCGCCGCTGGCGCAGGTCGAGGAGGCGATCCGCCCGGGCGGGATCTCGAAGGTCAAGTCCGCCCGCATCCAGGCGATCCTGCGCGCGATCTGCGAGGACCCCCGGGATCCCCCCCGCGAGCTCTCGCTCGACTGGCTGGCGCGCGCTCCGCTCACGGAGGCGCGCGCATACCTGACGGCGCTACCCGGCGTGGGGCGCAAGACGGCGGCCTGCGTGCTGCTGTTCTCCTACGGGCTGCGGGACGTTCCCGTCGACACGCACGTCTCCAGGGTGGGCACCCGTCTCGGGCTGCTGCGCCCGGGGGCGCCCTTCGAGGAGCTGCACGACCAGATGCTGGCCCTCACCCCACCCGGCCAGGAGCTCGAGCTGCACGTGAACCTCCTGCGCCACGGACGGCGAGCCTGCCACGCGCGCCGCCCGGCCTGCGGGGACTGCGCGCTGGCGCGCATGTGCCCGAGCCGCGGGCTGTTCAGCCCCGCGGAAGCACCGCGAAAGCGATGACCGCGTAGTGCAGGGCGGCCGCGGTGATCACGAGCGCATGGAAGACCTCGTGGTAGCCGAACACCTTGGGCCAGGGGTTGGGCCGGCCGCTCGCGTAGACGACCGCGCCGACCGCGTAGAGCAGGCCACCACTCGCCAGTCCCGCCACGCCCAGCCAGCCGATCGCCGCGGGCAACTCTCCGAAGACCGCTGCCGACACGCAGCCGAGCGCGACGTAGACGGCTGCCAGCAGCCACTTCGGCGCATCGATCCACACGAGCTTGAACACCACCCCGACGAGCGCTCCCGTCCACAGCACGACCAGGATCGTGCTCGCGAGGGATCCCTTCAGGGCCAGCAGCGCGACCGGCGTGTAGGTGCCGGCGATCAGCACGAAGATCATCGAGTGGTCCAGGCGCCTCATCCAGCGCCGCGCGCTCGGCCGCCAGGTCACCCGGTGATAGAGCGCGCTCGTGCCCAGCAGGGCGGACACCGCGACCGCGTAGATCGTCGCGGCCAGACGCGCCCGTCCGTCCGACGCAGCGAGGATCAGCGCGACGCCGCAGGCGAGCGACACGAAGAAGGCGTACTCATGCGACACACCGCGCAGCCGGGGCTTGATCTGCCCCGTCGTCATGTTCATGTGGAGACGGTAGCGCTCTCTTGCAGCTTTGCTCGTGCGCGCTCGGGTGTGACCGTCACGACGTCCCATGCGAGCCCCACGCGCTCGAGCCCGAGGATCAGCCATCCTGAGGGGTCGAGCTCGTACCAGCGCAGGCCGTGGAAGGCGGACTGGGGAAAGGCGTGGTGATTGTGGTGCCAGGCCTCTCCGAGTGAGGGCAGAGCGAGCCAGAAGACGTTGGTGGACTCGTCGTCGGTCTCGAAGCGGCGGCTGCCGAAGAAGTGGCAGATCGAGTTGATGCTCCACGTGACGTGGTGCAGCAGGAAGGTCCGCACCAGGCCCGCCCACAGCACGGCGCTGAGGCCTCCGGCGAGGAGTGAGCCTCCGCTCAGAGCGAAGCCGGCCACGAAGGGAAGCGCGAGGCTGAGCAGGGCCAGCAGCGGAAAGCTCTTGTTGATGCGGCGCATCACCGGGTCTTCCACGAGGTCGGCGGCGAAGCGCCTGGAGGATGCCTGGCCGTGGGTCTCGAACAGCCAGCCGACGTGCGCGTGCCACAGGCCGGAGAGCATGCCGCGCAGCCCGGCCCCATGCCCGGCGTGGGGGCTGTGGGGGTCCCCATCTTCGTCGGTGAAGGTGTGGTGCTTGCGATGGTCGGCCACCCAGTCGATGACCGGGCCCTGCAGCGCCATCGATCCTAGGATCGCGAGCGTGTAGCGCAGCCACGGGCGCGTCTCGAAGGCCCGGTGGGTCAGCAGGCGGTGGAACCCCACGGTGACGCCGAGCGCCGTCAGGAGGTACATGACGGCGCCGATCGCCAGATCCCTCGGCCCGAGGAAGTGGCTCCACAGCAGCGCCGCCCCGGTGAGGACCCCGAGGAACGGGACCACGACGGCGGCGATGTTCACGTTGCGCTCCAGGCGGGTCACTCAGCTTCTCTACTCCTCCCGGCACCAATGGTTACGGGCATCTACGGATGTCCAGGAGCCCGGCTGCCGGGAGGGTGGTACGTGCGGCACTGCAATTGCCCTTGAAGCAAGGAAGGAAATCTGCCACACTCTCACTTAGATTTATAAAGCGTCTTAGAAGGAGCATTTCCACATGGCCAAGACCATAGGCATCGACCTCGGCACGACCAACTCGTGCATGGCCGTGCTCGAGGGTGGCGAGCCGACCGTCATCGAGAACGCGGAGGGCGGGCGCACCACTCCGTCCGTCGTAGCGTTCGCAGCATCGGGCGAGCGGCTCGTCGGCACTGTCGCCAAGCGCCAGGCCGTCACCAACCCGCAGAACACGATCTTCTCGATCAAGCGCTTCATGGGCCGCAAGGAGGCGGAGGTGCGCGAGGAGGAGTCGATCGTCCCCTACAAGGTCGTCTCCGGACCCAACGGCGACGCTCGCGTCGAAGCCGCCGAGGAGCAGCACTCCCCGCCGGAGATCTCGGCGATGATCCTCCAGAAGCTCAAGTCCGACGCGGAGGCGTATCTGGGCGAGGCGGTGGACTCCGCGGTCATCACGGTCCCCGCGTACTTCAACGACGATCAGCGCCAGGCGACCAAGGACGCGGGCAAGATCGCCGGGCTGGACGTCAAGCGCATCATCAACGAGCCGACCGCGGCGTCCCTGGCCTACGGCCTGGACAAGGAGTCAGACCAGACGATCCTCGTCTTCGACCTCGGCGGCGGCACGTTCGACGTGTCCGTGCTGGAGATCGGTGACGGCGTGTTCGAGGTCAAGTCCACCGCCGGCGACAACCACCTCGGCGGCGACAACTTCGACAAGGCGATCGTCGACTCGCTCGTGTCCGAGTTCAAGAAGTCCCAGGGCATCGATCTGAGCGCCGACCCGATGGCGTTGCAGCGTCTCTACGAGGCCGCCGAGAAGGCCAAGATCGAGCTGTCCACCACCCAGGAGACGCAGATCAACCTGCCGTTCATCACGGCCGACGCCTCCGGGCCCAAGCACCTCGACACCCGTCTCACGCGGGCGAAGCTCGCCGAGCTCACCTCGGCGCTGCTCGACCGCGTGGTCGCGCCGGTCCGCCAGGCGATCGACGACGCCAAGGGCAAGGGCGTCAAGGAGATCGAACACATCGTGCTCGTGGGCGGCATGACGCGCTCGCCGGCGGTCCAGGAGAAGGTCAAAGAGCTGACCGGCAAAGAGCCCCACCGGGGCGTCAATCCCGACGAGGTGGTCGCCGTGGGCGCCGCGATCCAGGCGGGCGTGCTCGCCGGAGACGTCAAGGACGTGCTCCTGCTCGACGTCACGCCGTTGACCCTCGGCATCGAGACCAAGGGCGGCGTGATGACGAAGCTGATCGAGCGCAACACGACGATCCCCACGCGCAAGGGCGAGGTCTTCTCGACCGCCGAGGACAACCAGCCATCCGTGGAGATCCACGTCATGCAGGGCGAGCGCGAGATGGCTCAGTACAACAAGTCGCTCGGCAAGTTCCAGCTCACCGGCATCCCGCCGGCTCCGCGCGGCATACCCCAGGTCGAGGTCGCCTTCGACATCGACGCCAACGGCATCCTCAACGTCTCGGCCAAGGACCTCGGCACGGGCAAGGAGCAGAAGATCGAGATCAAGTCCGGCTCGGGCCTGTCGGAGGAGGAGATCAAGAACATGGTCACCGACGCCGAGTCCCACGCGGAGGAGGACCGCCGCGCCCGGGAGCTGGCGGAGGCTCGCAACAACGCCGAGAACGCCGCCTACCAGGCCGAGCGCCAGCTGGCCGACCTCGGCGAGCAGGTGGACGCGGACTCCAAGGCGCGCATCGAGGAGGCGATCAAGGAGGTCCGCGAGGTGCTCGAGGCCGACGACCCGGCGGCGATCAACGCCAAGGCGGAGGCGCTGCAGACGGCGTTCCACGCGATCTCCGAGGCGATGTACCAGCGCGCCCAGGAGCAGGCGGCGGCGTCCGGCAACGGCGCCTCCTCGGAGGGCGGCGAGTCCGCCGATGAGGAGGATGTCGTGGATGCAGAGGTCGTCGACGAGCCCAAGGTCTAGCGTCCGATGAGCGAGCCCAACCCGACGGTGGAGGAGCGCGAGCAGCCCTCCGAGGAGCAGCGCTCCCCCGGCGCTCAGGCGCCGGGGGGCGAGGCTCCCGCCGACCGGCGCGCGGCCGAGGAGCAGTCAGCCGAGAGCGCCGCGCCAACCGAGCGCTCCGCGCAAGCTGAGGACTCCGGGGACGCCGCCGAGATCGAGAGCGACCTGGACGAGCTCATCAGCACGGTGGCGCAGCGAGACGAGTACCTCGCGTTGGCGCAGCGCACGCAGGCGGACTTCGAGAACTACCGCAAGCGGGTCGCCCGCGAGGCGGCGGCGGCGCTGGCGCGGGGAGCGAGCGCGCTGGCCAAGGATCTGCTTCCGGCGCTGGACAACCTCGACCGCGCACTAGAGAAGGCGGGCACCGCCGCCGGCGGCGCTGCTGAGGACGATCCCCTGCTGGAAGGCGTGCGGCTGGTGCGCTCGGAGCTGGCCGCGGCGCTGGCGCGGGCGGGCATCGAGTCGTTCTCGCCGCTGGGGGAGGTCTTCGACCCGGCGCTGCATGAGGCCGTGGCAACCGCCGAGCAGCCCGCGGACGGCCTGCCGAGTGGCGCGGTGGTCGAGGTCTACCAGCCCGGCTATCGCCTCGGGGCGAGCATCATCCGTCCCGCTCGCGTGCTCGTGGCGGCTTAGCCCCGGGGCATCCGATGGCAACGCGTCCTGACTACTACAAGACGCTCGAGGTCGAGAAGAAGGCGACCGCCGAGGAGATCAAGAAGGCGTATCGCAAGCTCGCGCGCCAGTACCACCCCGACCGCAATCCCGACGACAAGAAGGCGGAGGCGCGCTTCAAGGAGATCTCCCAGGCGCATGACGTGCTGGGCGACCCGGAGAAGCGCAAGCAGTACGACAGCGGCACCGGCCCGTTCACGACGGGAGCCGGCCCCGCGGGCGGCTTCGGCGGCTTCGGCAACTTCGACTTCGACGCCTCCTCGATGGGCGACATCCTCTCCAACCTGTTCGGGGGCTCGGCCGGCGGCCGTCGCGTTCGCACGAAGCCCCGCTCGGAAAAGGGCGTCGACCTGGAGGCCCAGGTCTCGATCTCCTTCGACCAGGCGGTCGCGGGCGCGCAGATCCCGTTGCAGGTGCCGATGCACGCCGCCTGCGCCACCTGTCGCGGCACGGGCGCCAAGCCCGGCACCACGCCCTCGGTGTGCCCTCGCTGCGAGGGGCGGGGCATCGAGAGCCAGGGCCAGGGGATGTTCTCCATCTCCCAGCCGTGCTCGCGCTGCGGCGGGGCGGGCACGGTGATCGAGGATCCCTGCCCCACCTGCCAGGGCAGCGGCGCGGTGCGCACGCTCAAGCGCCTGCGCGTGAACATCCCCGCGGGCGTGCGCGACGGCAGTCGCATCCGCCTGGCCGGCAAGGGCGAGCCCGGGCCGGGCGGCGGGCCCGCGGGCGACCTCTATCTGATCACCCACGTCACGCCCTCGCCGCTGTTCACGCGCAAGGGCGAGAACCTCGAGGTCGAGGTCCCGCTGAGCATCCCCGAGGCGCTGCGCGGCGCCGAGGTGCAGGTGCCGACCCTGAACGGGACCAAGACCCTGCGCGTGCGTCCGGGCACGGCGCACGGGACGGTGCAGCGCCTGCGCGGCGAGGGACCACCCAAGCTCGGCAGCGGAGGGCGGGCGGGAGTCGAAAAAGGGGACATCCACTACCGCTTCGTTATCGATGTCCCGCAGAAGCTGAGCAAGGAGCAGGAGAAGGCCGTGGAGGAGCTGTCCAAGACCCTCGACGGCGACCCCCGCGCGGGCCTGTTCGAGGATGGCTCCCCCCGACGGGACGACGCCTCCAAGCAGAGCGCCGGCAAGGGGGGTGAGGGCTGATGGGAGACGCGCGCAACGGCCCGCCAACGCTCGAGCGCCGTCGGGCAGGCGGGACTCCGATCGTCACGCGCGTCGAGGTGGAGACCGACCGCGGCGTGTTCATGATCTCGGTGGCCGCGGAGCTGGCCAACCTGCATCCCCAGACGCTGCGCGTGTACGAGGCGCGCGGGCTGATCGCGCCGAAGCGCTCGTCCAAGGGCACGCGCCTCTACTCCCAGGAGGACGTGGAGAAGCTCAGGCGCATCCAGGAGATGACCGCGGAGCTGGGGCTCAACCTGGCGGGCGTCGAGCGGGTGCTCCGCCTGGAGCAGGAGATAGAGAAGATGCACGCGCGCATCGAGGAGATCGAGCTGGAGGCCCTGCAGGCGCAGGTACGCCTGGCCGAGGAGCTCGAGCAGGTGCGCCGCTCCTTCCGCGCGGAGCTGACGGTGCCCTACCGCGGCGGGCGCGAGCTCGTGCGCGCGGCCGATGTGCGCTCGCTGTTTCGCAATCCATCGAAGAGGTCCTAGACGATGCAAGCCGACCGTTTCACCATCAAGTCACAGGAGGCGCTGGCCGCCGCGGGCCGGCTGGCCGAAGGGCGCCGCAACCCGCAGGTGGTGCCGCTGCATCTGCTCGCGGCGCTGCTCGCCGAGGGCTCCGACGCGGCGGCGGCCGGGCGAGCGGACACGCCGGGCGGCGTGGTGCTTCCGGTCCTCACCAAGCTCGGCGTACAGTCGGCCGCCATCCGCGCGCAGGTCGAGGATGGGCTGGCGCAGCTCCCGGTCCTGGGGGAGGGATCGGCGCAGGCGGCGGTTCCCGACCCCGAGCTGCTCTCGGTCCTGCGTGCCGCCGAGGGCGAGGCGGGGAAGCTGGGCGATCAATACGTCTCCACCGAGCACCTGCTGCTGGCGCTCGCCGCGGAGAAGGCCTCGGCCGGCCGTGCGCTGAGCAGCACGGGTGCGACGCGAGAGCGGCTGCTGCAGGCCCTGGCCGAGGTCCGCGGCTCCCATCGCGTCACCGATCAGTCGCCCGAGGAGAAGTACGAAGCGCTCGAGCGCTTCGGCACCGATCTCACGCAGGCGGCCGAGCAGGGCAAGCTCGATCCGGTGATCGGCCGCGACGAGGAGATCCGCCGCGTGATCCAGGTGCTCTCGCGACGGACCAAGAACAACCCCGTCCTGATCGGAGAGCCGGGCGTCGGCAAGACCGCGATCGTGGAGGGGCTCGCCCAGCGGATCGTCTCCGGCGACATACCCGACTCGCTGCGCGAACGGCGCGTGATCGCCCTGGACATCGGCTCGCTGATCGCCGGCGCCAAGTATCGGGGCGAGTTCGAGGATCGCCTCAAGTCGGTGCTGGCGGAGGTGTCCGAGGCGCAGGGCAACGTGATCCTGTTCCTGGACGAGCTGCACACGATCGTCGGGGCGGGCGCGGCGGAAGGCGCGGTCGACGCGGCCAACCTGCTCAAGCCGATGCTCGCGCTCGGCGAACTGCGCTGCGTGGGGGCGACGACGCTGGACGAGTACCGCAAGCACATCGAGAAGGACGCGGCGCTGGAGCGCCGCTTCCAGCCGGTGATGGTCGGCGAGCCCTCCGTCGCGGACGCGATCGCGATCCTGCGCGGGCTCAAGGAGCGCTACGAGGTACACCACGGCGTGCGCATCCAGGACAGCGCGCTGATCGCAGCGGCCACGCTCTCACACCGCTACATCGCCGACCGCTTCCTCCCGGACAAGGCGATCGACCTGGTCGACGAGGCCGCCTCCGGGCTGCGCATCGAGATCGACTCGCTGCCCACGGAGATCGACGAGGTTGACAGACGCGTGATGCAGCTGGAGATCGAGCTGACGTCCCTGCGCAAGGAGACCGACGCCGCGTCGGCCGAGCGGCGCGAGGCGATCGAGCGCGAGCTGGCCGAGCTGCAGGAGCGCTCGGCGGCGATGAAGGCCCAGTGGCAGAGCGAGAAGCAGGCGATCAAGGGCATAAGCGACGTGAAGGAGCGCCTCGAGGAGGCCCGCACGGAGGCCGAGCGCGCCGAGCGCGAAGCGAACCTCCAGCGGGCGGCCGAGCTGCGCTACGGGGAGATCCCGGCGCTGGAGAAGAAGATCGCCGAGCACGAGACGGCCGAGAGCGAGGGTGGCGGCCCAGACCACGCTGCCCCGGTGTTCCTCAAGGAGGAGGTGGACGCGGACGACGTGGCCGGGGTCGTGGCCCGCTGGACCGGCATCCCGGTCAGCCGGCTGCTCGAGGGCGAAACGGAGAAGCTCGTCCACATGGAGGATCGCCTGCACGAGCGCGTGGTCGGCCAGGACGAGGCGATCGAGGCGGTCGCAACGGCGCTGCGCCGCTCGCGCGCGGGGCTTCAGGATCCGGACCGCCCGATCGGCTCGTTCCTGTTCCTGGGTCCCACCGGCGTCGGCAAGACCGAGCTGGCGCGCGCGCTGGCGGAGTTCATGTTCGACTCCCAGGACGCCATGATCCGGATCGACATGTCGGAGTACATGGAGAAACACTCCGTCTCGCGCCTGGTGGGTGCGCCTCCCGGATATGTCGGCTACGAAGAGGGCGGGCAGCTGACAGAGGCCGTCCGCCGCCGCCCCTACTCGGTGGTGCTGCTGGACGAGATCGAGAAGGCCCACTCCGACGTCTTCAACACGCTCCTGCAGGTGATGGACGACGGGCGCCTGACCGACGGTCAGGGCCGCACGGTGGACTTCAAGAACACGGTGCTGATCATGACCTCGAACATCCCAGTTGCCGCGGGCGCTTCGGACACGGCGATTCGCAGCGCCCTGCTCGAACACTTCAAGCCCGAGTTCATCAACCGTCTCGATGACATCGTGCGCTTCGACTCGCTCAGCCGTGAGCAGCTGACGGAGATCGTCGATCTCCAGGTCGCGCGCGTGATCGAGCGCGTGGCAGAGCGCGGCGTGCAGATCGCGCTCTCCGACGGGGCGCGGGAGCTGCTCGGAGACATGGGCTATGACCCCACCTACGGAGCGCGGCCGCTGCGGCGGGTGATCCAGAAGCAGCTCGTCGACCGCCTCGCGCTGGCGCTGCTGCAGGGAGACATACGCACTGGCGACTCGGTGAACGTGGACGTGGTCGATGGGGAGCTCGTGTTGGAGAAGGCCGACCTGGAGACGGCCGGGGCGGAGACCGCCACGCCCGCATGAGCGGGCGCCGGCACTGATGCGCCGGACGCATATCCGAGCCGATCCTGTACAACGATCGGTGCGCGCGCGCACCGATCGTTGTACAGGATCGGCTCGGATATGCGTCCGGCGCATCAGTGCCGGCGCC
>Ga0075520_1000184_pt1 | contig 24039 bp, 21 predicted proteins | sample NGEPerB_FD_75100 | JGI IMG/M metagenome (GOLD analysis project Ga0075520, IMG submission 75100) | Arctic peat soil microbial communities from the Barrow Environmental Observatory site, Barrow, Alaska, USA - NGEE PermafrostAB12-B | ecosystem: Environmental > Terrestrial > Soil > Wetlands > Peat ... | reverse complement strand
CTGTGCACCCAGCGGACGTGCGCCTGCGCCGATTCGTGGCCGCTGGCGAGCTCGAGACCGAGCTCGTCGATCAGGCTCTCGACAGTGAGCTCCATTGCCCCATCCGCTGCGACGCCTCGGTGAGCACCGGACGCAAGATCGACTCGATCTCCTCGAACTGCTCCCTGCCGGCGATCAGCGGCGGCGAGAGCTGAACTATCGGGTCGCCGCGGTCGTCGGTGCGGCAGATCAGGCCGCGCTTGTACAGCTCGCCTGAGAGGTAGCCGCGCAGCAGCTCCTCAGACTCACGCGCGTCGAACGTCTCCTTGGTCTCTTTGTCCTTGACCAGCTCGATCGCCTGGAAGTAGCCGGCGCCGCGAACGTCGCCGACGATCGGCAGGTCGCGCAGGCTCTCCAGCGTCGCGCGCAGCTCGCCTTCGTTCTCCAGCACGTGCGCGCACAGGTCCTCGCGCTCGATCACGTCGATGTTCGCCAGCGCTACCGCACACGCCATCGGGTGCCCACCGAACGTGAAGCCGTGGTTGAAGATCGCCTTGCCCTGCAGGAACGGCTCGGCGATGTGATCGCCGGCGATGACCGCCCCCAGCGCCGCGTAGGCCGAGGTGATGCCCTTGGCTGTCGTGATCATGTCCGGCTGATAGCCGAAGCGTTCGCAGCCGAACATGTGACCGATGCGCCCCCACGAGCAGATCACCTCGTCGGAGATCAACAGGACCCCGTAGCGATCGCAGATCTCGCGCACGCGCTGGAAGTAGCCGTCCTGCGGCACGAAGCAGCCGCCGCCGTTCTGCACCGGCTCGAGAATCACGGCGGCCACAGTGGCCGGTCCCTCGAAGAGAATCGCTTCCTCGATCGCATCTGCCGCCCACAGCGGGTCGCGGTCTTCCTTCCAGCGATAGGAGTTGGTGTTCTCCACGTGCCGGCCGCCCGGCGTGAGCGGCTCGAACGGTTCGCGCAGCGACGGCAGGCCTGTGGCGGTGAGGGCTCCCATCGACGTACCGTGGTAGGCGAGGTAGCGGGAGATGATCTTGTGTCGCCGCGGTTCGCCCTTGGCACCGTGGTAGGCCTTGGCGAGCTTCCACGCCGACTCCACCGACTCCGAGCCGCCGGAGGTGAAGAACACGCGGTTGAGGTTGCCCGGCGCCAGCTCGGCGATCCGCGTGGCCAGCTCGATCGAACGCGGATGCGCGTAGCTCCAGTTGGTGTAGAAGCCGAGCTCCTTGGCCTGCCTCGCCGCGGCCTCGCCGAGCTCAGAGCGTCCGTGGCCGATGTTCACGCAGTACAGCGCCGACAGCCCGTCGAGGTAGCGCTTGCCGTGTTCGTCGTACACGTAGCATCCGTCCCCGCGCACGATCACCGGGACGTCGGCGTGCGCGTAGGACCCCATGCGCGTGAAGTGCATCCACAGGTTCCGCTTGGCCTGGCGCTGCCAGTCCCCGGGGTGCGTCTCGGTGACGGCCGGCGCGTCTGGGCCCGGCGCTGCGGGTGCGGAGGTGGATCCCGACGCGAGTTCGCCGGCTGATCCCGTGTCGTTCACGTTCGCTGGGCTGGCCATGACATCCTCTCCCTGGGAGGTTTGCTGGGACTACGGCGTCCAAAATAGACACTCAGGACAACGGTACTGCGCCGCAAGCTCTTGCTCAAGTATGCCTGCGGTCAAGAGCGTCCAGAGCGTTTGTACCAAATGTCCAAAGCGCTCGTCGGGTTTTGGGAATCGCGCCCCTTGCGTCTGCCGCCGCCTGAGAACATAGTTTCCTGCCAGTCCGGGCATAGCTGGAGCAATAACCACAGAGAGGACCACCGATGGCCACCGACAGCGGCGCCGTACACGGAGCTCCAGCGTCTTCAGAGGTCGTGGACAAGGGCCTGAAAAAGGGCGCTATCGGCTACCTCTCCAACATCGTGATCGGCGTCGCATCCACTGCGCCCGCCTACTCGCTCGCTGCAACGCTCGGCTTCATCGTCGCCGTCAAGGGCGTCGGCGTTCACGCGCCTGCCGTCCTGCTCGTCTCGTTCATCCCGATGCTGCTGATCGCAGCGGCCTACAAATACCTCAACCGCGCCGACCCGGATGCGGGGACCTCGTTCGCCTGGACGACGCGAGCCCTGGGCCCGGCGACCGGCTGGGTCAACGGCTGGGCGATCTTCCTCGCGGACGTGATCGTGATGGCCTCGCTGGCCGACATCGCCGCGATCTACAGCTTCAAGCTCTTCGGGTTCACCGAACTCGGTGGATCGAAAGCCGCGATCATCATCGCGGCGATCGCCTGGATCGCGCTGATGACGTGGATCTGCTGGCGCGGCATCGAGCTCTCGGCGGCCATCCAGCGAGCCCTGCTGACCGCCGAGGTCCTCATCCTCGGCCTGTTCGCCGTCGTCGCCCTGATCAAGGTCTACGGCGGCAGCGCACCCCACGGCTCGATCAAGCCGGCGGTCGATTGGTTCAACCCGTTCGCGATGAACTTCAGCGACCTCTTGGTGGCGATCCTGCTCGGCGTATTCATCTATTGGGGATGGGATTCGGGGGTCGCCGTGAACGAGGAGTCCGAGGATCCATCGGAGGGTCCGGGCAAGGCGGCGATCGTCTCAACCCTGCTGCTCGTCGTGATCTATCTGATCGTCTCGGCCGGCGCTCAGTCCTTCCACGGCCCTGGCTTCTTGGAAAACAACGCCGAAGACGTGCTGAGCGCGCTCGGCAGGCCAGTGCTCGGCGGGGTCCTCTACAAGCTGCTGATCATCGCCGTGCTGACATCCGCGTCAGCCTCGACGCAGACGACGATCCTGCCAACCGCGCGCACGACCCTGTCGATGGCCCACTGGAAAGCCGTCCACAAGGTGCTCGGCAGGGTCCACAAAACGTATCTGACCCCGGATGTCTCGACGATCGGGATGGGTCTCATATCGATCGCGGTGACCGTCCCGCTGCTGCTGCTCTCCGAAAGCGTCCTGGCGGACTCGCTGACCGCGATCGGCTTCCCGATCTGCTTCTACTACGGCTTCACGGGTCTCGCGTGCGTCGTCTACTACCGCCACGAGTTGTTCAAGAGCGCCCGTAACTTCCTGCTGCTCGGCCTCGCCCCGCTGCTCGGGGCGGCGATCCTGTTTGGCGTGTTCTTCAAGGCGCTGTTCTTCTACGGTCACAAGGCCAATGTCGAATCGGCGCCGATCGCCGGGATCACGCTGCCGATCTGGATGGGCATCGGCGGCCTGATCCTCGGAGGCGTGCTGATGCTCGCCTCGCGGCCGTACTTCCGCGACTTCTTCAAGCGCAAAACCGAAACGGCGCCGCCGGACATCCTGCACAAACCGGCGCCCGAGCTCGCCCCGGTCGACTTCTAGCCGGCCGCGCCGGGCCCCGATGGCTCGACGGCCAGCTCCTGCTGGCCTGTCGGCGAGCCCAGCTCGGCCAGGCGATCGAGGAACGGCTTGGGCGCGAAGGCCTCCGGGCCGAGCACGCCCGAGCCCTTCCACACGCCCTCGTCGAGCAGCTCCAGCGCGACGACGGGGTTGACGGCGGTCTGCCAGACGACCGCCTGGCTGCCGTACTCGCGCATCGTGTGCTCGTTGTCGACCACGTGGTAGAGGTACGTGGAGCGCGGCCGGCCATCGCTGCCGGTGCCTGTGATCCACGTGCCCGCGCAAGTGCGCCCGGTCATCCGCTCGCCGAGCGTCGCCGGGTCGGGCAGCGCCGCCGCCACGACGTCGCGCGGCGCGACCTTCACGTCGCGCACCGACACCGGCTCGGTCGAGTCCAGGCCGAGCTTGTGCAGCGTGCGCAGCACGTCGATGAACTCCTCGCCGAGCCCGTACTTGAACGTCACACGCTGGCAGTCCACCCAGCGCGGGATCAGCACGACCTCCTCGTGCTCGACGTTGACGCACTCGACCTTGCCGATGCCCTCGGGAAAGTCGAACACCTCGGGCTCGGAGAACGGCGCCGTCGTGTAGAAGCCGCGCTCGCGCTCCCAGATCAGCGGCGGGTTCAGGCACTCCTCGATCGTCGTCCAGATCGAGAACGTCGGCGCGAAGTCATAGCCCTCGACGACCAGGTCGGCGCCGTCGCGCACGCCGACTTGCTCGATGCTCGAGAACAGCTCCTGCGAGGCGTATGCCGCAAACACGTCCGACAGGCCCGGCTCCACGCCGATGCCGACGAGCGCCAGCAGGCCCGCCTGCTCCCACGCCTCGTGGCGCTCGAGCTGGTGCTCGCCGAGCATCTGCCCGGGAAGCTCGTACGGGCGCTGGGGATGCGGGCGCGAAAGCGTCATCGCCATGTCCAGGTACGTCGTCCGCGCCTCGAACGCCGCGGCGAAGATCGGCTCGTTGAAGCGCGGGTCGCACGCGTTGAGCACGGCGTCCGGCTGCACGCGAGCGATCAGCGACACGAGATCCTCCTTGCTGGAGGCGTCCACGCGCTCGGCCGAGAAGCGGCCCGGCTCGCCGAGCCCGGCGACCACCGCCTTGACCCGCTCCGGCGCGACGTCGGCGAGCACGACTCGCTCAAACGCAGGCCTGCGCTGCGCGATGGCCGCGAACGCCGCTCCGACGCCCCCGGCCCCGACCACGAGAATCTTCATCCGGCGCAGTGTTGCGCATATCCGCTGCTCCGACTGGCACATCGCTCGGCGACGCGTGCGCCGTAACGTCGCAGAGCTTCCCGGGATTTGGCCGCTGCCGTGACGCGCGTCGCGCCCGCGCGGGCGCACCGTCGCTGTCCGGAAGGCAGCTCCCGTATGCTGCGCCGATCCCCGCTGTCGCGAACACGAGCAGACGATGAGCACGGGGGTCCCCAGCCCCTCGCGTACGCCGGCCGGATCCTCCGCACTCCCGGGCGCCGCGAAGCCGGCGGACGGGCGTGAGCCCGCGCTCGGCGAGCACGCTGGCGCGCAGACGGATGCCAGCGCCGCCGGCGATGGCGTCGTGGGGCGGTCGCGCTGGGCGCCCTCGCCGCAGCTGAGCGCCAAGGAGATCCTCTGGGTGGTCGTCGCGGGCGTCGCGCTCGCCGTGCTCACGAGCTGGCCACTCGTGCTGCACATGCCCAGCCGCATCGCGCCGGACCTCGGCGATCCGGTGCGCACCGCCTGGCAGGTCGCATACGTCGGGCACGCGATGCTGCACGACCCGCTGCACCTGTTCGACGCCAACGTCTTCTACCCGCACCCGCTCAGCCTCGCCTTCTCGGACTCGCTGCTCGGCTACGGCCCCGCGGGCTTCTTCGGATCGGGCACCGTCGCCGCGCTCGTCCGCTACAACCTGCTGTTCCTGTTCGCCTGGTCGCTGTGCTTCGTCGGCGGCTACCTGCTGGCGCGCGAGCTCGGCCTGCGCAAGCTCGGCGCGGCCGCCGCCGCGGCCGCGTTCGCCTACGCCCCGTACCGCGTCACCGAGGCCGGCCACCTGCACGTGATCTCCTCCGGCGGCATCGCGCTTGCGCTGTTCCTGCTGCTGCGCGGGTACCGGCGAGGCTCCGTCGGGCTGGTGATCGCCGGCTGGCTGGTGTCGGCCTGGCAGATCAGCCTCGGCTTCACGCTCGGCCTGCAGTTCAGCTACCTGCTCGCCGTGCTCGCCGTGCTCGCGGCCGTCTATTGGCTGCTTGCCGGGCGTCCCGCGCTCCCGCGCAGGCTCGTCGTGGTCACCTGTCTGGGAATCCTCTTCGTCGGCGCGGTGGCGATCTACCAGGCGCGCCCGTACCTGAAGATCTCCCACGACTACCCGACCGCCAAGCGCACGATCAAGGAAGTCAAAGTCTATTCCGCCGGGCCCGCCGCCTGGCTGTCGGCCTCCTCGGAGAACCGCGTGTGGGGCGACCTGACGGCCGGCGCGCGCGCGCACGTTCACTCCAAGAACGAGCAGGTCCTGTTCCCCGGCGGCTTCATCCTGCTGCTCGCGTTGATCGGCCTGGCGGCGCCGCTGTACACCAGGCGATTGCGCATCGGCCTGGCCGTGGGGGTGGTCGTCTGCGCGGTGTTCGCGCTCGGTCTCGGCCTCACCGGCTACGGCTATCCCTACCGGCTGCTGTTCAACTACGCCCCGGGCTGGGACGGGGTGCGCGTGCCCGGACGCGTGTTCACGCTCGCCACGCTGTTCCTCGCGCTGCTCGCCGGCGCCGGAGCGCAGCTGCTCGCGGGCAAGCTCGGCGCGCTGGCCTCGCGGCACACCGGGCGCTGGGGGGCGCGGCGCTCGCTGGCCACGCTCTCGGCGGTGGTCGGCGTGGTGATCGTCCTCGGCATCGTCGGCGAAGGCGCCGGGCACATGGCCCACCCGGTCGTGCCGCAGCCGAAGAAGGCGGAGATCGGCCTGCCGGGGCCGCTGCTGGACATGCCCACCGACGGCCCCGCCGATCGCGTGTGGCAGTACTACTCGACCAACGGCTTCTACAAGATCCCGAACGGCAACAGCACGTTTGACATCCCCGCAGTCGACGACCTGCGCGGTGGCATCCACCGCTTCCCCGACAAGGCCAGCGTCGAGAAGCTGCGCTACTACGGCATCCGCACAGTCGTGCTGCACCTGACGATGCCCAAGCTGCCGGGGATCGTCGGCTTCGCCCACGCCGAGCCACCCGACAGCGCCGCAGCCGCCGCCAAGCCGATCGCCGGCCTGGGCATCACGCGCCGAAAGGTGGGCTCGCTGGTGATCTATGAGATCGGCCCGGGTCCCAAGGCGCTGCACGGAAGCAATTGATGAGCGCCAGCGGGGCCGGACGATGAGCGCTTTTGAGGCCGCGCCCGCCGGCGAGGCCGCAGGCGGCGCCGAGGCGGCGGGCGAGCCGACCACCGGGCTCTCGCGCTCGCCGTCGAGGCCCAGACGACTGGCGCTCGCTGCGCTCCTGCTCGTCGGGCTCGCCTACGCGACGATGATCCAGAGCTTCTCCTGGAATCAGACCTCGCACTACGACCTGATCCGCTCGCTGAACGTCGAACGCACGAATATCGACGGCTACCAGCAGAACACCGGCGACAAGGTCTTCTACAAGGGGCACTGGTACTCCGCGCGCGCCCCCGGGCTGGCGCTGTTCGCGCTGCCCTTCTACGACACGCTCAACGCGCTCGACGCGCCCAAGTGGGCGCGCAGCCGCGACGCGCTGCGCGGCGAAGACGAGGTCGTCTACCTGATCGGCCTGTGGGGCAACGTGCTGCCCGGCCTGCTGCTGCTGCTGCTCGTGTGGCGCGTGGCGGAGCGCTTGCAGCCGGGTTTCGGCGCCGCGGCGGCGGTCTCGCTCGGTCTGGGCACGATGATCCTGCCGCTCTCGACGCTGCTGTTCTCCCATGTCTTGGCCGCCTTCCTCGGCTTCGGCGCGTTCGCGCTGATGCTGCGCGAGCGCGACGGGCCGCCCAGCCCCTCGCTGCTCGCCGTCGCCGGCCTGGCGATGGGCTACGCGGTCGCCTCGGAGTACCCGCTGTTCTTCGTCGCCGCCGTGCTCGGTCTGTACCTGCTATCGCGGCGCGACTCGCTGAACGTGCGCGGCGTGCTCACGCGCGCCGGCGCGTACATCGCCGGCGGCGTTGTCGGCATCGTGCCGCTGCTGCTCTACAACCACTACGCCTTCGATTCCTGGACGCATCTGGCCTACTCCGACGTCCCGCGCCAGCAGCACGGCTTCTTCGGCATCGGCGTGCCCAGCCTGAAGGTGCTCGCCACGCTGCTGCTGGACTCGCGCGGGCTGCTGACGATCTCCCCCGTGCTGATCATGGGTGCGATCGGCACGGTCCTGCTCTTCCGCCGCGGAAAACGCGCCGAGGCACTGACGATCGGCGGCATCTGCCTCTGCTACGTCGGCTACAACTCCGGCTACTACCTGCCCTTCGGCGGCGGCTTCATGGGCCCGCGCTTCCTGACGACGATGCTGCCGTTCCTCGCCGTGCCGCTGGGCATCGCCTTCAAGCGCTTCCCCGGGCCGACGATCGCGCTGGCGGCGGTCTCGATCGCCACGACGGTGATCGCCACGATCACCCATCCGCTCGTCGGCTATGAGAACGAGGTCGTTGTGTGGACGCGCTACCTCGGCAAAGGCTTCTTCCAGCCGACGATCGCCACCGCCTACGGCCTGGGACGCGGCTGGGGCGGCATCTGGCCATTTCTCCTGGCCGCCGGCGCCGGCGTGCTGCTGGCGACGCTGGCCACGGCGCGGGTGCGCCTGACGCCGGCGGCGCTCGGCGCCGGAGCGCTCGCGCTGCTGGCATGGGGCCTGTTCGCCGCGATCGCCCCGACGGCGCTAGGCATCGACCACCGCGGGCTGCTGAGCATCGTCGGCGCCGGCGATCACACGGCGCTGAACCTGAAGCTCCACGACGGCAGCAGATACCCGCTGACGACGCTCGTGCTGATCGCCGGCGCTGCCGGGCTGGTGGCGCTGATCGCCGCGCGACTGGCTCGCAACGAGCGCAGCGGCGCAGGCGACGCCAGCCACTCGCCCGACGCGTCGCTCAGCGCCTACTCGTCTTGACGTTGCACTTGGCGCCGTGCAGCTTCTTGCACACGACCAAGTAGCCCGGGCGGGGGATGTGGCGGCTGTCGGTGAGGCCGGCGTCAAAGCGCGTCCTGGCGGTGCCGCCCGTCCAGTCGTAGATGTACAAGCGCTTGATCTGCGTCTGTGAGCCGGCGACGTTGAACATGTAGCCGAGCACCTTGGCAGCGCGCCCGAGGCCGGAGCCGTTGCGGTTGGGGAAGGCTCCGGCGAACTGCACGATCCCGCCGGTCTCGGTCAGCCACACCTGGCCGCCCAGCGCGCGGCTCAGTTCGCGCGTGCGGAAGCTCTGCAGCCGGTTGATGTCCGAGTAGTTGTGCAGGCCCCAGATCTTCGGCATCACCGTGCGCAGATTTCCGATTTCGCGCTTGAATTCGGAGATGTAGCTCAGGGTCGGCGAGATGTTTTCGGCGTCGAGGACGTCCAACCCGATCGCCGTGCAGCCTCTGCACACGCGGATCATCGCCTGGTAGTACCGTGCGGCGGCAGACGCCGACGGGCTCGCCAGCACGCCGCGGATGTTGCCGCGGTTGGCCTCGTCCCACGACTGGTACTGCCTGACCTTCGGGAACAGCTTCACGAATTTCTGCACGTCGTGCTGGTATTGAGCGACGCTCGGCATAGTCGTCGGCGTGTACTCGGAGTGGTAGAAGGCGACGAGGATCTGGACGTGCTGCGATTCGGCGGCTTTCATCCACAGCTTCGCCCGGTCCAGCGAGTAGGAGTGCACGGCGACGTCGTAAGGGACGATGTAGCGAGCGATTCTCGTGTGCAGCTGCTTCCAGTTGGGATCGCCGAACATCTCCGTCGTCTCGTCGCCGATCCCCGTCATGTAGGTCGCGGCGGCGTGGGCGCTCGATGACCTGCTCGCCCGCAGCGGCTTGGCCGGCTTGGCGGCCGTGCCCGCTTGGGCGGGGGCAACCGATCGCAGACCGGTCAGCGCGAGCGCGGCGAGCAGGAGCAGGGCGGCGCCAAGCAGCAGGCGGCGGGCGGGCGACATTGGCAGACGAAGATCTCTCATGCGCTCTCAGAACAGGCTCGGGGTCAGAAGGTTTCGGGGACTCCGACAGTCTTACGCGGCCTTTAGTCCGCGACCTGCTGGCGAGAGGAGGTTTTTACCAGCTGTTTAGTCCGCCTGTCGATCGGAAGGCGGGCCCGCGTCCGCCGCGCGTCCGCCGCGCAGCGTCGGGTCGGCGACGATCCGCACGTCCACACCCGGAAGATCCCTCAGCAGGCGCGTCAGCAGCGCCGGGTCGGGACCGTCGTTGCCCGAGCGGGCGCTGAAGCGGCCGAGGCCGCGGCGCTGGCGAGGCGTGCCCATCAGCAGATACGTGCTGCCCAGCTCACGCGCCACGTCCACCGTGACCGCGGCGACGTCGTCGCCCTCCTCGACGCGCAGCCTCGCGTCGAGCATCGAGACGAGCCGGCGCAGCGCCTCGAGGCGCTTGCGGTCCTGCGGGCTGGGCGGACGGCCGGAGGGTCGCACGACGAGCACGTCGAGCACGGCGTCCAGGCGCTGGGCCGAGCGCCACGCGCGTCGCACAACCCGCTCGGAGTCCGGCGCCAGCGTCACCAGCGCCAACAGACGCTCGGCGATCGCCTGAGGCGCCGGTTCCAGCGCAGCCGCCACGCCCTCCTCGTCGCGACGCACGATCGGGCTCGGCTCGTGGATGAGCCGCTTGACTTCGACCTCCTCGGCCACCTGGCGCAGCGCCGTCTCGCGCAGCGCCGAGAGGTTCTCGATCTTGAAGAAGTTGTTCAGCGCCGCCTGCACGCGCTCGGGCCGGTACACCTTGCCCGTGCGCAGGCGCCCAATCAGCGCCTCTGGGGTGAGATCGATCAGCACGACCTCGTCGGCCGCCGAGAGGACGTCGTCGGGGATCGTCTCGCGTACGACCGCGCCGGTCAGCTGGGTCACCTGGTCGTTGAGGCTCTCCAGGTGCTGCACGTTGACCGTCGAGAACACGTCGATTCCCGCGTCGAGCACGTCGCGTACGTCCTCATAGCGCTTCTCGTGCTCGACGCCCGGCGCGTTGGTGTGCGCCAGCTCGTCGATCAGGCACAGCTCGGGCTTGCGCGCGAGCACCGCCGGCAGGTCCATCTCCTGCAGCGGTTTGTTGCGGTACTCGACGTGGCGGCGCGGGATGATCTCCAGCCCATCCGCCTGAGCGACGGTCTCGTCGCGACCATGCGGCTCTAGATAGCCGACCACCACGTCGCGGCCGCTCTCGGCTTCGGCCACCCCCTCCTGCAGCATCCGGTAGGTCTTGCCGACGCCCGGGGCCATGCCGATGAAGACCTTCAGGTGTCCTCGGCCGGCGGGCATGCGGCCATTCTCGCGGACGACCCGGCGCTCAGCACCTCCTCGTAGCGGCGGCGCACGTCGGCGCATCGGCCTCCTCGGGCACCGAGGCCTCGCTCGCGCGCACGATGACGAGCGCCATCGTCACGGTGATCGACAGGTGCGCAATGAAGTCGCCGTGACCGCCGGGGCCGATCGAAACGAGCACGAGGATCGCGTACACGAACGACCGAAGAAGACGCCGGGGGGATCGACGGGCTGAGCTGGAGGAGCGGATCCTGCGCTCAGACAGAGGCCTGGGTCACCGAAGCGCGCGCACTCCCTGCCATGCGAGGAGCGCGGCGATCGCGAAGGCACCAAGCGGGTCGGCCCACCACCAACCGAACAGGCTCTGCGCGATCAGCGCGGCGAACGCCAGCGCGGCGAGACCGACGCCGGACCAGGTGAGCAGGCTGTCGGCGCGAAGCGCGCGGCTCGCCAGACGCTCGGAAAGCGAAAACTTCGCCGAGGCGAGGACCGGCAGCACGAGCAGTGACGCGGCGGCCTCGGCGATCCCGAACGCCGTGGACTTGAAGTCCCGCCCCAGGCTCAGCGACCGTACGCCCTGGACGAGCAGGTAGACGGCGACCACGAGGAACGCCCCGGCGGCGAGGCGCAGCGCGAGGAGCTCGGCCTGGTGTGCGCGCTCGGCGTGCCCGCGCAGCTCGGCCCGAAACCGCCAGACGAGCACCGCCGAGGCGAGCGAATCGACGACTGCGTTGATACCGAAGCCGATCAGGGAAAGGCTGCCGGCAGCCAGCGCTGTGAGGACCGCGGCGCCGCCGACGGTCGTGTTCCACGCGACGGTAAGCGCGCACAGACGGCCGGCGCGTCGCAGGCCGACTCCCGCGCCTGCGTCAGCCCGCGGCACTCCGGAGCGAACTATGCAGCGGCCGCGTCGAACCCGGGCGCGGGCGGTCCCCCGAGCGCGTCCTGTACGTCGAAAACGGCCTCGCTGACCGTTCGCTCGGAGTGGGGGTTGTACAGCGGGCTGGACCCGTCTGTGAGGAGCGCTCGGGCGAGCACGACGCCTCGCGCACTGACCGGAGAGTCCGTCGCCTCGATCCGCTCCGCCAAGCCGAGGATCGTCTCGCGGCCGGCTCTCACCGCCGCCGGTTCGATTACCACGGAGGAGATGACCGCACCCGACTTGCGATTGTCGACGTACTCGACGACCCCCCGAAGCTCGCGAGCGATCTGCCGCCGCTTGCTCGGGTCGGTCAGCTGACGGACGCGCAGCGCGAGCGCGTCGGTCGTTTCGTAGGAGCCCCCTACCGCGAGCTTGCGGTCGAGCTTGCCGCGCGTCAGGAACACCTTCAGCCGAAGCGCCATCGGTGCGCCGATCGCGGGCGATCGAACGCCCTCGGCGGACGCGTCCGCCTCAAGCGCGGCGCTCGTCGCTGACATCGCGGGCGGTGCCGGGTACCTGCTTCTGGAAATCATCACTTGGAGCACCTCCGAGTCAACTTGATGGGATCGAATCGAGTCTGGCACCGCCGCGATTACGGGCTCATGACGATTGGTGCTCCACCCATAACGATTCCATGACAGTCCGTCGCAGAGGGCCTGAATCGTGCTTCGCGGCCTGCGCCGGCTCAGCCGCTGCTCGGCTAGAAATGCCCGCCGACCGCCTTCGTCGAGATCCTGCGTGTGTCCTCCGGCGCGGGTCGAAGGATCATGATCTCGGCCGGGACGCGCTCGAGCAGCCACTTCAGATCCTCATAGCCTAGCCCCGCTCGTGGGTCTTCGTCGGCCGAGACGATGATGCGGTCGAAGTGCTCCTCAGCGAGCAGGTTGCGCATCGCGTCGCGGGCTGATCGCCCACGGCCGATGCGCGAGTCGACGGGGACCCCCTGCGAGGAGAGGCGCTGCTCGATCGCCTCCAGCAGCGGCATTCCGCTCGCGCACTGAACGGGCAGCGCCGAATCCAACGGGAGGCTCATCGGCACGCGCGCGAGGAAGGCTGGCATGACAATCGCGTTCTCGGCCTTGGCTAGGCGCACCGCCGCCTCAAAGGCGCGGCGCGAGATCGCCTGCCCCGTGAACGGCAGCAGGATGCGCCGAACGGGCCGCGGGCGATTGCGCGCTGCGAGCCGTCCGTTCGGTGGCAGCCAGTAGCCAGCGGCGATCCCCAGCAGGACGCCGGCGGCGGCGACCGCCACGAGCACGACGACGCTCACAGCTTCTCACCGTTCTGGCGCAGCGGACGGTCGGCGACGATCCGCACGTCGACTCCGGGAAGACGCTGCATCAGCCGTTGCGGAAGCGGCACCCGCAGGCGGGCGATCCCGCGCGATGGGCGCGAGCGGCCGAGCAGGACGTACGTGCTTCCGCGCTGAGAGGCGAAGTCGATGACCGCCGCAGCCAGATCATCGGATTCCTCTTCGACCATTTTCGCGCCGAGCACAGACGCCAGCTGGCGAAGCGCGACCAGCGATCGCTCCTCGTCGTCGGACAGGCGCTGTCCCGGCGCGCGCACCCACAGGAGATCGAGCTCGGCGCCGAGACGCTGCGCCGAGCGCCAGGCGCGGCGGACGAGGCGTTGAGCCCCCGGGTAGGGCTCTACGAGGGCGAGTAGGCGCTCGCCGACGGCCTGCGGCGCGTCGGCGGCGAGGCTCTCCTCCCGGGAGCCGACGAGCTCGGTGGTCAGGCGCTTGGCGCCGACCTCCTCGGCGACCTGTCGGAGCGCGACCTCGCGCAGCGCGGCGAGGTTCTCGATGCGGAAGAAGTTGTTGAGCGCCGAGTCGATTCGCTCGACCGGGTAGACCTTGCCGGCGCGCAGCCGGTCGAGCAGCGTCTCGGGAGTGACATCGATCAGCACAACCTCGTCTGCGCGCCCGAGGATCGCATCGGGGATCGTCTCGCGCACGCGTATGCCGCTCAGCTCGGTGATGTGGTCGTTGAGCGACTCGAGGTGCTGGACGTTCAGCGTGGAGAGGACGTCGATGCCGGCGGCAAGGACCTCCTCGACGTCTTCGTATCGCTTCGTGTGCTCGACGCCGGGTGCGTTGGTGTGGGCCAGCTCGTCGATCAGGCACAGCTCAGGCGCGCGGCGCAGGATCTCCGGCAGGTCCATCTCCTCGAGCACCGCCTCGCGGTAGCCCACCCTGCGGCGCGGCACCGACGACAGGCCCTCGGCGAGCTGCGCCGTCTCCTTGCGACCATGGGTCTCGAGCAGGCCGATCACGACGTCTCGTCCCGCCTCCAACTCCGCCTGGCCCTCCAGCAGCGTGCGGAACGTCTTGCCGACCCCGGCGGCCATTCCGATGAAGATCTTCAGACGGCCACGAGCCTTGCCAGACGACGCCTGCGATGGGCGTGCCCCGCTCGCGTCCGCCTCCTCGCTCACCCCCCGAGCAGGTTGTGCACGATGAGGTCGATCAGCTTGATGCCGATGAACGGCGCGACCAGGCCGCCGAGGCCGTAGATCCACAGGTTGCGCCGCAACAGCGCACTTGCACCAATCGGCCGGTAGCGCACGCCGCGCAGCGACAGCGGGATCAGCAGCGGAATCACGATCGCGTTGAAGATGATCGCCGAGACGATCGCCGAGCGCGGGGAGCCGAGTCCCATGACGTTCAGCACGTGCAGCGGGCCCTTGGCTCCGGGGCTCGCCGCGTACGTCGAGATGAACACGGCCGGCAGGATCGCGAAGTACTTGGCGACGTCGTTGGCGATCGAGAAGGTGGTCAGCGCGCCGCGCGTGATCAGCAGCTGCTTGCCCACCTCGACGATCTCGATCAGCTTCGTCGGGTTGGAATCCAGATCGACCATGTTGCCCGCCTCGCGCGCCGCCTGGGTGCCGGTGTTCATCGCCACGCCGACGTCAGCCTGCGCAAGCGCGGGCGCGTCGTTGGTCCCGTCTCCGGTCATCGCCACGAGGCGGCCCTCGGACTGCTGCTCGCGGATCAGCGCGAGCTTTCGCTCGGGCGTCGCTTCGGCGAGGAAGTCGTCGACGCCGGACTCCTCGGCGATCTTGCCGGCCGTCAGGCGGTTGTCGCCGGTCACCATCACGGTGCGGATACCCATCGCGCGCAGCTGGTCGAAGCGCACCTTCATGCCCTCCTTGACGGTGTCCTTCAGATACACGACGCCGAGAACCTGGCTGTCGCGCGAGACCGCCAGCGGCGTGCCTCCCTCGTTGCCGATGCGATCGAGCTGGACCTGAAGCTCCGGCGGCGGGGAGCCGCCTTCCCGCTGCACCAGCTCGATGATCGCGTCGCCGGCGCCCTTGCGCAGCTGCTGGCCGGCGTAGTCGACGCCGCTCATGCGTGTCTGCGCGGTGAAAGGCACGAACTCGGCATTCATCTGGGTCATGTCGTGCTCGCGGATGCCGTACTGCTTGGCCAGCACGACGACCGAGCGGCCCTCCGGCGTCTCGTCGGCGAGCGAGGACAGCTGCGCCGCCTCGGCCAGCTCCGCCTCGGACACGCCCGGCATCGGTACGAATTCCGAGGCCAACCTGTTGCCGATCGTGATCGTCCCGGTCTTGTCGAGCAGCAGCACGTCGACGTCGCCCGAAGCCTCCACGGCGCGGCCGGACAGCGCGAGCACGTTGCGCCGCACGAGGCGGTCCATGCCGGCAATTCCGATGGCCGACAGCAATGCGCCGATCGTTGTCGGGATCAGCGCGACGAGCAGCGCGATCAACGTCGTCTCGGAGATCGAGGTGCCGGCGAAAAGGCCGAACGGGCGCAGCGTCGCCACGACGATCATGAAGATCAGCGTGAGCGCCGCGAGCAGGATGTTCAGGGCGATCTCGTTGGGCGTCTTGCGGCGCGCGGCGCCCTCGACGAGGGCGATCATCCGATCAAGGAACGACTGTCCGGGCTCCTGTGTGATTTCGACGACGATCTCATCCGACGTCACGCGCGTGCCACCTGTGACCGCGCTGCGGTCTCCGCCGGACTCGCGGATCACCGGTGCGGACTCGCCGGTGATCGCCGACTCGTCCACCGTGGCGATTCCCTCGATCACGGTGCCGTCTCCCGGAATCAGCTCGCCGGCCGGCACGACCACGACGTCGCCGCGCGTCAGCTCGGCGGCGGCCTTCGTCGTGCCGTCGCGCATCGTCGCGACCGTCTCCTTGCGCATGGAGCGCAGCGTGTCCGCCTGTGCCCGTCCGCGGCCCTCGGCAAACGCCTCGGCCATGTTCGCGAAGACGACCGTCAGCCACAGCCAGACGGCGATCGTGAACGTGTACCACGCTGGCTCGTTGCCGCCGCCGAGCGGCTTGCCGCCGAACGCCTGGATCAGCCACGTAACGGTCGTGATGACCGAGCCGATCTCCACGACGAACATCACCGGGTTGCGGATCTGCACGCGCGGGTCGAGCTTCTTGAAGCTGTCGATCAGCGCGCGTTTGACGATCTCAGGCTGAAACAGCGAGATCGCTTGGCGCTCGTGGCTGGCGGGTATCTGTGCCGACATCAGGCTGTTCCTCCGGTCAGGCGGTCAAGCGCCAGGTTGAGCTCCAGGACGTTCACGCCCGGTTCGCCCGAGAAGCCAAGGCCGCGAGCGTCGGTGTACTTGGAGACCAGGCCGTCGACGACGCTCACCGACAGCTGACGCTTGGCCGCGATGCGGTGCGCCTGGATGCGGGCGTTTGCCGGTGAGATTTCCGGGTCGAGGTTCGAGCCGGAGGTGCTCACCGCGTCCACGGGGATCTTGGCGGTCGTCAGGCCGGGGTCGTAGGGCTTGTTCAGTTCGAGGTATTCCTTGATGTTTTCGGCGTCGGCTTCCTCGGTCGCCTTGTCGTTGGGGCCGCGGTTGGAGAAGGTGCTCGCCGCCGCGTTGTACGCGCCGCCTTCGGTGGCCGACGGGCGCGACTGGAAGTACTTGGGGTCAGCTTCGGTGACGACTTCTTTTTCTTCTTCCTTCGGCTTGCCGTTCTTTTCGAGCACCACCGTCTTGAAACTCTGGCCGATGATCTTCGAGCCGACGAGCTTGCCGTTGACGTAGACCTTCTGGCCGTTGGCGTTGCCCGGGAAGGCGACCTGGCTGACGCCGGTGATTACCAGCGGGTAGACGAGGCCGAGCAGGACCGTCAGGACGACGATGCCGATGACTGAGGTGACGATGTCGCGGCGCATGTCAGTAGAGGTGTCCGGTCAGGCCCTGCACGACCGGGCCGAGCAGCAGGGCGGGGAAGAAGGTCAGCGCGCCGACGAGGATGACCACGCCGATCAGCAACACGACGAACGTCGTGTTGTCAGTGCGCATCGTGCCGAGGCCGGCAGGGGTGACGCGCTTGCCGACAAGCGCCCCGGCCACCGCCAGCGCGAAGAGCATCGGCCCGAAGCGGGCGAACAGCATGACCAGGCCGCCGAGAACGTCGGCGAAGGTGACACCGTGGGAGCCGACGTTGCCGGCATTCGGCTGGATAAAGCCGGTGTAACCGGCGAAGGCCGAGCCGTTGTTGTTCGACTGAGAGAGGTAGGCGTAGAGGGTCTCGGAGAAGCCCTGCGGCCCCTTGCCCAGTTCGGAGATCGAGGCGCGACCGGCGTGACTCGCGGTGGCCAGGGCGGTCGCGAACAGTGCCGCCAGCGGCGTGATCAGGATGCCCAGTCCGGCGAGCTTGATCTCCTTTGCCTCGAGCTTCTTGCCGAGCCACTCCGGCGTGCGTCCGACCATCAGGCCGCCGATGAACACCGCCAAGAGGACGTAGAGCAGGATCGAGTACAGGCCCGTGCCGACTCCGCCGAAGATCGTCTCGCTCGCGGACAGGTTGGCGAAGGGCACAGCTCCGCCGATGCCCGTAAAGGACTCGAGCGCGCTGTTGACCGCGCCGCAGGACGTGACGGTCGTGACGACGTCGAACAGGGCCGAGCCGGCGACGCCGAAGCGCTGCTCCTTGCCTTCCATGTTGCCGCCGCCGGAGCCGGAGATCGCGTGCGTGTGTAGGCCGGCTGCGTGTTGGGCGGGCGACCCGTGCGCCTCGGCGATGTAGGCGACGACCACCGCGCCGAGGAACATCACCATCATCGTTGCGTAGATCGCGTAGCCTTGGCGGCGATTGCCCGTCATCCGTCCGTAGGTAAAGACGAGCGCTGCCGGGATGATCAGCACGAGCATCATCTCCACGAGGTTGGTGAACGCAGTCGGGTTCTCGAACGGGTGGGCGGAGTTGACGTTGAAGAAGCCGCCGCCGTTTGTCCCAAGCAGCTTGATCACCTCCTGCGAGGCCACCGGTCCCATCGCGATCGACTGCGTCACGCCGGTGAGCGTGTGGGCGGTGAGGTAAGTCGAGAAGTTCTGGATGGCTCCCTGGGAGACGAGCAGGAGCGCGCCTAGGACGGAGATCGGCCCGAGCACGTACAGAACCGTGCGCACGAGGTCCTGCCAGAAGTTGCCGAGGCTCTTGCCGCTGCGTCCGACGATGCCACGGATCAGCGCAACTGCGACGACGATTCCGACACCCGCCGAGAGGAAGTTCTGGACGGTCAGCCCGAGCATCTGGCTGAGATAGCTCATCGTCGTGTCGCCGCTGTAGTACTGCCAGTTGGTGTTCGTCACGAACGAGGACACGGTGTTGAACGTCACATTCCACGGAGCCGAGTGGTAGGCGAGCGGGTTCACCGCGTGCGGAACGAAGAAGGCGTCCTGCGTGCGCAGGATCACGTACAGCAGCAGCCAGCCGGCGAGTGAGAAGATGATCAGGCTTTTTGCGTATGCCTTCCAGTCCTGCTCGCGTTTGGGGTCAACGCGCAGGACCTTGTAGAGGAAGCGCTCGGGCCAGGCGAACAGCGGCGTGAGGAACACCCGCTCGCCGCCATACACCTTCGCCATGTAGGTGCCGAGCGGCATCGCCAAGGCGCTGAGAATCACTACGAACAGGATGATCGTCAGCCAACCGCTGAACGTCATCTCAGAGCTTCTCCCCGCGGATCAACGCGTAGAAGAGGTAGGCGATCACCAGCACCGAGACGACCAGGCCGAAGAAGTCGGCACCGCTCATGTGTGCGACGAAGAAGCCCAGGATCGGCTCGGTGCTCATACGCGGTCGATCCCCTCGATCAGATACAGCAGGATCGCGAACGCGGCGATCCCGATCACGATTGCGACGACGTCCATGCGGAGCACTATTGCCGCCCGCGTGTGACGCCCGCGTGACAATCAAGGCGTTACGCATAACGATTTCGTTACGACGCAGGCCGAGAGAGTCATGCGCGAGGAGGGGCTCTGCCTTCTGCGTCCGTTGGCACGGGCTCAGTGAAGTCGGGACGGTATGAAGTGCTGCAGAGGCTCTCTGTTTGGCGGCAGCATGGCGGGCTCTGACGGGCACCGCAAATCCGCTATTACTCGGCGGAACTATCAGCCCGTTCAGCGAGTTGCCCGTCAAGTTCGTGCAGGCGAAGGGAGCGTCCCGCAGGGCTAAGGGACGTGTGACTGAAGCGCATTCTCCGCCTCGGTCTCTCCGGCGACAGCGCGATAGCGAGCGTAGAGCCTACGCCTCGGCCGCGTGATAGCCGATCGTCGGCTCTTCCAGAAGCGCGTCTTGGATTTCGCGCGTGGCCTCGGCGACGGTCCGCTCGGAGTACGGATTGAACAGAGGGCTGTTGCCGTCGGTGAGGAGCGCTTGGGCAAGGACGATGCCCCTTGGGTTAACCGGAGCCGCCCGTTCGAGCTGCTCTGCGAGTTCGCAGATCGCCGTCCGGCCACCTCTCACGGCGCGTGGACTGATGACCACACAGGAGATGCCCTTACGGGACTCCTGACGATCGACATAGCGGACGATTCCGCGCAGGTTACGGGCGATGTCTCGCTGAGTGCGGGGGTTGGTGAGGTGCTTGGCGCGCAGCGTCAGCTCATCGGCCCCGTCGTGCGCATGCCCGGCGGCAAGCTGGCGGTCGAGGCGCCCGCGGGTCAGGTAGACATTCAGACGAAGGGCAAGGGGAGCGCCCGCGGAGGCCGATCGGACGCCGTCCACAGGAACCACGGTCTCGTAGGCGATGTTCCTCACCGCTGGAAAGGCGTGGCCGGTTCGTATCGCCCTCATGTGGAGCACCTCTTCGAGTCAAGTTGGGATGAGAACGACTCAAGTGTTCCACCGCCTTCATTACGTCCGCGTGACGAACAGGCCACCGGGCATAACGATTTTGTGACGGTCCACTAGCGACGCCAAGAGGAGCGCTTTGGCCCGGTACAGCATGGCGTCTCGCGCCTGCGTATGGTTGATATGTTGAGGCGCGTTGCACCGCGGAGAGGGCGCGGCGCACGTAGCGGCAAACTGACATGGGCTCCCAGACTGACCTCCATCTTGCCGACCCGCGCGTGGCCGTCGATGTGCGGGCTCCTGGAGAGTGGATCGCCAATGCCCCTCCGGGCGGACACTCCTTGCACGTCTACCGGCTTGCACCTACCAACTGGCTTGTCTCGGAGGTGGGGCGCGGCAACGAGGGGCGTGGCGCGGATCTGCGAGAAGCGCTCGGAGCGCTGTCCGCGGGAGCGCCGCCTCCCGACTGGTGGAGCGCTGTCGTCGCGACGCTGTGTGCTTGACCTGGCTACGACAGCTAGCCAGCTCCCCCTACCCACGCCGAGCGACCCCCAAAGGACCAGCGGCGGCGCTTCGGTTAGGCCTCTTGGGTCAGGACGCCTGGTGCTTGGCCTACCCTTGCGTCTGTCCTGGAAACCCCCCGTTCGTCCTCGATGAGCCGGCCGAGCCCACCACTTCATAGCGACGGCGAACGTCGGCGCGATCCGCCTGCTCGGCCACGGATTCCTCGCTTGCCCGCAGGATCATCGCCGCTTGCTCCAGCACGAGCTGGTGCTGCTCGGCAGAGGTCGTGTATGCCATCAGCTTGGCGAGCCCGTCGAGCTGGCGGATCATCACTGCAGGCATCCCCCGGCTGGCCTGGCGGATCTTGTCGTGCGCTCGCTCGAGCAGGCGGCGAAAGCCGACCGTGACGGCGATCACGCGCACATGCCCGGCGGCGTCGCGATGCACCTCGGTGGGCCGCCACTCAGCCGCGATCTTGCACAGCGAGTCGCCGAGCCAGTCGATGCACGCGAGTGCCGTGAAGGTGTCGTTGACCGCCGGCGACAGCGCCCTGATCGCGATCTCCACCAGCTGATCGACCGCAAATGACAGGTCTTGCGTGAGCGTCCTGTGCGGCCCCGTCGCGTGCGCACCGCCGAGCGCACGGGCCACGCCGGGCGCAGCCGCAGCCGGCCAGACGTCGGCCAGCGGCTCTCCCTCCACGACGAAGTGACCGGGACGGTGCAGCAGGCGAATCACGGCCTTGCTGCTGCGAGAGATCTCGATCAGCGTGCTCATGCTCACGTACTGCAGGTAGCCGCTGCTCGGCGCGCACACAACGCCGCTGTCCTCGTCCAGTCGCGCGAGCATCTCCGTCAAGGACGGTCCCGCCTTGGGCACAACGCTCACCGCGAGGGCGGACTCGGTTTCGATCGCTCCGGAGAGGTCGCCGGCGATGCTCGCGATGACCTGTGGCAATTGAATCGACTTGGCGATGTGATCGATAAAGACAACCAGCAGGATCACGTCCAGGACGACAAGCGCCATCGTCACCGTGATCGAGACGTGAGGCACGAATTCCCCGCGACTGCCTGGGCCGATCGAGACGAGCGCCAGGATCGAGAAGATGAACGTCGCGACGAAGCTTCCCAGCGTCAACTGGGTGATCCGGTCGCGGATGAAGTTGCGCAGCATGCGCGGGCCGAACTGAGTGGAGGCGAGAGTCAGCGTCACGATCGTGATCGAGAAGACGAGCGTGACGACCGTGATTACAGCGGCCGCAGTCGCGGTCAGGACCTGCCGAGCGGCATCGGCGGTGCCGCTGACGAAGAACGAGGGCAGCTGCCACGAGCCGTTGTAGGCGGCCCGGTCAAGCGCATAGGTGCCGGCGAACAGCGCGACCGCTAGGGCGATCTCGATGGTCGGGACGAGCCACAGATTCGTGCGCAACGCCTCGCGGCGCCAGGCCGAGGGCAGAGGCGTCTTAAGGCTCATCGTGGCGAGGTGCGTCTGGGGACGGGAGTCTGGAAGGTCGGCACATGGCGGCGGGCAGCGCAAAGCGAGTGCCGACCAGGCTTCCCGGCTCACCGTGAGGGATCGTAAACGATCGGTGCTTTTACGCGAGGGCTATATGTCGCCCTCGAGACCGATCGTTGCGCTCCACTCCAATGCTCCAGGAGAATCCTGCCACCAGCAGGACGCCGCCGCGATCGGGCCGCCGCCGACATACACGACGCCACGAGCCCAGCTCACTGGAGATGCGAGCGCGAGCGCAGTCGCCTGCGCAGCGAGGGCCATTGACCGTCCCTTTGGCTTGCTGAGCCACTAACGCAACTTCACTATTAGCCAGCAGCCATGAAGACGACGTGACGATCACAGCGATCGGCATAACGATTTTGTTACGGGCGGATCGAGAGGCCAGCTCGCCCGCTTCACGCGATCACGCCGCGGAGGGGAGCGTTGGCTTGTCTCATTGCGTCGGCGGTGCCGGCTCGTCAGCTGCCAGTTACAAGCGCGTCGCGGGGTGATCTCAGGCGGCGTAGAAGACGATGCCGATCACGGCGTAGAGAGCGAGTAGCTGAAAACCCTCAAACCAGGTCGACTCTCCATCGGACACGAGCGCGGTCGCGACCAGCCCGGCAGCCAGGAGCGCGGCGATCTCGTACGGGTTGAAGACCAAGGCCATCGGTGCCGGGCCCAGTACGAAGGAGAGGAGCGCCAGTACGGGTGCAACGAAGAGGCCGATCTGCGCCGAAGACCCGATCGCAATGTTGACGGCCAGGTTCATCTTGTCCTTGGCGGCAGCGACCACGGCCACGTAGTGCTCGGCAGCATTGCCGACGATCGCGACCACAAACGCACCGACGAAGAACTGGGAAAGCCCGAAGTCCCGCGCAGCGTGCTCGATCGAGCCCACGAGCAGCTCGCTCATCAGCGCCACGAGAGCTCCGGCGGCGGCGAGTGTGCCGACGGATCTCCGCAGCGACCACCCGCCCGAAGCGTCCTCGCCGCTGACAGGGTTGAACAGATCGCGGTGCGTCCTCAGCGAGAAGAGCAGGCCGGCGATGTAGGTGGCGATCAACACCAGAGCCACGACAATCGAGACTTGCTCGATGTCGTGTCCGAACATCTCGCGTACCTGCGATACCACCGGTAGCGGGGCGTGGCGAGCGAGCTCGAGGACCGAGGGCAGCACGAGGGCGACCACGGTCAGCAGAAGCATCCCGGTCTGCGCCTGCGCGGCGGTCCGGTCGAAGGTCTGGCGGGTGCGCCTTCGCCCGCCGGCGAGCATGGCCGCGCCGAGCACCAGCAGGGAGTTACCGACGATCGAGCCGACCAGCGAGGCCTTGACGACCTCTTGGAGCCCGTCGGCCAGTGCAAAGATCGCGATTATCAGCTCGGGAGCGTTACCGAAAGTGACATTGACAAGGCCCCCAATACCTGGCCCGGCGCGGGCCGCAAGCTGCTCGGTCGCCTCGCTCATCAGAGCTGCCGTTGGCACGATCCCCAGCGCCGAGGCGGCGAACACGAGCGACGGGGAAGCGCTGGCCATATCGAGGACGAGCGCGGCAGGAATGAACACGCCCAACCCATAGACGAACCTCATAGCGAGGACAGGCTAGGGCCTGGAGCGCGAGCACGCCGCGACCGGCTGCACCGAAGCGAGGGAGTCGCCCTCAGATCCAGCCGCGGCGCTTAAATACGAAATACAGCATCACGCCAGCGTGAAGATCGGAGCTCCGAGCACAACGATTTCATTACGACGCACAAGACGGTCTTGATCCGACCAGGATGCGCCGAAGGGCCACGATTCGTCCTCGCAGCCTCACGGGTGACCACTGATGCCTCGTCCGGTCTACCGCCCGCGAGAATCTCGGCCTCGATCTGCTCGAAGCTAGATCCTTCGGCGGCTCGGCTCGACGCCGAGAGACTGCGACTGTGCTGAGGATGACGCCGGCGTTGGCCGACGGCCGACATCGCCTACGAATGCGGCGGCGTGCTGTAGAGCTCGATCAGTCGCTCTTCGGGGACATCGCCCTTGGCTTTGATCTCGTCCAACCGGGCTCGCTCTGCGGCAGCCATGTGGTCCTCGATCCCGAGATGCCTCACGATGGCGAGCACTGCGGTCTGCAGCTCCCGCACGCGGTGTTCGAGTCTGGTGATGCGCTCGTCGTCGCTCAATGTGATCACGTCATTCGCCTCGCGGTTATGGCACCGGCACGAGTCAATTGTGGACCGTCGGTCATCACGAGCGCG
>Ga0075520_1000183_pt1 | contig 24097 bp, 23 predicted proteins | sample NGEPerB_FD_75100 | JGI IMG/M metagenome (GOLD analysis project Ga0075520, IMG submission 75100) | Arctic peat soil microbial communities from the Barrow Environmental Observatory site, Barrow, Alaska, USA - NGEE PermafrostAB12-B | ecosystem: Environmental > Terrestrial > Soil > Wetlands > Peat ... | reverse complement strand
TCCTCGTCCTCCTCGTCTTCCGGTCCGCAGGCGACGAGCTCGTCGTCCTCATTGACTCCCATCAGGTGCATGACATCGCGCGAGCACACCTTGTAGCAACGCCCGCAGCCGATGCATTTATCGCCATCAATGGCGACGATATAGGATGGCTCCCAGGGAGTGCCGTCACGGGTGTTGAACATCGTGTCCTTGCCTACGGCGTGAGCCGTCCTTTCCCAATAAACCTCAGGCCGCTTTAGCCTTTGCTTCCTTCAATGCCGTGCGCACCGCTTCGAGCGCCTTGAAGGAATCGGAAGTTTGCTGCGCCACCATCTCGACATCGGACATGGTCATTCCTCTCGCAGTGCTGTGCAGCGAGGCGAGCGCTTACGCGTTCGCCACCTCGGAATATTTTCGGATCATTTCGGCGCCGGCGGTGACTTGCTTTGCGCCCTCGGCGGCGAGTGCGGACAGGCTGTCGAAGCCGAAACGATGCAGATCACGATGCACCTTCGACACCGCCACCAGTCGGCCGGCGATCAGGATCACCCGACCGAAGCCCTCGTGGTGCATGCTCATCATCGGGCTCGCTACCAGCCCGGTTTCCTTTTCAAGGCTGAGGCCGACGGCGGCATAGAACTGCTCGACGCGCCATAGAATATCGGGGTCCGGATCGCCGATAATCGGCAACGCCCGAAGTTGTTCCCTAGTGACGACGTAGTCGCCGAGGAGCTCGACGTCCGACTTCCTTTCCCAGGCGCCAAAGCTGTCCTGGGCGCGGAGCAGCCGAACCAACGTTTGCAGAAACGGCGTCGTGAGCGCGGCTGCGTCGGCGGGCGTTGTTTCCACGGCAATGACGGCGGTCTCGGCCATATCAAATTCTCCCCGAAACTCAGTCGTCGTCTGCGAAGGACGGGGTGGCCGGCGCGACGCCGGCTTCGGCAAGCACCTTGCGCAGCCATGGCGGCGGCAAGCCATTGAGCATGACGCGGGTGCGCTCCAGCACGGCCTCCACCGGCTGTGGTTCTGGCACTTTGATCGGATGGATTTTGGCGCTCACCACCTTGGCGGCCGATGGGCCGCCGATGGCGAGACAAAACAGCAGTTGGCAGCCGGCGAGCGCTTGGACCTTCGGCGTGATGCGATCCTCGCCGTCGGCGGCGTGACTGCCCTGCTCGTCTGAGACGGTATCGAACGCCACGGTCTCGATCAGGTTCCAGCCGGTCTTGGCCACGTCGTAGATCGCGAATTTCCTGGCCGAGCCAAAATGCGCGTTGAGGCTCTTCATGTCCTGGGTCGCGATGGCGACACGGATGGCCGGCCCGGACAACGGGGCTTGCGCGTCGTCGTCGGTTTCAATGATGCGCAGTCTGCGTGTCGCTGTCATGGTGTTCTCCGCGATTCCTGAAGGGATTGAGGTCCTCGTGGGTGTGGGGCCGCAAATTCGCCTGGAAGATATTGGCGGCCTCGAAGATCAGGTCGCGCGTGCCCTCATAGAGCACGGTGCGTTTGTGCTGGGTGCCGAGCCGATCGAAGATTGGAAAGCCTACTCGCATGAGCGGAATGCCGAGACGCTCGGCGGCCTGACGGCCATGGCTGTGGGTGACAAGCAATTCGCAGCCTAGGGCGAGGTCCTCGAAATCCATCAGGTCGCCGACTTTGACCTCAGTCGCAGGCACCTTTTCGAGGATGGGCGACTGGCCGGTGGTGGTCACTGCCACCGCGATTTCGGCGCCAAGGCCGGAAAGGAAGGTCGCCAGCATGAAGAGATGATCGGGTTCGGCGGCGATCGCGATGCGTTTGCCGCCGAAATGGAAGTGGCCGTCGAGCAGCGCGTCCTGCAGCTGGCTGCGGCGGCGGCGAATCTTGGCCGGCACCGGGCGACCGGAAATCTCGGCCAGCAGCGCCACGAAACGGTCGGCCGATTTCAGCGACGTAAGCGTCTCGAATAGCGTGAACGGCACGCTGGCGATCTCTTCCAGCTTGCGTGCCGGCGCCCGCATGTGCTCGCCGATGGCGACCGTATGGGCAGAACGGCCCATATCGCGGATCGCATCGACCGAAGTGCCGCCATAGGTGGTCGGAATCCAGCGGTCGGGTACCGTGCCGTCGAGCGCACCGGAGATATCCGGCGTGATGATCGGGTCTAACCCGAACGCTTCGGCAGTCTCGCGCAACAACTCGATGTCGGCCGCAGTGAGATGCCAGCCCGGCAGGATATTTATGCGGTTGGGAATGATGCGCTTTTGCGACTCGGAGGGGACGAGTCCGACCAGCGCGGTCACGGCCTTGCTCCAGCCCTGTTCGATTGCGCCGTCGAAGTCCGGCGTCTGCACCAGAACCACCTCGGTGCCGGCCAGCTCTTCGGCACGCTTTCGCTTGATATTGGCGAGGTCGCCGGAAAAATCCTCCCCGCGCGTCTCGACCAACGCCGTCGTGCAGACACCGATCAGCTTCGGCTTGGTGCGGTTTTTTAGATTGAGGATCGCTTCCTCGAGATTGTCGGCGCCGCCGAGAACGGTTGCCACTTCGTCCATGGCGGTGGTCTGCAGCGGAATCGTTTCCTTGAAGTGGCGCACGAACAGCACAACGGCAAAGGACGTGCAGCCCTGGCTGCCGTGGAACAGCGGCATGGCGGCATCGACGCCGAGAAACGCAAAGGCCGCACCGAGCGGCTGCGAGGATTTCAGCGGATTGATCGCCGCCGCCTTCTGGATGGATGTGACTGTCGTCATCGTCTGGTCCTCAGCACTCCGACATGTCGCTGGCATCGGCGCCAACAAACTTCTTGCGGTGATGAGCCAGGAAATTGTCGTCGTATTCTTCGGCCGGCTTGGGCTTGGATTCCGTCGCGGCAGGCCCGGCGATCAGATGCCCGTTGGCATCCCAGGGGGCGGGCTCGTGAACCTGTTCCCAGATCGGGTTGTGAATAGACAAAGCAATGCGTTTGACCAACTCAACCATGCCGTCATAGCCGGCATAGGGAAAAATGCGCTCCTGGTTGATGTCTAGCCAAGGCATCTTCGCCTTCAATGCGATGAATTGGGTGCGCCCGCCCGACAGCATGATGTCGGCCTTGTTGTCGGCCAGCATCTTGTAGAGGTCGCGCGGCGCCATCGCGTCGAACATGTGATGGTCGTCCTTGAGAAGCTGCTTGATTCGCTCCTTGTCCTCTTCGGTCGATTTCTTCACCGACGTGGAGACGATCTCCATGCCGATCTCCATCAGCGCCGAGACCACGGACCAGGACTTGACGCCGCCGGTATTGAGCAGAACTCGTTTGCCTTCGAGCAGCGGCCGGTAGGTATTGATACTCACCCAGGCGCGCGCTTCTTCCTCGGCAATCAGCGCCTCGGTGCGCGCGATCAGATCAGGCGTCGCACCGCGGCCGACCAGAAGCTTGGCGGTCTGGCGCAACGCATCGGAAGTATCGGATATGCCGTAGAATGAGCCTTCGAAGAACGGAATGTCCCAGCGCTCCTGCATCTTGCGCGCAAGATTGATGAGCGCTGTCGAGCACTCCATCATGGTCGCGCGCGCGGTGTGCGCCGCCGCCACGTCGACATAACGGGCGTCGCCGGGAATGCAGGCGCGGATGCGAATGCCGAGCCGCTCGAATAGCGGCTTGACCATCCAAAACTCGCCCGACAGGTTGAATTCGCCGAGAATATTGATGTCGGTCAGGCTCACATCATCCGGCTCCACCGTGCCGATAACGTGATCGAGCAGGGCTTCGCCCGCGAGCTTGTTGCCGAGGTTCTTGGAGCCGACGAAGCCGGGCGCATTGACCGGCACCACTGGTAGGCCAAATTTCCGCGCCGCGTGCCGGCAAACCGCTTCGATGTCGTCGCCGACGAGCGAAGTGACGCAGGTCGAATAGACGAAGATCGCCGGCGGAGCGAATCGATCCGTGATTTCCCGAATCGCCTTGTAGAGCTTCTTCTCCCCATGCCCCATCACGATGTCGAGCTCGGTAAGGTCGGTGGTGAAACTTGTTCGCCACAGATTGGAGCCGGACGATCCCGCTCCGCGATTGTCCCAGGAGTTCCCTTCGCAGGCGATCGGACCGTGGATCAAATGGGCGACGTCGGTGATCGGCTGCAACACGATCTTGGCGCCGTCGAAGGCGCACCCGCCGGCCGCCGCGCCCGGCGTCAGCGATTTTGAGCAGCCTTTCTTACGCTCCCGCTCGCCCTTTGCGTTGTTCGTGTCGCAAGCGGGTTCGTTGAATACGGCCTGGATCTTCTCCTTCAGCATCGGGCGCTCACTTGCATGTTCGCGTTCAGGGCGATCATCTCCGGCTAGGTCGGCTACAGCGGGACGTCGCGGTAGCCGGACGGGTTCGGACCCAGCCGCCGCGTGACCTCAGCGCGTGAGGTCGAAGGAAAAGTCGGTCTTGGCGGTAACACTCGTTTCCCGATCGAGCTTGTCGAAAATCTTGTCCAGCAGCGTCGTCAGCACGCGCAGGCCACCCTGATAACCCCAGAGCGGAAAGCGGTGGTGATGATGCCGGTCGAAGATCGGGAATGCGAAGCGGATCAACGGCGTTCCGGTGTCGCGCTCAAGATATTTGCCGTAGGAGTTACCGATTAGAAAATCCACCGGCTCGGTGAACATGAGCGAGCGCAGATGCCACAGATCCTTGCCGCCCCACACCTTTCCGTCGCGCCCGAATGGCGATGACGCGAGCAGCGTCCGCATCTCGTCTTCCCACGGCTTGGTGCCGTTGGTCGCGAGGCAATGGACCGGCTCGCCACCGGTTTCCATGAGAAAACGGGTCATGCCGTAGACGAAGTCCGGGTCGCCATAGATCGCGTATTTCTTGCCGTGCAGCCAGGATTGCGAGTCGGCCATAGCGTCGACCAAGCGGCCACGCTCAAGCGTGATCGCATCGGGAATCTCGACGCCGGCGAGCTCGGAAATCTTGAATAGGAGCTCGTCGGTGCCGGCGACGCCCAACGGATAGTGGAAAGTAGCGGTCTCCTGGCCTTGCGCGGCGATGTAGTCGAGGGTCTTGCCGGTGCAATATTTCTGCAACGATAGCGTCGCCTTGGCGTCGAGCGCTTTGGCCGTGTCCTCGAGCGTGGTGCCTCCGGAAAACATGCGGAACTCGCCATCGGACGGCGTGTCGTATTGATCGGCGGCATCCTGGATCAGGGTGTAGGACACCCCCATGAGATCGAGCAGGCGCTTGAGTTCGCGGTTATTGCCGACGCAAAAGCCATCAAATCCCGGGATGATGTTGATGCTCTCGTTCGGCTGGCGCTCCTTGCCCTTCCAGAAGTGCTCCAGAATACCCTTGATCATATTGTCATAGCCATCGACATGACTACCGACGAAGGCCGGCGTATGGGCGAAAGGAACGTCGAACTCCATCGGAACCGAGCCTTTGCTCTTGGCAGTCTCGATAAAGGAGTGCAGGTCGTCGCCAATCACCTCGGCCATGCAGGTGGTCGAGACCGCAATCATCTTCGGCCCGTACAGAGAATGGGCGTTGGCGAGACCGTCGACCATGTTGTTGAGGCCGCCGAACACCGCCGCGTCTTCGGTCATCGACGAGGACACCGCCGAGGCCGGTTCCTTGAAATGGCGCGAAAGATGCGAGCGGTAGTATGCGACGCAGCCCTGCGAGCCGTGCACGAACGACAACGTCTTTTCGAAGCCCGCCGCCGCGAAGACCGCGCCCAGCGGCTGGCACGCCTTGGCCGGGTTGATGACCAGCGCCTCGCGCGCCAGGTTCTTTTCCCGGTACTCCCAGCTCTTGGCATATTCGCCCTGCGCTTCGACCTCGTTGGTTGGAGCGGGGCACTCGAAGGCTTCACGCTTGCGCTTGAACAACTCCTGGTATTCCGGCTCGCGGAACAGCGGAGCATGATCGAGAATCTTGTCGGCCGATTGCGGCATATTGCACTCCTGTCCTTCTCTGCGCGGCCGCGCCATATAGCGGCACGCGTCATTTGGATCTTTGGCTTGGCGCCCCCGTGGCTATGGGTGGGTCAACACCCGAACAACGACCGCGGGAGTTTCGCGTGTGTCGACTTATTCGGCCGCCTCCAGGAACGAAGGCTTCTCCTTTTGCTTCCAAGGCGGATTAAACAGACCCCAGACCGGATTGTTGATCGCGAGGTCCATGTCGCGGGCGAAGATCGCAAACCCGTCGTAGCCGTGATACGGGCCGGAATAATCCCACGAATGCATCTGGCGGAACGGGATCCCCATCTTCTGCACCGGGTACTTCTCCTTGATGCCAGAGCCGACGAGATCGGGGCGAAGCTTTTCGATGAACTTCTCCAGCTCGTAGCCGGTGATATCGTCATAGATCAGCGTGCCCTTCTTCACGTAATGGCCGGTGCGCTGATAGTCGTCGTTGTGACCGAACTCATAGCCCGTGCCCGCGATCTCCATACCGAGATCCTCGTAGGCCGTGATCACATGGCGCGGACGCAGACCGCCGACGTAGAGCATGACGGTCTTGCCCTCGAGGCGCGGTCTGTATTTGGCGATCACCGCGTCGACCAGCGGCCGATACTTGGCGATGACGGTTTCCGTCTTCTCCTCGATCTCCGGGCCAAAGAACTTGGCGATCTTGCGCATCGACGCTTCGATCTGCGATGGACCAAAGAAGTTGTATTCCATCCACTGGACGCCGTACTTCTCCTCCATATGCCGGCAGATGTAGTTCATCGACCGGTAGCAATGGATCAGATTGAGCTTGGCCTTGGGCGCACGCTCGATCTCCGCCAGGGTCGCGTCGCCCGACCAATTCCCGACGACGCGCAAGCCCATTTCTTCGAGCAGCAGGCGCGAGGCCCAGGCGTCGCCGCCGATGTTGTAGTCGCCGATGACGTTGACGTCATAGGGGCTCGCGTCGTGCTCGATTTCCTTCTTGTCGAACACCCAATCGCGGATCGAGTCATTGGCGATGTGGTGGCCGAGCGACTGCGACACGCCGCGGAAGCCCTCGCAGCGCACCGGCACGATGGTCTTGCCGATCTCCTTGTTCTTTTTCTTGGCGACCGCCTCGATGTCGTCACCGATCAGGCCGATCGGACATTCCGACTGGATGGTGACGCCGTGATTGAGCGGAAACAGCCCTTCGATCTCGTCGATCACCTTGTTGAGCTTCTTGTCGCCGCCAAAGATGATGTCCTTCTCCTGGAAGTCGCTCGTGAACTGCATCGTCACAAAACTGTCGATACCGGTCGTACCGGTGTAGTAATTGCGCCGCTGCGACCAGGAATATTGACCGCAGCCGACCGGACCGTGGCTGATATGGACCATGTCCTTGACCGGTCCCCACACCACGCCCTTCGAACCGGCATAGGCGCAGCCGCGAATCGTCATCACGCCGGGAATCGACTTGATGTTCGATTTGACTTCACATTCGGTGAGCAGCTTGCCGTCCTCGGCAGTTGCTTCCTCCTCGCCGGCCGCTTTGGCGACGGTGAGGTGCTTGCGCCGGCGCTTGGCGAATTTCTCAGGATAGGCAGACAGCACTTCCTCGATCAGCTTTTCGTTGAAGGCGCCGTCGTTCTCGAATTCGTCGCTCATGGTTCGCTCCGTGTTCGGGTCCAGGGCGGGGCCGGCCATGCCGGCCGGGCCCGAAGGTTAAAATCGCTTCAGCCGGCAAGGGCGGTGGCGAGTTTGGCTTCCTTTGCGGCGAGTTCGGCGAGCTGCTGCTCCTCGGACTTCATGATGCCGAAGTCGAGCAGCATCTGCTCAAGCTCCTCCATGGTAATCGGCGTCGGAATGGTGCCTTTGCCCGAGTTGTTATGAATTTTACTGGCGAGCTGGCGATACTCCTCGGCCTGCTTGCTGTCCGGCGCGTATTCGATCACCGTTTGGCGCCGCAGTTCCGCGTGCTGCACGATGTTGTCGCGTGGCACGAAGTGGATCAGCTTGGAGGAAAGCTTAGCCGCCAGCGCTTCGGCAAGTTCGAGCTCCTTGTCGGTCTGCCGCTCGTTGCAGATCAGGCCACCGAGGCGAACGCCGCCGGAATGCGCGTATTTGAGAATGCCCTTGGCGATGTTGTTGGCGGCGTAGAGCGCCATCATCTCGCCGGACATGACGATGTAGATTTCCTGCGCCTTGCCCTCGCGGATCGGCATGGCAAAACCGCCGCACACGACGTCGCCGAGCACGTCGTAGGAAACATAGTCGACGTCGTCGTAGGCGCCGTTTTCCTCGAGGAAATTGATCGAGGTGATAACGCCACGGCCGGCGCAGCCGACACCCGGCTCCGGTCCGCCCGACTCGACGCACTTGATGCCCTTGTATCCGACCTTGAGCACATCACTGAGCTCGAGGTCCTCGACCGAGCCCGACTCGGCAGCGAGGCCCAGCACCGTGTCCTGCGCCTTGGCATGAAGGATGAGGCGTGTGGAGTCGGATTTAGGGTCGCAGCCGACGATCAGAATTTTCTGACCGAGATCGACGAGAGCTGCGAGGGTGTTCTGGGAGGTCGTCGACTTGCCGATGCCTCCCTTCCCGTAAAATGCGATCTGTCGCAAAGCGGCCATGGTCTTCCCTTTCGGTTAGCGTCTTGGTGTTTCGGGGCGGACATCGCCGCCTCAGCGAGATATACTCAGCAACTAGCGTGCCAGCGCGTTGCGACGTCCGCGTCGCATACGTTTATTCCATCGATTCAAAGAGTTGCATCGTTGCGCGGGCATCGCCCAGCCAACTTTGTAACGTGTGGGGAAGTCGACAAAGATCGACAACGCTTGGCGTATTGCGGCTCTCAATCGGTCGCGCCAGCGCGCTCGATTACCTGCAGGAGAACGCGCGTCTTGGTCTGGTCGGCGGTATCAAGCGCAACGACCTGCGGCAACCGGATCGAGCTCCGCATGCTAGCGACCTTCGCCAGCGAATGGGATCGGCATTCCCGCGCCGGTGAGCGGCCGTGTCGGCCATGGCGGTTCAGGCGGCGGTTAACGCCTCGACCGCCGCAGCAACGGGACAATCGATCAGTCCGATGCCGGCCTCGTCGAGGAAGCGGGCCTCGTTACGGGTCAACAGCGCGCGCTCGGCAATCGCCAGATGGCCGCCCACGGAACGCTTGGCGATCTGGCGGGCGAAAATGCGCAGCATCTGATCGTGAAACCGCGCACCAATGAACAAAAAGGCGTATTGCCGACGCCGCTCCTTCACGACATCCGGGATCGGCGTCTGAATATCAATCTCGGTCAGGACCTCGACATAGTCGGAGTCCGACACCAGAAAGTTCGCCGCTGGCGTGATCGCACCGTGCGGCTTGTAAAGGATCGTGGTCCAGGCCGCGGCGGCCGCCAGATCGACCTGGGCACCGGACGAATCGTAGGCCCGCGTCCAGATCTCGCGAAACTCGCCCGCGCGGGTGACGCCCTGAATCTCGCCCCAATCCGTCCGGCCGCTTTCCTGCAGCGCGGTCCGCATGGCGCCGTCGTACCAAGTGTCCACGATGAGCGGCAGGCGCTGCCCGGCCAGGCTATGGTGGAGCGCTGTCGGAGCCATCGGCGCGCGAAAAATCTCGCTCATCAAAGCGGTCAGCGTCTTGCGGTGCCGGCGACTTTCGATGAATTGGGCCGCCGCCCATAGATTGCCCCGGATGCGGCCGGACACCGGGGCTTTGGCATGTAACGCCAGCGCGAGCGCCTCGGGCGTCGTCGGGATTGAGACGTTACCCTGGGCGAACAGCTCCGGCCCGAGATAGGGGATGACATGACCGGCCGCGAGTTCGCGCTTGACCGCAGCGAGAGCCGCAAGCGCAGCCTCCGCGGGAACTGCCGGTGTCAAAATCGGCGCATGAACGGTCATCGGACAACTCCAAAAAATTCGGCCGTCACTCGCCGATCCGCTCGGCTTCCACCGTGATGGGAAGCCGGGTCTCCGCGGGCATGACCGGCAGTGCCAGCACCCAGCCGTTCTTGAGCCGGACCCAACCGCCCCACAGCGTCTCCTTCTCGACGGCGACGATCGCTACTTCGAGATCTTTCTTCGGCGCGTAGGCGGACAGCCCCTTCTCGGTCCGGCGGATCATCAGTTTCATGGCGCGGGCTCCTGCATTGCGGTCGGCTGTTCAGTCTTGCTCGACGGATTGTCGATACTCGCAAGCTCCTTGCCGCGCATGCCGACCACCACCGCGCGGTCGACGAACTCGACCGCGTAAATGTAGAATTGCTGCAGGAAGATGCCGATATCGCGCACATAGCCGACGTCGCCCTTGCGCACGAGGTTCTCGCCAATTTCCTTGCCTGGATAGGTGCCGTCGTTCTTGATGTGTTTAGTCGAGCGCACCTTTTCGCCAGGATTGAAGTTTGGTGCGGCGTAGATTTCCACCGCCTGTTCACGTGCAAGGCCCATCGTCGTCCTCCTTTGCGGTTTGGTCCGCTCGGACCGTGCGTCGCGCCTGCGCGCGGCGGCGCACTTCCGGATCGGGATCGTCACTCAGCCGCGCCAGCGCCAGCGGGTTGCCCCGTTCGGCGACGACGTAACGCACGCGCAAGTCATCGTCGGCGATGAGCGCGGTGAGTTGCACCGGCTCCAGACGTTCGGCGACTGCAATCCGCACCAAAGGGTCGGGATCGACCGCCATCGCCGGCAGCACGTCCGGCTTGATCCGGCGCGCCACCTCGCGGCGCACCTGCGGGTCGGGGTCGCGCATGGCAATTGGTAGTGCGTCCGGCGACACCCGCTTCACGGTGACGAGCCGCACGGCATAATCGACATCGCCGAGCAGCGGAATGAGCGCCGCACCTTCGAGCCGTTGCGCCACAACCATGCGCACCTTGCGGTCGGGATCATAGCGCAGCCTTGCGATCCGGCTTACCGGCAGGCGGTGTGCCACCATGGCCCGGACGTCGGGCTCGACATCGTTGAGCAGCGGCGGCAACAGGAAGACGCTCGCATGTTTGGCGGCCAGCACCCGCGCTTCGAAATAGGGATGACCGAGATATTTCTCCGCCTCCTTGGGATTGGCGGCGAAGAAGCGGTCGATCCGTTTGGTGCGCCGGTCACGCACGCAGATGCGGCCGAGGTCGCAACGCCCTTCGGCGCGGATCACCTCGTGCGGACAATCGCCGCAAGACACCGCCCGGCCGAGCCAATCGACCGTCTCCGTGGCTGCGCCGGCGCTGCTGATCGGGGCCACGGCGTCCACAACTCAGACCGGCACGCACGTATCGGGCATCGGGCACACTGAGACGCATTGCGGCGTATCGAAATGGCCCTCGCACTGGGTGCATTTTACCGCGTCGATCACGTACATGTCGCGCTTCATGCTGATCGCAACGTTCGGGCACTCAAACTCGCAAGCGCCGCAGACAGAGCATTGCGAGGCAACAATTTTATAGGCCATGATAGTTTTCCTTCTGTTTGCTGTTGTTTCTGCCCCCGTTGCCTTTCAGCGGGAGTTTGCCTCAGGCCCTGCGCGCCTGCGGCAACGCGCCGTATTCGCGCGTGTAATGAGTGGAAATCGCGCTTTCGATGTACTCATAGGCCCACTCATCGCTGACTCGGATGCCGGCACTCTCCAGTTGGTCTTTCGGACAATCGCCGATCTTCGAACACAGCACGATGTCGATGCCGTCGAGCGTGCGGATGACGCTGTCGAGGGTGGCATCCTCGCCGAAGCCGCCCTGGCAATAGGCGTCATCGACCTTGCGGTGACCGATAAAGGCAACGCCGGCGGATGAGGCTTCGTAGACCTGGAATTCCTTGGCGTGGCCGAAATGCTGGTTGATGCGGCCGCCGCCCTTGGTCGCGATGGCGACCAGGATGCTGGCATCGCTGTCTGCGCTGCCGAGTGTCAGCGTGGCGTCCTGCTTCGCGGCCACGTGATCGTTGCGCTCGCGCGCGACGACCTCGCGATAGGCGTGCCGCTTCGAGGGGTCGTAGGCGATCTCCTCGGGCAACTGATCCATGGTGAATTCCTGGCCGCGGTCTTCGCCCAGCAGCCCGACCGCGTCGGCGCGGCACTGGCGGCAGTGACGCATCAGATTGGCGCCACCCGCGCAGGCATCCTGCAGCGCTTTCAACTCGCTGTGTTTGGGGCCGCGTTGCCCGGTCAGCCCGAAATGTGTGCCGTGCGCGGGGTCGGAGATCAGCGGCATGATGTTGTGCAGGAAGGCGCCGCGCTTCTTCACCTCGGCGTTGACGACTTTCAGATGCTCGTCGTTGATACCGGGGATCATCACGGAATTGATCTTGGTGAGGATGCCGCGCGCGGTCAGCATTTCGAGCCCCTGCATCTGCCGTTCGTGCAGAATCTGCGAAGCTTCCAGGCCGGTGTAGCGCTTGTTCTTGTAGAAGATCCACGGATAGATCTTGGCACCGATTGCGGGATCGACCATGTTGATGGTGATCGTCACATGGTCAACATTCATGTCGACCAGCTCGTCGACCCGGTCGGGCAGCGCGAGCCCATTGGTCGAAATGCACAGCTTGATGTCGGGGATTTGCTTGGCGACCAGGGAGAACGTCTCCTTGGTCTTCTTCCAGTCGTAGCAGGCATCTCCGGGGCCGGCGATGCCGAGAACCGAGAGCTGCGGCACTTCGTTGGCGACCGTGATAACCTTGCGCATCGCCTGCTCGGGCGTGAGCTTCTCCGAGACAACGCCGGGACGGCTCTCGTTGGAACAATCGTATTTGCGATTGCAGTAATGGCATTGAATGTTGCAGGCCGGCGCGACCGCGACATGCATGCGGGCAAAATAGTGATGTGCCTCTTCCGAGTAGCAGGGGTGATCCTTGATGCGGTTCCACACCTCCGGTGGCAAATCGCCGGCGCCGGCACTCGATCCGCATGAGGTAGACGACGAACAGCCCGACGTTTTCGGCGTCTCGCGCATTGCATCGGCGGACGTCGGGGTGAGCAGATTGTCGAGCGAGACAAAGTTCGCCATCGAACGCTCCTGGGCAAGGGAATGTGCCTGCCGGCATCTCCCTTTCAAGCCGCGTGCCAGACGCTAACAATCAGATTTTAAACGATTTTTTATTGCAGCCCGCCAAGGAACGACTGTCGCGGCTCCGACAACGTGTCGCAAGTCCGACAGCGATCGCGAGCGCGATAAAGCGAAAACTGCCCCTTTCCACAGTCGTCGTCAGTCTTCCGTTCCAGATTGAGCTGACGGCCAAGCTGGACAAGGGCGCCCGCGGAGACCCCTTACCAATCATCACGTGTTCGCAATGCGTTTGCCCTGTCGCATGGCTATAGCGACGACGCCATGCTCATTCTGGATGTGAGACATGCATGTAGACGGGCCCGCGATCAGAAGTGCTTTATCTCGATGCCATGCTTCTTGAGCGCGTAGCCGACCTGGCGCGACGTCAGCCCGAGCATGCGCGCGGCCTTGGCCTGCACCCAGCCGGAGCGATCCATCGCGTCAATCAAGCGCTCGCGCTCCGAGCTATGCGGGCCCGTCGCGGACGGCCAGCCTTCAGGTGGTGAAGCGGAGACGGTCGTCGGGTCGGCAATCGTGCCGGCACGGGTTGCGGCATCGACGTTCGCCGGCTGCGGTGCGACCGGCAGCGGGATAGCCGGTCGCGGCTGTGTTCCAGCCGACGTCGGCACGGACCGTGCTTCTTTGCCGCCCTTCCACAGTACCGACGAGAGGCATTGTTCATTCCGACAGGAAAAATTATCGCCGGTAATCGACGGCCCACGCGCCAGCGTTGCCGTCCGTCGCACGCAGTTCTCAAGCTCGCGCACGTTACCTGGGAAATAACAGTTGAGCAGTACGTCCATCGCCCCTGGCCCGAACGCGAGCTGGCGGCCATTCTCGCTGTTGAAGCGTTTCAGGAACTCGTTGGCGAGCAGGGAAATGTCGCCCTTACGCTCGCGTAACGGCGGCAAATTCAGCGGCACCACATTGATCCGATAATAGAGATCGGCGCGGAACTCACCCTTGCTGACCGCTTCCTCCAGGTTCTTGTTGGTCGCGGTAACCAAGCGTACATCTACCTTGATGGTGTGGTTCCCGCCGACGCGCTCGAACTCCCCCTCCTGCAGGACGCGCAGAAGCTTGGCTTGGAATGAGGGAGAGATATCACCGATCTCATCAAGGAATAGCGTCCCGTGATCGGCAAGCTCAAAACGCCCCTTGCGCATATTGAGAGCACCGGTGAAGGCACCCTTTTCATGGCCGAACAGCTCCGATTCGAGCACCGATTCGGGCAAAGCCGCACAATTGACCTTGATGAAGGGCCCGCTTGAGCAAGCGGATTGCTCGTGGATGACGCGAGCGAACAGTTCCTTACCGGTGCCCGACTCTCCACGCAGCAGCACCGCGGAGCGTGACTTGGCGATAACTGCAATGCTGTCGAGGACCGAGCGGATCGCGGCGCTGTCACCGATAATGCCGCCGATAGGGCGTCGTCCCTTGACCGCCGGGGGCTTAAACTCCGAGAGTTCCTTTTCCAGACGATGGCTCTCGGCGATCAGACGATTACGATCGCGAGCGATGAAACGATGGAGTTCCACCGTTTGCCCGATCAGGTTCGCTACCATGGTCAGGAAACGTACGTCGGCGTCGAAGCGGAAATCCGAGCGGCCGTCCCAAACGCGATCGATTGTCAGGGTTCCGACCACCGTCGTCGCGGCGCGAATTGGCACGCCGATGAAGGACGTGGTCGAATTGTCCTCGGTTTTCAGCGCAGCGACATAGGCCGGATCGAATAGCGGATTTACCGCGACGTTCTGCACTACCAGCGGCACCGCGGTCGCGACAATCTGATCAATTGCCTTTTCCGGCATACGCCGGAAATTGCGCTTGACGACGTCCTCGCTCCAGCCGGCGTCGACGATAATTTCGGGTGTGCCGTCGTCCTCGAGCAATGCGATGACGCCGTGGCGCATCTGCATGAACGACGACAGCACATTGACCACACTGGCCAGACCTGCCTCAAGGCGGTGCGCCGAGGTCAGGATCTTTGAGATTTCATATACGCCCGTGAGCGCGATCTCGCTCAGCGGGACCTGCTGAGGCGGCCGATTCGACATCCCAGGGGCTAACTTCAAAACGCTTTGAGCCATGACGGTTACTCCATCGGCCTTCAGCGTCTCCTTCCCGCGAATTGAGCGTTCTTTTTAATATTATGGGCTTGATTCTAAATACTGTCGTGCTGAATTTTTTAGCGCCATTGCCGAATAGCGAGGCAATTGCGCGCTTTGTGTTCATGCATGCGCATTGAAGCGCATAGTAGTTGTTAATTTGATGAGGCGTTTGATCGATTATTGCTTGATTCCTTTGCCCTTGTTTACCCTTCCATGACTTCAAATCCCATATACCGCCGTCATTTTCGGTCAAAAATGCTGCCCTCCATTGATCTGGATTTCTTCGCCCGTGACGTAGCTTGCCGCATCCGAGCATAAGAAAAATACCACGCTGGCGACCTCGTCCGGGGTCCCAATGCGGCGCATCGGGATGATGGGGGCAAAACGTGCTTCGGTATCGGGCGACAGAATATCGGTCCTGATCTCGCCGGGCGCGATCACGTTGACACGGATTCCGTGCGGGGCAAAGTCATGCGCCATTTCGCGCGTGAGACTGGCAAGCGCAGCCTTCGAGGTGGCATAGGCCGTTCCGGCGAAAGAATGCACGCGCACGCCGACGATCGAGGTGACGTTGACCACGGTTCCACCGCCGCTCTTCAGCTCGTCGAATAATCCACGCGCGAGAAGAATCGGCGCCAGGAAATTCACATGGAACAGGGTCATCCAGGTCTCGGTCGACGTCGTCAGGGACGTCATGCGCATATTGTCCGCGGTCTTCGGAGAAATTCCGGCATTGTTGACCAACCCATGCAAAGGGCCGCCATTCAGGCGCGCCCGGATATCGGCAATCGCCAATGGTAACCAGCGATGGTGGGCAAGATCGACCTGGACGTGGTGCTCCGCTCCCATGTCCCACGGACAGCGGTCGCGGTTGAAAGGGTGACGCGAGCAAGTGATGATGCGCCAGCCAGATTGCGAGAATAACTTCACCGCCGCATGACCGATCCCTCGCGATGCGCCGGTGAGGACCATCGTCTTACGCAGCGAAGACGTGCCCGGCAGGGGGGTGTTTGACCCGCCACGGATGCCTGCTTCGGATCGGCGTGAAACGGGCATGCGCCTGCCACGCCAGCCTCAGGAATCGACTTAAGCGTGGCGTCGTTCATCGATGATCCTCATCGCCGTCCGGTCATCGCCGACGGCGTCGCTCCCACCAAACGCAAAATCGCTGCCGTAAGAATAAGTCCAAGCTCTGCATAGGGTTCGCGGTATCCGCGGGCGGTTACCAACGCCTTCCAGAACCGGATTGTCGCAAAGTCGACAATGCGCAAGCGGATGATTTGCCGGTGCTATTCGCGTTATCCGTTTTGCAGAAGACAATAGGATCGGTAGTCTTCAGCAATTGAAGCTATAAGGCCGTCAATGCTGACACGCGTGTCTAAGCCACGCCGGGAATCCACGACGAGCGGGCAACACCCGCTCGGACATTCGACCAATGTCGTGGGAGTGCCGACAGAGCTGCTTGCCAGTTGCGCCTTCAACGACCATCCCATGCGCCTGCACATTTCGGGCGTGCGCGAAATGAACAAGAATTTGTTCGAGATGTTGGCCCAAGCGCCGGATTTGCCCGACGCCGGCGAAGCCTTCACTTACTACATGATGGCGATGTTCGGCATCGATCCCGAACAACGCGAAGATATGATCGACAAGAGGACCGGAGCCACCCGCCGGCGCTATCGCTCGTCGTTCCTGCGCTTGATCAAGGGTTGGGGATTCGACAGCAACGGTCCAGAAGGGGCCGTGCTCAAGGGTTGGGTGGAAAGCCGCTTCGGCATTTTGCCGACGTATCATAAAGAAATCATTCGGCGGATTTCGAGCGGCGCCTGGACGACCTATGTCGAAGAGAAGATGTCGAGCCGCTTTCACAACAACGCCATCTATATTCAACTCGACCTGCTGTTCGAGTTCTGCCAATGGGCGCTGGAACGCCTCGTGGTCCCCGGCGAGACCCACATCACCCTCTACCGCGGAGTCAATTCCTTCGACGAACACCAGATCGTGGATCGCATCGACAAGCACACCGTGCTGATGCGGCTCAACAATCTCGCTTCTTTCTCGTCCGATCGCAGCATCGCGGACTGTTTCGGAGACACGATCCTCACCGTTCAGGTGCCGGTCGCCAAGGTGGCGTTTTTTAATTCGCTGCTGGCTACGCATCCGCTCAAAGGAGAAGGCGAATATCTCGTCATCGGCGGAGAATACCGGGTGACCGCCAGCTACTTTTGACAAGGACTCACCGGGAATGACGGCCTTGAGCCTGCAAGATCGGGCGCTTGCGGCCTTCCTTGGCTTTGCCATCGGCGACGCCCTCGGCGCCACCGTCGAATTCATGACCAAGGGCGAAATCGCCGCTCAGTATGGCGTCCACCGCAGTATCATAGGTGGAGGCTGGCTGCGGCTCGCTCCCGGTCGTGTGACCGACGATACCGAAATGGCTTTGTTGCTCGGCCGCTCGCTGGTGCGGCGAAGAGAACTCGATTCGCGCGACATTTGCGATGCGTTCGCGGCGTGGCTGAAGGCGGCCCCGATCGATGTCGGCAACACCTGTCGCCGCGGCATCCGCCGCTACATCACGCAGGGCACCGTCGAAGGTACATTCTTCGAAGGCGACGCCGGCAATGGCGCCGCCATGCGGATCCTGCCGGTGGCGCTGGCAACCGTCGGCCAACCCGATAAGGCGGCGGCATGGTCGCTGGCACAGGGTCACATCACCCACCATCACCCGCTTTCGGACGCCGCGTCGCTCGCGCTAGTTCGGATGCTGCATGCCTTGCTATCCGGCGGCGACAAGCGCAATGCGCGTGAAATCGCCGATGCCTTGGTCGAAAGTCATCGTGCTTTCCGTTTCGAACCATATCAAGGCCAATCGTCCGGCTACATCGTCGACACGATGCAGACCGTGCTGCATTTCTATTTCGGCACAAATTCATTTTCCGATTGCGTCATCCAAACCGTCAACCAAGGCGGCGACACCGACACCACGGGCGCGTTGGTCGCCATGCTCGCCGGCGCCACCTATGGGATGGCGGCGATCCCTGCAACCTGGCTTGGAAAACTTGACCGAACGGTAGCTGCCGAGATTCGCGAGCAAGTACCGAAGCTGCTGGCTATTTCTGCGCGGCCGGGACCGGCCGAATCAACGTCAATGTGAGGTGCGCTCTCGGCCAAGGTATCGTCGCGACTAACCGGCCGCGACCGTGCGTTCGTCGAGCGCAACCGTCTTGACGAGGGCAAATACCCGGTCGCCATCGCCTAATCCGAGTTCGTCGACTGCCTTGCGCGTTACCAGTGCAACCAGCTGGCCGTGGCCGACAAGATCGATCTTGACGGCGGCGAATGGACCATCATCGACGTCAATGCCTGCCACCGTGCCGGTTAATGTCGTGCGGACGCTGAGGTTGCGCGGGCTTATCGTCGACAGCGTGATGTCGGTCGCCTTAATGACGACGCGGGCCTCCCGCCCGACCGGGCCGGCGCGGCCGGAAAGCCAAACCGTCCCAGCCGGGTGCGAAATCTCCGTCAGACCATAGCGGGCATCAATGCCCGCAAGGCGACCGGTGATTACCGAGGATCGGCCGAAACGGCATTCGCCCGTCTCGCGTCGGCCGCGTCCGACGACCTCCTCGGCTGTACCGATCGCCGCCACGCGACCATGCTCCAGCATGACCACGCGGGCAGCCAGGCGAGCGACCTCTTCGACGGCGTGCGACACGTAGACGATCGGGATACGAAACTCGTCGCGCAAGGTTTCGATTAGCGGCAGGATTTCAAGTTTGCGCTCGTTATCGAGCGCGGCAAGCGGCTCGTCCATCAGCAATATCTTCGGCGCGGCAAGCAGCGCCCGCCCGATCGCGACGCGCTGTTTCTCGCCACCCGACAGCCGCGCCGGTCGGCGCCCGAACAGGTGGCCAATGCCGAGCGTGTCGATGACTTTATCGAACGCGATGCTCGACTCGTCCCGCGGCGCAAACCAGCGCCCGAACAGGAGATTCTGCTTGACGCTGAAGTGCGGAAACAGCTGTGCGTCCTGAAACACCAGGCCGACGCGACGACGATGCCGCGGCACGAAAGTGCTCGTTCCGGTGTCGACCAGAACCTGATTGTCGAGCACGATACGGCCGCGGTCGGGACGGCTAAGACCGGCAATCAGATTGATCGTCATCGACTTGCCCGACCCGGAACGTCCGAACAAGGCGGTTATTCCGATGTCATTCCCGAACACGACATCGAGGTCGAACGCACCGAGCTTGAGGGAAGCGTCGACGCTGATCATTCGACGCTCGCGACGCGTTTGCTAGCGTAGCGCTGCACGACTTCCGAGACAATCAGCGCACCGAGCGCGATGACGATCGACACAACCGTCATCCGGAGCGCGTTGGCGTCGCTGTCCGGTGATTGCGTATAGGTGTAGATCGCAGCCGAGATCGTCTGCGTTTCACCCGGTATATTCGACACAAACGTGATGGTGGCGCCGAATTCGCCGAGCGCCTTTGCGAAACACAGTATCAGGCCAACGATCAATCCCGGTAGGGCTAGCGGCAGCGTGACAAGCGCGAACGTCCAAGCACCATTGGCGCCGAGGCTACCGGCTGCATCCTCCAGGCGGCGGTCGATCGCTTCGATCGATAGCCGGATCGGCCGAACCATCAATGGAAAGCCCATCACTGCGCAAGCGAGCGCGGCTCCCGTCCACCGAAACGAAAAAACGATCCCAAGATATTCGGCGAGCGGCGCACCCAGCACGCCGCGCCGGCCCAATATGATGAGCAGCATATAGCCCGTGACCACGGGCGGCAGGACGAGCGGCAGGTGGATCAAACCGTCGAGCACCATTTTGCCGGGGAATCGCCAGCGTGCCAGCGCGTAAGCGGCGAAGATACCGAACGGAAGGCTCGCAATCGTTGCCGTCGTGGCGATCCGCAACGACAGGCGAATGGCGGTCCATTCCTCGGGCGAAAGCTCGATCATCGCCGTATTCATGTCAGGCCGCTCTGTGTAACCGGACCTCGATCGGCGCGCGATCTCCGTTCGCGTCCCGGCACCATGTAGACGTCGCGACAAATCGACGTGGCAAACCCGACAAAGCTTGCCCGTTCGACCCGTCTCCACCCTGTCTAAGCAGGTGTCGTGCCGAGTTGTTGCGTGCTATGCCTTAGTCAAATGGCAGCCCTGCGCGTTTGATGTCGGCAGGACTATCGAGTCGCGCCGAAAGGCGGCGGACCGCCGCGCCGGATTGACACGCGTTTCTATCCGCAGCCGGCATAGGCGTTGACAAAAGTCAAAGCACATTCAATTGCGGTGCAAGAATATTCACACATGCACGAACCGACATCGACTGAACTCCGAGCGTGGTGTGAGAACGCGATTCGGCGCGGCGCGGATTTTACGTCCGTGTGGACCGACGTCCTCAAACAAAATTCTCTGGTGCGGCCAGCCGCGACAACGCGCGCTAAAGCAGCGTCCAATCGTCGAGGTGGCGTTGGTCACGGGCGAGCGATTGATATTCGACCAAAGTACCCGGAAATTCTGGCTCGACGGTTCATTGCAACCGAGTCACTAGATTAGCGCTCGCCGCTAAAAGATTCTATCGAACGCGCATAGACGGCCCGCAGTGCTGCGGTGAATGCCAGACGCATTATTTTTCCGGCGAATATCAGTTTCCGTTGTCGGAAAACCGACCGAATAATCTCAATCCGACGATTTTGTGCGGTTTGCGACCAAACTCCGCCCTGTTGCAGCACTGAATCCAGGGACTTCGGCGTGGCCCGCGCCTTGCATTTGGCTCGTAGTCGGGGAGTCGCACAGTGAATACTGCTCGCGAGGCGCAGCGTATTTGCGGCGCGAAGTATCCCTGTAGGGAAGTGCGGCGGCGCAATGCGCCCGCAGATAATTCGGTCGCTACGACAGGAGCACGATCATGAGCAATGTAACTTTTTTATCCCCTGTGATGGCGCGGGATACGACCGTCTATGCGGTCGCCGGCGACCGTGGAACCATCTTGGCTGTTGCGAAAGCGCACAAGATTCCGATCCCGTTTGATTGTCAGGACGGAGAATGCGGATCATGCCTTGTTGAAGTCAAGCACCTTTCCCCGGACAACCGGAAATACGGGATCGCGCTGACGGAAAAGGAGAAGGAGCTCCTCCGCCAGCTTGGCAAGATCGCGCGCGAAGAGATCCACGACGCCGAAGTCAATGACATGCCCCCGCGCTATCGGCTGGCATGCCAGTGTTTCGTTCGGAACGAGGACGTCCTCGTCACCTTCGAAGGCGACCAGACACTACCGGCCAAGCCGCCATACCTGACACCCGCCGCAAAGGTCTACAAAGGCGGCCTCGAGATTGCCTCGGTCGATGAATTTCTTGGATATGCCGTCAAAGTCGAGGAGGATTCCGCGATCCATTACGAAGAACTCTCGGCGTCGATGGAGCAATGCGGCAACCTGGAGGTGGCAAAGCTATTCGCGCAGCTCGGGCGCTTTTCTCGTCTCCATCTCGCCGAAGCCCGCAAGCGAGCGGGCTCGATCGATGTCTCGAAACACATTCCACCCGACTACGTCTGGCCCGATCATGTCACCCCGGAGCGTAACGCCCTGTGGGCCGGCGACCCGTCACTTTCGCGGCTGGACGCGCTCCGTACTGCACTCCGAGGCGAGCGCCTGGGTTACGAGTTCTACTACTCCGTCGCCGGCACTTCGAAAGATCCCGCCATCCGCGCGATGGCGAATGAGTTCGTCGACGAGGAGGCCGAGCACGTGCGGATCCTCGAGGCCTGGATCACACGAGAGGAATGGGAGTTGAAGAACCCGCTGGAGTGAACGCCGTTCCGCGGGCCTTGAGCTTTCGCGGAATTAGCCTTCTTCGCGCATGAGCCATGCGTTCGATAAGAATTGAGTTCGTGTTCCGACCAAAGGACTATGAGCATGGCAGCCTCGCCGAGTATTTCGATTGCAATCATTGGCAGCGGCGGCGCTGGCGCGCTGACCACAGGCGACAGCCTGCTCGAGGCGGCCTGCGCGGCCGGCTGGCATGGCCTGTTTACCCGCACCATGGGCCCGCAGATCCGCGGCGGCGAAGCGGCCGCCCTGCTCCGCCTGGCCAGCCAGCCCGTCGAATCCCTGCCCGACCGCTTCGACCTTATGGTCGGCATCGACTGGCTCAATGCCGCCCGTTTCGGCGCCGAAATCAAGGCCGGACCAAAGACGCTGGTGATCAGCGATCCGCGCGGCGGCGACCTGCCGCCGATGGTGGCCGAAGCCGGCCCCCGCGTCGTTGAAATCCCGATGAAGGAAATGGCCAAGGCCATCCCGGACGGCCGCCCCAACATGATCGCACTCGGCATCGCCGGCCGGCTGTTGGGCTTTACTGTCGAGCAGACCTTCGCACCGATTGCCAAACGCCTCGTCGACAAAGGGCCGGCCGCCATCGAGGCGAGCCTCGCCGGAATCAAGGCCGGATATAACGCGGCTGCCGGCATCGATCTCGGCATGCAACTCGCCGCGCCGAAACCGAGCACCGCCCCGCGATGGCTGCTGTCGGGCAACGAAGCGACCGCGCTCGGCGCCATCCGCGGCGGCATCCGCTTTGCCGCCGCCTATCCGATCACGCCGGCGACCGAAATCCTGGAGTGGCTGGCGCCGAACTTGACGAAAGTCGGCGGCGCGCTGCTGCAAGCCGAAGACGAACTCGCCGCCATCAACATGATCATCGGCTCGTCCTACGGCGGCACGCCGTCGCTGACGGCAACCTCCGGGCCAGGTCTTTCGCTGATGATCGAAGCGCTCGGGCTTGCCACCTCCGCCGAAATCCCGGTGGTGGTCGTCGACGTGATGCGCGGCGGGCCATCGACGGGTATTCCGACCAAGTCCGAGCAAGGCGACCTGAATATCGCCATCTACGGCATGCACGGCGATGCACCGCATCTCGTGCTGGCGCCGCAATCGGTCGGCGACTGCGCGTTCACCGCGCAATGGGCGACCTATCTCGCCGAAGCGCTGCAGTCCCCGACCATCATTCTATCCGATCAGTTCATGGGCCAGTCGCGCGCCGCCATTGAGCGGCCGGCCGACATCGCGTTCATCGGCAAACGCACCGTTGCCACCGATATCGTTGCCGGTTCCTACAAGCGCCACGCCATGACCGCCAACGGCGTATCGCCGATGGCGATCCCCGGAACGCGCGGTGGTCAGTATACGGCCGACGGCCTCACCCACACTGAGCGCGCGCTTCCGACCAGCGGAGCGGGCGATCATCTGGCCCAGCTCAACAAACGGCGCGACAAGCTCGATCGCTTTAACTACGGCGACCATTGGGCGAGCATCGAAGGCGACGGCGATCTGGCCGTCGTCACCTGGGGCTCGCTCACCGGCGCCGCGCGCGAAGCAGCCGGACTTGCGGCCGACGACGGAATCAACGCTCGCATGATCGCGCCGCGCTTGCTGGCGCCGATTCAGCCCGAACAGATGACGGCCGCTCTTGCAGGCGTCAAACGCATGCTGGTGGTCGAGCAGACGCACGGCGGCCAGTTCAGCAAATTCCTCCGCGCCCATTACGACCTGCCGGCGTCGGTTCGCGTGCTCAGCCGGCCAGGGCCGCTGCCGATCACCGCCGGCGAGATCCATCGTGCGATCGCAGATTGGAGATAATAATGTTGAACATTGCTACGCCCTTCGCTTGCAACCCGGCAGACTACAAGTCCGATGTGAAGCCGATCTGGTGTCCCGGCTGCGGCGACTATCATGTGCTGATGTCGTTCACGCGCGCCTTCGCGCAGCTGGGTCTGCCGCCGGAAGAGATCGTCGTGGTCTCCGGGATCGGCTGCTCGTCGCGCATTCCGGCCTATACCAATTGCTACGGCTTTCACGGCGTGCACGGCCGTTCGCTGGCGCTCGCCGCCGGACTAAAAGTGACGCGGCCAGACTTGACCGTCGTGGTCGCCAGCGGCGACGGCGATGGCTACTCGATCGGCGGCAACCACTTCCTGCACGCCTGCCGCCGCAACATCGACATGACTTACGTCGTCATGGACAACCACATCTACGGTATGACCAAGGGCCAGCCGTCACCCACCACTGAGCCGGAATTCGAC
>Ga0075520_1000182_pt1 | contig 24143 bp, 20 predicted proteins | sample NGEPerB_FD_75100 | JGI IMG/M metagenome (GOLD analysis project Ga0075520, IMG submission 75100) | Arctic peat soil microbial communities from the Barrow Environmental Observatory site, Barrow, Alaska, USA - NGEE PermafrostAB12-B | ecosystem: Environmental > Terrestrial > Soil > Wetlands > Peat ... | reverse complement strand
GCGGTCGCGCGGACGAAGTCGTTCACTCGGTGCTCGTCCGTCCCATAACCGGCACGTTCATCCGCGTCGGGGAAGTTGATCCGCGCCAGAAAGGGGTCAGCGCAGGCCGGTGCCTCTGGCCAGCGCGGTGCGGATCAGCGTGGTGATCAACTCCTGGTAGCCGAGCCCGCCGGCGGCCCACATCCGCGGGTACATCGAGATCGGGGTGAAGCCGGGCAGCGTGTTCACCTCGTTGATCACCACCTCGCCGTCCGGGCGAACGAAGAAATCGACCCTGGCAAGGCCCTGCGCGTCCAGCGCGGAGAACGCCCGCCGGGCCAGCTCCTGAATCCTGGCGGTGACGGCCGCCGGCAGATCGGCAGGGATGTCGAAGGTGGCGACGTCGTCGAGGTACTTGGCGTCGAAGTCGTAGAAGTCGTGGTCGCCGGTCAGGTGTATCTCCGCGGTCGGCGACGCCGCTACCCGGCCGTCCGGGTACTCCAGCACGCCGCACTCGATCTCCCGGCCCAACACCGCGGCCTCGACGAGCACCTTCGGGTCCGTGCGGCGAGCATGGTCGATCGCCGCGTCCAGGTCGGCCCAGGCATCGACCCGGCTGACGCCCAGCGACGAACCGGCGCGGGCGGGCTTGACGAACACCGGCAGCCCGAGCCGTTCCCGCTCGTCGAGCGTCAGCGTGCCGCGCCCCGGCCGGAGCACCGCCCAGTCACCGACCGGCAGCCCCTCCGCGGCCAGCAGCTTCTTGGTGAACTCCTTGTCCATCGCGGCCGCCGAGGCCAGCACCCCGGCGCCCACGTAGGGCACCCCGGCCAGCTCCAGCAGTCCCTGGATGGTGCCGTCCTCGCCGTACGGGCCGTGCAGCACCGGGAACACCACGTCGACGTCGATGCCCGCGGCCGGGGCGCCGTCCGCCGAGGTCAGCACCGCGGCGCCCGGACCGGCGGTCAGCAGCGGCACCAGTGCCGCGGCGGTCGGGTCGGCGGGCATCACGACGGAGGCCCCGCTGGTGACGGTCGGCAGTCGCCGGCCGGCGCGCACCGGGATCGCCGCGGGATCGATCTGCAGCCAACTGCCTTCGGGAGTGATACCGACGGCGGTGACGTCGAACAGTTCGGTGTCCACGTTGGCCAGCACCCCGGCGGCCGAGATGCAGGACACGGGATGCTCGCCGCTGCGACCGCCGAAGACGACGGCCACCCGGATGCGCGAGGGGCTCATGGCGTCCCACCCTAGGGTCCCGGGCCGCGCCCGGGGACGCGCGGCTCGCGACGCGCCGGGCAGCCGGATCCGGACGCGCGCTCCGACGACAGGCCCGACCACCTGGGAACCGCACTGGCCTACTCCGGCGAGTGCGGCCGATCGGTCAGGTAGCGGATCATCTGGGTCGGCGGCAGATGGCGATAGCAGACCTGGTACACACCTTCGGTGATCGGCATGTCGACCTGGTGACGCAGCGCGAGATCGCGCACCGAACGGCAGCTCACGACGCCCTCGGCCACCTGCCCGCCCGTCGCCTCCATCGCCGCCTCCAGCCCGATCCCGGCCGCCAGCCGCCCACCGAGGGTGCGGTTGCGGGACAAGGGGGACCAGCAGGTCGCCACCAGGTCGCCGAGCCCGGCCAGGCCGGCGAAGGTGGCCGGCTGCGCCCCCAGCTCCACTCCGAGCCGACTGACCTCGTTCAGCCCGCGGGTGATCAGCGACGCGGCGGTGTTCAACCCCAGCCCGAGGCCGTCGGCGATCCCGCAGGCCAGCGCGATGATGTTCTTCCCGGTGCCGGCGATCTCCGCGCCGATGACGTCGGTGATCGTGTACGGCCGGAAATAGGAATTCGCGCTGGCCACTTGGACGGCGACGGCCCGATCGTGATCGGTGCAGGCGAGCACGGTGGCGGTCGGCCGCCCCAGCGCGATCTCTACCGCCAGGTTCGGCCCGGTGAGCACGACGATGCGATTCGGGTCGACCTGACCCACCCGCTCGATGACCTCGCTCATCCGCAACCCGGTGCCGATCTCGACGCCCTTTGCCAGGGAGATGATCGGTACCGCGTCGGGCAGCGAGTCGCGGAAGACCCGCAGGTTCTCACGTAACGCCTGACTCGGCACCCCGAGCACCACGGCGTCGACATCGGCCAGCGCCGCGTCGAAATCGGACGTGGCGGAGATGGTCTCCGGCAGCTCGATGCCGGGCAGGTACTCGTCGTTGACGTGCTTGGCACGCACGGATCTGGCGATGGAATCCCGGCGTGCCCAGAGCGTCACCGAACGGCCGGCGTCCGCCAGCACCTTGGCGTAAGTGGTCCCCCAGGAGCCGGCACCGAGAACCGCGATGTGCTCGATCGGCCTGACGGGTGCGGTCAATGGGTCCCCTCGTCCCCGGCTGGTGGCCGGCCGGCCACCGGAAGGGACGCCGGGTCGTTGGTGGCGGAAGCGGTGGCCGCGTCCTTTTTCGCCTGCCTGCTCGCCAACCGTTCGGCCTTCTTCAGATCGAAGTACTCCTTGGGCGGCGACTCATGACGGATCTCGGCCACCAGGTCGCGCAGCGAATCCATGATCAGCAACGTGGCGTCCCGGATCGCCCTGGCGTCCACCGGGCGGGAGCGAAGTTCGGTCAGGTCGATCGGATCGCCGATCACGATATGGATGTCCTTGCGGGGCAGCGGATGGAACCGGCGACCCTCGACGTAGGAGCTGTACACCTGGTGAGTTCCCCAGTGCGCCATGGGGATCACTGGGAAGTCGCCGCTGAGCGCGAGCGCGCCGACACCGGGGCGTGGCTTCATCGGCCAGTGACCGGGGTCCCGGGTGACCGTGCCCTCCGGGTAGATCAGCACCAGCTTGCCGTTCCGCAGGGATTCGGTCGCCTTCTCCAGGCTCGCCTGACCGGCTCCCGCACCGTTGCGTTCGACCGGGATCTGTTCGGACCCGGCCAGCGCACCGCCCAACACCGGCACCTTCCACAGCGAGGCCTTGGCCAGGAACCGCGGGACCCGGCCCGCCTTGCGAACCACAACGGAGTCGTACAGCGGGTCGAGGTGCGAGATGTGGTTGGCCACCAGCAGGTACCCGCCGCTGCGGGACAACTTCTCCGAGCCGACGATCTTCTTCCGGCCGAGCAGGAACGCCGCCGGATACATGACGATCTGGCAGAACGTCAGCCAAGCGTTGCCTTTCTCGTACCAGGGACCTCGCGCCACTCTCGGCTCCTTCTCCAGCGCCCGCGGGCGACCAACGCCGGAGCGCCCGCGCCGGCGTTTGCCGATCACCCTAAGGCCTGCCGGGCAATGACCCCGGCGTCAGGCGATATCTGCTGTTCACCGGGTGGTGTGGCACTGGACACGCCGCACACGTGAGAATGACAGCGTGACCACCAGTAGAGGGACCAGGTCGACCGCCAGCACGCCCGCCGCGGGCAGGGCGCCATCGACCGGGCGCGCCACCACGACGACGCCGCCGGCGGCCGGGGCGCTACCGGTGGAGCAGACAGTGACGACAGAGCAGACGACAGAGCAGACGACAGAGCAGGCACCGACACAAAAGGCACCGACAAGCGAGAGCAACGGGGGCAGCAGCACGGTGGAGGCCGAGGCCATCCAGCCGTTCCATACGCCGACCGGCACCCCCGCGCGCCGAGAGGTCGAGACCGTCGACGACGAGCCGCTGCCCACCGACCGGTTCTCCAACCGGGAATTGAGTTGGCTGGACTTCAATGCCAGGGTGCTGGCGCTGGCCGAGGACCAGAGCCAGCCGCTGCTGGAAAGGGCGAAATTCCTGGCCATTTTCGCCTCGAACCTTGACGAGTTCTACATGGTCCGGGTCGCGGGCCTGAAACGCCGGCGGGAAATGGGTCTGTCGGTCACCAGCGCGGACGGGTTGACCGCGTCCCAGCAGTTGGCGTTGATCTCCGCGCGCACCCAGGAACTGGTGGAACGCCAGGGCCGCTGCTTCACTGACGACGTACTGCCGGCGCTGGCCGAGGCCGGTATCCGCATCGTGCACTGGGAATCGATCGACGTCGCCGGCCGGGAACGGCTGGCCGAATACTTCAGCACCCAGATCTTCCCGGTGCTCACCCCGCTGGCCGTCGACCCGGCGCATCCCTTCCCCTACATTTCCGGGCTCAGCCTGAACATGGCGATCGTGGTGCGCGATCCGGAAACCGGACTGGAAAGGTTCGCCCGGGTCAAGGTACCCAACAATGTGGACAGGTTTGTCCGGGTGGCGCGCGGGGTCGACGATTTCCTGCCTATCGAGGATCTCATCGCCGCCCACCTGGTCGAGTTGTTCCCCGGCATGGATGTCTCCGAGCACCAGGTATTCCGGGTGACCCGCAATGCCGACCTGGAGGTCGAGGAGGACCGTGACGAGGATCTCCTGCAGGCACTGGAGCGTGAACTCGCGCGACGCCGCTTCGGCCCGCCGGTCCGGCTGGAAATCACCGACACCACCAGCGAACGCCTGCTGACCCGGCTGCTGCAGGAATTGGATGTCGACCCGGCCGACGCGGTGGAAGTGCCAGGGCTGCTGGACCTGTCGAGCCTCTGGCAGCTCTACGGTCTCGATCGGCCGGCGCTCAAGGATCCCCCGTTCGTGCCGGCCACCAACCCCGCATTCGCCGAAGGCGAGACTCCCAAGAGCGTTTTCGCCACCTTGCGCGAAACGGACGTGTTGCTGCATCACCCGTACGAGTCGTTCGCGACCACGGTGCAGCGTTTCATCGAGCAAGCCGCCGCCGACCCGAGAGTGCTGGCCATCAAGCAGACGTTGTACCGAACATCCGGCGATTCCCCGATCGTCGACGCGCTGATCCAGGCCGCCGCCGCGGGTAAGCAGGTCGTCGCCCTGGTGGAGATCAAGGCGCGATTTGACGAACAGGCCAATATTTCCTGGGCAAAGGCACTGGAACGGGCCGGGGTGCATGTGGTCTACGGACTGGTCGGGCTCAAGACCCATTGCAAGACAGCCCTGGTGATCCGCCAGGAGGGCAAGACGCTGCGCCGCTACTGCCACATCGGCACGGGGAACTACAACCCCAAGACCGCCCGCATCTACGAGGATCTCGGGTTGCTGACCGCCGACGCCGACATCGGGGCCGACCTGACCGACCTGTTCAACGTGCTGACCGGCTATTCCCGGCAGACCGAGTACCGGAACCTGCTGGTGGCACCGCATTCCATCCGCAGCGGCATCGTCGCCCGGATCGAGCGGGAGATCGAGCACCAACGGGCCGGCCGCGGCGGACTGGTGCGGTTGAAGATGAACTCGATCGTCGACGAGGGTGTCATCGACGCCCTCTACCGGGCGTCCCGAGCCGGCGTCACCGTCGACCTGACGGTCCGCGGGATCTGTGCGCTGCGGGCCGGTGTGCCCGGGCTGAGCGAGAACATCACCGTCCGCTCGATTGTCGGGCGCTTCCTCGAGCATTCCCGGATCTTCTACTTCCGCAACGGACACGGCACCGTGCTGGAATCGCCTGCTGAAACCGAATTCGGCGCCGACGAACGGACCGACCAGGCCGATCCTGCGGAACTGCCGGCCGGCCAGGAGGAGTACTGGATCGGCAGCGCGGACATGATGCACCGCAACCTCGATCGTCGGGTCGAGGCCCTCGTGCAGGTCAAGGACAAATCGGCCACCGACCGAATGGCGGCACTGTTCGACATGATCACCCGACCGGACACCCGCTGCTGGGTGCTGGGTCCGGACGGTTGGACGAAGTCGCCCGCGGACGGGCCCGGCAAGGACATCCAGGAGGAGTTGCTGCGCCGAGGCAACGCACGGGCGGAATGAGACCACCAGCACCGACCGATGGGTCGGGCACCGTCATCCGCGCTGCGGGGGCCGTGCTGTGGCGTCCGTCCAGGCGGCACGGTGTGCGCGTGGCGCTGGTACACCGGCCTCGCTACGACGACTGGTCGCTGCCCAAGGGCAAGGCCGAGGTCGGCGAGGTCCCGCATCTCACCGCCGCACGCGAAGTGCAGGAGGAGACCGGGTTCAGCGCTGCCATCGGGCGGTCGCTGACGACCGTGTCGTACCGGGTGCCGACCGGGCCGAAAACGGTGCAGTACTTCGCGGCTCGGAGCATTGGGGGCGCGTTCACCGCCAACAAGGAGGTGGACCGGCTGGAGTGGCTGCCGCCGGCCAAGGCCGCGGAACGGATGACCTACGAGTTCGACAGGGCGGTGCTGGGCACCTTCGCGCTGGAACCCGCCGACCTGCCGGCCGTGGTGCTGCTGCGCCATGGCAGGGCCGGCCACCGCGAGTCGTACGACGGCGACGACGACGACACCCGCCCGCTCGACGCAAAGGGCCGCCGGCAGGCGGAGGCCCTGGTCACCGAACTCTCGGTTTTCGCGCCCAGCGCCGTGCTCAGCGCGCCGTTGGAACGGTGCCGGGCAACGGTCGCGCCGCTGGCCGGCAAGATCGGATTGCCCATCAGCACCGAGTCTTTGCTGGCTGAGGACACCTACCGGGACGACCCCGCCGGGGCACGACGGCTGCTGGTGGAACTGTCCAGCGCCGAACCGGCCGGCGCCTGCGCGGTGGTGTGCAGCCAGGGCGGCGTCATCCCGGGCGTGGTGAAATCCCTTGCCGGGCGCTCGGATCTGGCGGTCGGTCAGGTGAGCACACCCAAGGCCGCCTACTGGTACCTGTGTTTCGAGGACCGCCGGCTCGTGCAGGCCGACCCGTATCCGGCGCCGGTGGTCTGATCCGGCGGTCGATCAGCGAGGCATCAAATGCCGGCGGATCACCATTCGGACCACTTCCTGCCGAACATCGGGCGGAGATCGCCTGTGCTCGGTTAAGTCCGGTGACACCCCTGCCGGCGCCCCACGATCCAGGGCACCGGCCGGGTGTGCAGCGCGGAATGCTGTGTTGGGCCGTCTACTTCGCGGCAGCCTTGGCAGGGGTCCGGCGGGTGGCCGGCGCCTTGGCCGTGGTGGCGGCCTTGGCCGTGGTCGCCCGGGTGGCCCGCGTGGTCGCTGCCTTCGAGGCTGCTGGTTTCGCGGCAGTCGAACGGGTACGCGTGGTCGGGGCCGGAGCGGCCTTCGCGGCGGCGGCGCGGGTACGCGGTGCGGCGGCGGGCTTTGCCGCGGCGGTCGCGCGCGGTGCCTTTGTGGTCTTTGCGGCAGCGGCCGGTGCGGTGGCCTTGGCGGCGGCGGCGGCCGCTGCGCGCGCGCTGGTCGGCTTCGCGGTCGCCTTGGGCAGTTTGACCGAACCGGAGATGACGTCCTTGAAGTACTTTCCGGGCCGGAAAGCCGGCACGGTGGTCTTCTTCACCTTGACCGCTTCGCCGGTCCGCGGGTTGCGTGCGGTTCGCGCGGCCCTGGCCCGCTTTTCGAAGACACCGAAGCCCGAAATCGACACGTTCCGGCCGCGTTGCACCTCGCGCTGGACCAGGTCGATGAAGCCCTCGACCGCGGTCTGGGCGGCCTTCTTGTCGCCGTCCAACCGGTCGGCGAGCTGGTTGATCAGATCGGTCTTGTTCACGGTCCCTCCCAGGACTCTCCGGCCCACGGCAGTGTGCGGGCCGATTAGCCGCAAACGGTAGGCGCAAATCCGGGCAAGCGCCAGCCCAACATGCCCAGGATCCTGTGTGTTCTAAGGGTTCTCACGCCTTGCACAGGCATCTCAAGGGGGGTTCCGGCGGCTCCGGCGGCAGTCCTTGGAGGAGCGTACCTTTCGTGAAAACGCTTGTCGCACAGGATGCTTCGTCAGCTAAACCGACAATGATCAGGGCCGATGCGGCTCACCCGGTGGTGGGCGCGAAGGACGGCCGACTGTTCTCAAATTGACTGATCTCATCGGCATGTCGCAGGGTCAGGGAAATGTCGTCCCAGCCCTCCAACAGCCTCCAACGGGTGTACGGGTCGATGCTGAAACCGATCACCAGGGACCTCGCGGCAATGGTCTGCTGCTCGAGGTCGACCGTCACGGAGGTCCCTGGTTCGTTTTCCAGCAGCTTCCACAACAACTCGACATCGTCCTGGGACACTTCCGCGGCGAGCAGTCCGCCCTTGCCGAGTTGCCGCGGAAGATGTCGGCGAATCTGGACGAAATGACCACCCTGATCCCGTAATCCAGCAATGCCCAGACGGCGTGCTCCCTGGACGAACCGGTCCCGAAGTCCGCGCCGGCCACCAGCACCGAACCGGACGAGAACGCGGGCTGGTTCAGCACAAAGCTGGGGTCCGAGCGCCAGGCGGCGAAAAGCCCGTCCTCGAAGCCGGTCCGGGTGATCCGCTTGAGGTAGACCGCCGGGATGATCTGGTCGGTGTCCACGTTGCTACGGCGCAGCGGGATCCCGACTCCGGTGTGGGTGCGGAAGGCGTCCATCGTTGTCTCCTGTCGCGGCCGGGCGGCCGGTCGGTCCGGAAGTTCGATCTGTGTCGAGGGGTTCGTGTTTCGAGGGGTTTGTGTGTTGAGGGCTTGGTGCCGGTCAACGACCAGTGGTCGCGCGGCATGGTCGGGCCCCGGGTTCGGCCACCCTGCGAGCCGGATCAGCTCCGGGCCGACGCCATCGCGCCCACCGGCTCGAGATCGGCCGGAGAGGAGAGGGTTCCGCGCACCGCGGTGGCCGCCGCGACGAGCGGCGAGACCAGGTGGGTGCGTCCGCCCTTGCCCTGCCGTCCCTCGAAGTTGCGGTTGGACGTCGAGGCGCTGCGTTCGCCGGAGCTCAACTGGTCCGGGTTCATCCCCAGGCACATCGAGCAGCCCGCACTGCGCCACTCGGCGCCCGCGGCGGTGAAAACCCCGTCAAGGCCCTCGGCTTCGGCCTGCACCTTGACCCGCATGGAACCCGGCACCACGAGCATCCGCAGGTTCGGGTCGATGTGCCGGCCGCGCAGGATCTCGGCAGCGGCCCGCAGGTCCTCGATCCGGCCGTTCGTGCAGGAGCCCAGAAAGACGGTGTCCACGCGGATCTCACGCAGCGGCGTGCCGGGCGCAAGTCCCATGTACTCCAGTGCACGCTCAGCGGCGATCCGCTCGTTGTCGTCACCGATCGCGGCCGGATCGGGTACCGACGCCGACAAGGGCAGCCCCTGCCCGGGATTCGTCCCCCAGGTCACGAACGGGGTCAGCACCGACGCGTCGATGATCACCTCGGCGTCGAAGACGGCGTCGTCATCGGTGGCCAGGCTCGACCAGTACGCGACTGCCTCGTCCCACAACGCGCCGGCGGGTGCGTGATCGCGACCGGCAATGTACGCGAAGGTCGTTTCGTCCGGGGCGATCATCCCGGCCCGCGCGCCGGCTTCGATCGACATGTTGCAGATCGTCATCCGGCCCTCCATGGACAGCGCGCGAATGGCGTCGCCACGGTATTCCAGGACGTAGCCCTGGCCGCCGCCCGTTCCGATCTTGGCGATGACCGCGAGAATGATGTCCTTCGCCGTCACGCCGGGGGCGAGCGCACCCTCGACGGTGATGGCCATCGTCTTGAACGGCTTGAGTGGCAACGTCTGGGTCGCCAGCACGTGCTCCACCTCGCTGGTGCCGATACCGAAGGCGAGCGCGCCGAAGGCGCCGTGCGTGGAGGTGTGCGAGTCGCCGCAGACAATCGTCATTCCGGGCTGGGTCAATCCCAGCTGCGGGCCGACGACGTGCACGATTCCCTGCTCCGCATTGCCCATCGGGAACAGCCGGACACCGAATTCCTCGCAATTCGCCCGCAGGGTATCGACCTGGATGCGGGAAACCGGATCGGCGATCAACAGGTCGATCCCGAGGGTGGGCACGTTGTGGTCCTCGGTGGCGATGGTGAGATCCGGCCGTCGCACGGGCCGGCCGGCCAGCCGGAGGCCCTCGAAGGCCTGCGGGCTGGTCACCTCGTGCACGAGGTGCAAGTCGATGTACAGCAGGTCGGGCTCGCCCTCCGCCGCATGCACGACGTGCGCTGCCCACACCTTTTCGGCGAGTGTCTGCCCCATTGCCGACCTTTCCGTCCGTCCGGCCGGGTGAGTGGCCGTCAATCGTTGTGCCGCCTGCCATTCGGCCGAGGCGAGGGAAACTCGGGACGTCCTGGCGCGGTCGGAGCCGCCCTTTGGACATCTCAGCATTCGGGAATCTAGTATCGCTGCATGGGACATCATAGCGGCATCGGGGTGTTGGACAAAGCGGTCCAGGTGCTCGAGGCGACGACGGCGGCCCCATCGGGATTGGCAGATCTGTGCGCCGCCACCGGACTGCCCCGCGCGACGGCCCACCGGCTGGCGGTCGGCCTGGAAGTGCACGGGCTGCTCACCAGGGACAGCAACGGCCGCTGGTGCCCGGGGCCGTATCTGGCCGTGCTGGCCGCCGGCGCTCCCGATCCGCTGGTGACCGCGTCGGCGGACGTGTTGCCCCGCTTGCGGGATCGCACCGGCGAGAGCGTGCAGGTCTACCGCCCGGACGGGCTGTCCCGGATCTGCGTCGCGGTGGCCGAGCCGGTCGCCGGGTTGCGCGACACCGTTCCGCTCGGCGCCAGGCTGCCGATGAACGCGGGGTCCGGCGCAAAGGTGCTGGTGGCCTGGGCCGATCCCGCCACCCAGCGAGCGCTGCTCCCCGACGCCACGTTCACCGAGCGCACACTCGCCGAGGTCCGCCGGCGCGGCTGGGCCCAGTCGGTGGCGGAACGGGAGGCCGGGGTGGCCTCGGTCTCCGCCCCTGTGCGCGACCCGCGCGGATCGGTGATCGCCGCCGTGTCGGTCTCCGGGCCGGTGGAGCGGATCGGCCGGCGCCCAGGCGCGCGTTGGGCCGGCGACCTGGTGGAGGCCGCTGACGCGCTCACAGCGCGCCTGTGACGCCCGATGGATGGGCTCGGTGGCTACCGGGGTTGATCGAGGCCAGGCGACCCGCCTGGAGGCGCTGCGGGGGGCGCGCGACGCCGGCAGAAGTAACACCCCAAGAAGCAACAACCCCCACCGCCAGCCGCGGTGGGGGTTGTGCGCTGTTACTGCCTGCGTAGCCCCGAAGGGATTCGAACCCTCGCTACCGCCGTGAGAGGGCGGCGTCCTAGGCCGCTAGACGACGGGGCCCTAGAAACCAAGAGGAATGACTCGCCATCAGGCGGCTCATTCCGGAACACGATGTTACACGAACGATCGGGCCCGCAACGACGCCTCGATCATGGCCTCGACCACGCTGCCGCACGACGGTACCGACCGATTGGTCTCACCGAGGGCGATCGTCTGATCAGCGGCAATTCCGCTGGGGTACTAGGACTCGAACCTAGAATGGCTGAACCAGAATCAGCTGTGTTGCCAATTACACCATACCCCAAGGGCCTCGCCGGGGCGGGCGCCGGGGGTCGAGTCTACCTGCCCGGCGAGCGAACTCGGAAATCCATGCCGCTCCTCGTTTTCGCGGTGCCGGCCAAGTGCGCGAACCGCGCCCGTGCGACCGAGCCGGCCGACCCGGCCGACCCGGCCGGTTGCCGCTCAGACCGCCGAAGCGACCCGGTCGAGCGCGGCCCGTAGTCGCAGCAGGGTCGACTCATGGCCCAGCAGTTCCATCGACTCGTAGAGCGGCGGGGACACCGTGCGCCCGGTGCGGGTCGCCGTCACCGGGGTGAACGCGGCCTTGGGCTTGAGACCGAGGTCCTCGACCAGCGCGCCCTTCAGCGCCTCGGCGACCGCCGCCGCGGTGAACGACTCCGCCGGCGGCAGCACCGCGATGGCGGCCTGCAGCACGGGCAGCGCGGCAGGCGTCAGCACCTTGTCGGCGGCCACCGGTTCGATCGCGAAGCCGTCGCCGTCGAAGAGAAAGCGCAGCATCGCAGCGGCCTCGGACAGCAGTGCCGACCGTTCCTGGACGAGCGGGGCGGCCGCGGCGACCAGCTCCCGCTGCTCCGCCGACGGCTCGGCGGGCAGCACGCCGGTCATCACCAGATAGACCTGCAGCCTGGCGGCGAAATCTTCGGCGGACAGCAGCCGCAGATGCGCCCCGTTGATCGCCTCTGCCTTGCGCCGGTCGAAGCGGGCCGGATTGCCGGAGATCCGCTTGCCGTCGAATCCGGCGACGAGTTCGGCGGGCGAGAAGATGTCCCGGTCGTCGCCCAGCGACCAGCCGAGCAGTGCCAGGTAGTTGACCATCCCCTCGGTGATGAACCCGTCGTCGCGGTATTGGAAGAGGTTGGACTGCGGGTCGCGCTTGGACAGCTTGCGGTTTCCTTCGCCGGTGACGAACGGCAGGTGCCCGAACTCCGGGATGATCTCGGCCCTGCCGATGTCGATCAGCGCCTCGTAGAGCGCGATCTGCCGTGGCGTTGAGGGCAGCAGGTCCTCGCCGCGCAGCACGTGGGTGATCCCCATGGCCGCGTCGTCGACCGGGTTCACCAGGGTGTACAGCGGCTCACCGGTGCCACGGACGAGCACCGGGTCGGGGACGCTGCCGGCCGGGAAGGTGATCCGGCCGCGGACCAGGTCCGTGAAACCGATGTCGCGGTCGGGCATCCGCAGCCGCAGCACCGGCGCCCGCCCGGCCTCGACCGCCGCCCCGACCAGCTCGGGATCCGATGTGCGGTCGTAATTGTCGTAGCCGAGCTTCGGATCGCGCCCTGATCGGAGGTGCCGGGCAGTGACATCGTCATTAGTCGAGTAGGACTCGTACAGGTGCCCGGCGGCCACCAGTTCGGCGGCCACCGCGCGGTAGATGTCCGCGCGCTGGCTCTGCCGGTACGGAGCATGCGGGCCACCCACACCCGGGCCCTCGTCCCAGTCCAGCCCGAGCCAGGTCATGGCGTCGAGCAGCGCCTCGTAGGACTCCTCGGAGTCGCGGGCGGCGTCGGTGTCCTCGATGCGGAACACGAAGGTGCCGTGGTGATGCCGCGCGAACGCCCAGTTGAACAGCGCGGTCCTGGCCAGGCCGACGTGCGGCGTCCCTGTCGGGGACGGGCAGAAGCGGGCGCGGACCGGGCGGGTTGCGGGAATGTCGGTGTCTGTCATGGCCCGTCAACAGTAATGCGCGTTGTTCCGGGCCCCGGGATCAGTCAGGGAATCCGCCGGCACCTGGCGAACCCGGCGAGCGATGCTCGGGCGACTCCGTCCGCCACGACGGCGTCAGCGACGCGCGGCCACCGGGTTGGTCAGCGTGCCGATCCCCTCGACCGTCACCGACACGCTCTGCCCGGCCTGCATCGGGCCCACCCCCGCCGGGGTCCCGGTCAGCAGCACGTCGCCAGGCAGCAGCGTCATGATGCCGGAGACGAACTCGACGATCTCGCCCACCGTGAAAACCATGTCCGAGGTCCGGCCGTCCTGCACCGTGACGCCGTCCAGCTCGGTGTGCAGCACGAGATCCGAGGGATCGAGCTCGGTTTCGATCCACGGCCCGAGTGGGCAGAAGGTGTCGTAGCCCTTGGCCCTGGTGAACTGCACGTCCGCGCGCTGCTGGTCGCGGGCGGTGACGTCGTTGGCGACGGTGTACCCCAGGATGACCGAGGCCGCGTTCTCCGCGTGGACGTCGCGACACGGGCGGCCGATCACCACCGCGAGCTCGCCCTCGTAGTCGACGCGCTCGGAGGAGGCGGGCAGCGCGATCGCCACGTTCGGCCCGATCACCGACGTCGACGGCTTGATGAAGATCATCGGCGAGGCGGGCAGCGTGTTGCCCAGTTCGGCGGCGTGGTCGGCATAATTGCGGCCCACCGCGACGACCTTGGACGGCAGGATCGGCGCCAATAGGCGGGTGTCCGGCAGCGGCCACGACCGGCCGGTGTAGGTCGGCGTGCCGAACGGATGATCCGCGATCTCCCGGGCGATGGCCCCGGCGCCGGATTCGGATTCACCCTCACCAGCAGTGACGGTGACGAACGCGACCCCGCCGGGGTGGGCGATTCTGGCCAGCCGCATCAGGTTCGCCCCTCTGCCGGTTTCCGTGCGCCGGCCGCGGGCAGCGCCGAAATCCGCCGCGGCAGGCTCGTCGCAGCGTGCCGGGAATTGCCGTGCCTGGTCGCGCCGTGCAACCTCACAGGGCTCCCGCTCCGGTCAACCCTGCGTGTGCGCCCGCGGGAGCCTGCTCGATGGCGGGGTCGAGGCCGGCGCGCACCTCGGCCGAGCCCTGGCCCAGCGCATAGACCAGGGCGTCGACCAGCGCCTGCCAGGACGCCTCGATGACGTTGGCGTGCACGCCGACGGTGGTCCACTCCCGGCCGCCGCGCGCGGAGGACACCAGCACCCTGGTGATGGAATCGGTACCGGCGTTGCCCGCCAGGATGCGGACCTTGTAGTCCACCAGCTCGACCTCGCGGAGCTCGGGGAACTGGCCGACGACGGCGCTGCGCAACGCCGAGTCCAGCGCGTTCACCGGACCGTTGCCCTCGGCGGTGGTGATGATCCGCCGGCCACCCACGTGCACCTTGACGGTGGCCTCGGATGTCACCGGGGAAGCTGTGTTCGCGGCATTGGGCGTGTTCGGGGTGTTTGCAGTGTTTGCAGTGTTTGCAGTGTTCACAGTGTTTTCTACGATCACCCGGTACGACTCGAGCTGGAACGCCCGCGGCACCTGCACCCCGGTGGCTCCCCTGGCCAACTCGTCCCGCACCAGCAATTCGAACGATGCATCGGCGGCCTCGTACGACCAGCCGGCGGCCTCCCTGGACTTGACGGTGTCGACGATCCGGCCGACCGCCTCCGGGTGCTCGTCGAGTTCGATACCCAGCTCCCGGGCCTTCAGCTCGACCGAGGCCCGGCCGGCCATCTCGGTGATCAGGATGTGCATGTCGTTGCCGACCCTGCTCGGGTCGAGGTGGTTGTACAGCTCGGGGTCGACCTTGATCGCCGACGCGTGCAAGCCGGCCTTGTGCGAGAACGCCGACGATCCGACGTACGCCTGATGGGTGTTCGGGGTGATGTTCGCCAGTTCTGCCAGCGCGTGGGAGACGCGGACCATGTCCACCAGCCCGCCGTCGGGCAGCACCTGCAGGCCCATCTTGGTCATCAGGTTGCCCACCACCGCGAACAGGTCGGCGTTGCCGGCCCGCTCGCCGTACCCGTTGGCGGTGCACTGCACGTGGGTGGCGCCGGCCTGTACCGCGGCGACGGTGTTCGCGACCGCGCAACTGGTGTCGTCCTGGCAATGGATGCCCAGCCGGAAGCCGGTCCGCTCGCGGACCTCGGTGACGATGCGCTCCACCCACATCGGCAGCATGCCGCCGTTGGTGTCGCACATGACGACGACGTCGGCGCCGGCCAGCACCGCGGCCTCCTGCACCCGGACGCCGTAGTCGCGGTCGAAGAGGTACCCGTCGAAGAAGTGCTCGCAGTCCAGGAACACCCGGCGACCGCTGTCCACCAGGAACCCCACGGTGTCGGACACCATGGCCAGGTTCTCCTCCTGGGTGGTGCGCAGCGCGCGTTCCACGTGCCTGACGTCGGACTTGGCCACCAGGGTGACGACCGGTGCTCCGGACTCCAGCAGCGCCTGCACCTGAGGGTCCCGCGCGGCCCGCAGGCCGGCCTTGCGGGTGGCGCCGAAAGCCACCAGCGACGCGGTCCGCAGGCTCAGCTCACCGGACCGGGCCCTGGCAAAGAACTCGGTGTCCTTGGGCATCGCGCCGGGCCAACCGCCCTCGATGAACCCGACCCCCAGGTCGTCCAGCAGGGTGGCCACCGCGATCTTGTCGGCCACCGAGTAGGTGATCCCCTCGCGCTGGGCCCCGTCCCGCAGGGTGGTGTCGAAGACGTGGAACGCATCGCCCAGCGGGGAAATGCGCGGAGCCGCGGTGCTGGGCTGCGCTGCGCGCGAAGCAGCTGACAACGAAGCAGCTGACAACGAAGCAGGGGAAGACGAAACAGGGAACGACACAGTCGATACCGATCAACTAGAAGCGAGCGCGGCCAACCGGTCGCCGATCTGCGAGGTCTTGGCGACCGAACCGCTCTGCCGGGTGGCCAGGTCGAACGCGACCGCGGCCTCGACCCGGCGGGCGGCCTCGGGCAGGCCGAGGTGGTCGAGCAGCAGCGCCACGGACAGCACGGTCGCCGTCGGATCGGCGATCCCGGTGCCGGCGATGTCCGGCGCGGAGCCGTGCACGGGTTCGAACATGCTCGGGTTGGCCCGGGACACGTCGAGATTGCCGGAGGCGGCCAGCCCGATGCCGCCGGAGACCGCAGCCGCCAGGTCGGTGAAGATGTCGCCGAAGAGATTGTCGGTGACCACGACGTCGAACCGGCTGGGGTCGGTCACCAGGTAGATCATCGCGGCGTCGACGTGCGAGTAAGCGACGCTGACGTCCGGATATTCCATCGACAGCTCCTCGACGACCCGGCTCCACAGCTGCCCGGCGTGGGTGAGCACGTTGGTCTTGTGCACCAGGGTCAGGTGCTTGCGCGGGCGCCTGGCAGCGCGTTCGAAGGCGTCACGGACGACTCGTTCGACGCCGAAGTAGGTGTTGATCGACACCTCGGTGGCGATCTCGTGCACGGTGTCCTTCCGCAGCAGGCCGCCGTTGCCGGCGTACGGACCCTCGGTCCCCTCACGCAGCACCAGCAGGTCGATCGCCTTGTCGCCGGCCAGCGGGCCGGGCACTCCCGGGTACAACCGAGCGGGACGCAGGTTGACGGCGTGATCGAGCTCGAAGCGCAACCGGAGCAGCAGGCCGCGCTCGAGGATGCCCGACGGGACGGTCGGGTCGCCCACCGCGCCGAGCAGGATCGCGTCATGCTCGCGAAGCTCACGCAGCACCGAGTCGGGCAGCAGCTCGCCCGTCCGGTGCCAGCGCGCGGCACCCAGGTCGTATTCGTCGATCACGACGCCCGGAACCACTCCCTGCAGGACCTTGAGCCCCTCGCCCACCACCTCGGGACCGATGCCATCGCCTGGGATGACCGCGAGCTTCATGCCTGCACCTCTCTGTCCCGCTCCCGCGGGACCGGCCGATCTGGACACCTGTGTCCTGGCCGCGGCCCGTCGCGGGCCACGTTTGGCAATTCGGGCTGGTGACGGCCGTTCCGGGCGCCACCGCCCGGATGACCGGAAGGTGTCCCTTTCGACCACCGTGGCCCGGGCAAGGGTACCCGGCGACGGAGTGCGAATCCGCGTCGGACACCGCCGCCATCACCCGAATGGAGTAGTGCGCCATCGGCGCGGAGCGACGGCCAGCGCGGTCAACGGCCCACCATCCGTGCGCGCGGGCCGTCACAACGACCGGAACCGCCCGCTGTCGCACGTCCGGCCCGGCTCAGCTCTCCGGGATGGCCCGGATCTGGCTCGCGTCGACCGCGTCGCCGATCCGATCCAGCAGGTCCTGACCCGGTACCCCGTCGACCCTCAGCACCATGATCGCCGCCCTGCCATCCAGCTCCTGGGAGATCTGCGCCGCCTCGATGTTGACCTGCGCCTCGCCGAGCAGGGCGCCGATGGTGCCCATCACCCCGGGCCGATCCGCGTACGCGGCGACCAGCAGGTTGCCCTCGGCGCGCAGGTCGAAGTGCCGGGAGTTGATCTCGATCAACTTGGCCACCTGGTTCGCGCCGGACAGCGTGCCGGACACGGTGCGCGACGCGCCGTCGGGCATCGCGGCCCGCAGCGTCACCGACGAGCGGTAGTCGCCGGTTTCCTCGGTGGAGGTGCCGGACAACGTCAGACCGTGTTCGGCGGCCAGCGCAGGCGCGTTGACAAAGGTGACGGCCTCGGTGATCACGCTGCCGAAGATCCCGCGGACCGCCGCCAGTTGCAGGATCGAGGTGTCCTGAGTTGCCAGATCACCGCGCACCTCGACGACCAGGTCACTGGGCACGCCGCCGGCCACCGCGGTGAGGATGGTGCCCAACCGGGAGACCAGGGGAATCCACGGCCGCAACTCATCGGAGACCGGACCGGCAGCCTGCACGTTCACCGCGTCGGGAACGAAGTCGCCGCGCAGCGCTAGCTTCACCGATCGGGCCACCGCGGTGCCGGCCTTGTCCTGCGCCTCGGCGGTGGAGGCGCCCAGGTGCGGGGTGAGCACGGTGTGAGGGGCGGTGCGCAGCGGGTTGTCCGGGCCGAGCGGTTCGGTGGCGTACACGTCGATCCCGGCGCCGGCGACCCGGCCCTCGGTCAGCGCGTCGGCCAGCGCCTGCTCGTCGATCAGCCCGCCACGAGCCGCGTTGACGATCAGCACACCCGGCTTCACCGTCGCCAGTTCCACCGCCCCGATGAGTCCGAGCGTCTCGGGGTTCCGCGGCAGGTGGATGGAGATCACATCGGAGGTGGCCAGCAGCGTCGGCAGGTCCACCAACCGGACCCCCAGCGCGGCGGCCCTGGCCGGCTGCAGGTAGGGGTCGTAGGCGACGACGGTGGTGCCGAAGGCGGCCACCCTGGCCGCGAACAGCTGCCCGATCCGGCCAAGGCCGACCACGCCGACGGTCTTGTCGGCCAGTTCCACGCCGGTGAACTTGCTGCGCTTCCACTCCCCCGCGCGCAGCGAGGCGTCCGCGGCCGGGATCCTGCGGGCGACCGCCAACAGCAGCGCCAGCGCGTGTTCTGCCGCGGTGATGATGTTCGACTGCGGCGCGTTGACCACCAGCACGCCCTTGGCCGTGGCCGCGGGCACATCGACGTTGTCCAGCCCGATGCCGGCCCGCGCCACCACCTTGAGGTTGGGCGCCGCGGCCAGCGCCTCGGCGTCCACCTGGGTCGCCGACCGGATCAGAATGGCGTCGGCCTCCTTCAGCGCGGGCAGTAACGCGCCGCGATCGGCACCGTCGACGTTGCGGATCTCGAACTCGGTCCCGAGGACATCGAGCGAGGACTGGGCGAGCTGTTCAGCGATCAGCACCACGGGCTTGGGCACAGCGAGTCATCTCCGTTATCTGAGCGGGCCCCGGCGCAGGTGCGCGATGGGACGGCCGGGGCGACAGGCCAAGGTTTCCCCCGGCTGGGCACCGAACCGTTCGACTGTCTCATTCGAGAAGACAGTCGCTGGTGCCCGGCCGACAATCCTAGCCGGGCACGTCTGGGTGATTCACACGCCCGGCGGTATCAGGACGGCCGATTTCCCTTCCTGGGGGTGTTCTGCGGCGTTATCTTCCCTTTGACACCGGGCTCGCACCGCGCCTGCCCGGGCCTGCGTCGACACAGAGTCGACCAGAATGGCGAACAGAAACGGAAATCGCGATGACCGATCCGTCCGGCTACCCGGGAACCAGCAGCGAGCCATACGGCTCGCCGGGGCAGTACTCCACCGGCGGGAACGCCGGCTACAACGCCTCGAGCGCTCCCGGCTCCTACCCCGCCGGTCAGTATCAACAGCCCGGGTACCAGCCCGGGTACCAACAGCCGAACTTCCAGCAGCCCGGGTACCAGCAGAACGGCCAGTACCCACCGCCGCAGCCGGCCCCCTACCCGACGCCCGGCTTCCCGCCCGCCGGAGCCTACGGACAGCCCGGCTACGGCGCGCCCGCCGGTGCCCTCCGCCCGGGCATGGTGACCGCGGCCGCCGTGCTGGCCTTCATCTGGGGCGGTCTTGGCATCCTGTTCGGATTGATCGGCATCGCGGCCGGCAGCGTGCTCAATTCGGCCAGCGACGTCGTCTGCAACGACCGCTCCATCACCGCGGACACGGCGGCCGCCTGCAATTCGGTCAGCGGTTGGGGGACATTCCTGATCGTCGTGACCATCGGCGCCATCCTCGTCGCCGGGCTGATGATCTGGGGCGGCGTGGTCGCGCTGAACGGCAAGAACGGGCAGATCTTGGTGATCGCCTGCGCGGCGTACGCGGTGCTGGCGATCATCTCGGTCATCGCGTCGAGCTTCGGGTTCAGCTACCTGCTCGGTTTCGTCATCCCGATCCTGATCGCGGTCTTCATGCTGAACACGCAGTCAAGGGCCTGGTTCCGGGCCCGCGGCGGCAAGACCTTCTGATTCCGGCACCAGTCCCGCCTGAGCAGCGGCAAGAGGCCCACGGCGACGCCGTGGGCCTCTTTCGTGTTGTCCCGCAGCGTGTGTCAGCAGAGCGTCCCCGCGGATTGTTCTCAGCCGCGGGCCGCGGTGCCCTCGTAGTCGTCGGCCACTGCCACCCAGCTCATCAGCGGCCGCAGCTTCCGCCCTGTCTCCTCGATCGGGTGCTGCTCCTGCTCGGCCCGGAACTTCTTGAACTCCGGGGCACCTGCGTCCTGGTCGGCGATGAAGCGGGCCGCGAAGGTGCCGTCCTTGATGTCGGCCAGCACGCCCTGCATGTTCTCCGCGACGTGGTCGTCGATCACCCGCGGACCCGACACGTAGTCGCCGTACTCGGCGGTGTCCGACACCGACCAGCGCTGCTTCGCGATGCCGCCCTCGTACATCAGGTCGACGATCAGCTTCAGCTCGTGCAGGCACTCGAAGTAGGCGATCTCCGGCTGATAACCGGCGTTGACCAGGGTCTCGAAGCCCAGCTGCACCAGCCGCGACATGCCGCCGCACAGCACGGCCTGCTCACCGAACAGGTCGGTCTCGGTCTCCTCGGGGAACGTCGTCTTGATGACCCCGGCCCGGGTGCCACCGATCGCTCGGGCGTAGGACAGCGCGAGCGACTGCGCACCGCCGGTGGCGTCCTGCTCCACCGCGATCAGGCAGGGCACCCCCTTGCCGTCGACGAATTCCCGCCGCACCAGGTGCCCGGGCCCCTTCGGCGCGATCATGATCACGTCGATGTCCCCCGGTGGCTTGATGTAGCCGAACCGGATGTTGAAGCCGTGCCCGAAGGCCAGCGCCTTGCCCGCGGTCAGGTGCGGTTCGATCGATTCCGCGTACACGTGCCGCTGCACGTGGTCCGGGGTCAGGATCATGATGACATCTGATTCAGCAGCTGCCTCGGCGACCGAAACCACGCGCAGACCCTGGTCGATGGCCTTCCCGCGCGACTTGGATCCTTCGGGCAGCCCGACCCGGACGTCGACGCCCGAGTCGCGCAGGCTGAGCGAATGCGCGTGACCCTGCGAGCCGTACCCGATGACGGCGACCTTGCGCCCCTGGATGATCGACAGATCGGCGTCGTCGTCGTAGAAGATCTCCGCGGCCATGAACTCCTGCTTTCTCGATGGTGTCCTGCGGCCGGCCACCGACCTCAGGTGGGCCGGACAGTCGTTGTCCGGCGGGTGGTTCTCTGTCGATCGGGTCGATCCGGGTGGTTCTGCGGATTGTGCGGGACTGCGAGATTGTCGAACCGGCTTTCCAGTCTGCCCCGCTGGGCGACTAGTCTGCCCTGCTCGCCGACGAGGTGATGGACCGCGGTCCGCGACCGAGCGCGACCATGCCCGACTGCACCAGCTCGCGCACCCCGAACGGCTCGAGCATCTTCGTCAACGCCTCGAGCTTGTCGCTGGTGCCGGTCGCCTCGACGGTCACCGAATCCGGTGCCACGTCGATGATGTGCGCCCGGAACATCTCCACGATCGAGACGATCTGCGGTCGGGACGTCGAATCGGAGCGCAACTTGATCAGCAGCAGTTCGCGTTGCACGGCGGCGGCCGACGCCAGCTCGACGATCTTGAGCACGTTGATCAGCTTGTTGAGCTGCTTGGTGACCTGTTCCAGGGGCAGCCCCTCGACCGCGACCACGATGGTCATCCGCGACACGTCGGGGTTCTCGGTCGGGCCGACCGCCAGCGAGTGGATGTTGAATCCGCGGCGGGAGAACAGCGACGACACCCGGGCCAGCACACCGGGTTTGTTCTCGACGAGGACCGACAGCGTGTGGCGCGTCACTGCGACTTCACTCCTTGAACTTCTGTCCGTACTGCTGCCAGGTGGTGCCGATGAGTGGTGCTGCCAGCGGCGATGCGGGTCTAGGGAACTGCGCACCGGCCCGAGTAGCCGTGGGCGCCCGGGACGGCCCCGATCAGTGGCGAGAAATCCTCGTCACCAACCGGTTTCGCGCGGTCGGCCGGGCTATTCGTCGAAAAGCGGCCGGATGTCGCGGGCCGCCATGATCTGGTCGTTACCGGTGCCCGCGGCGACCATCGGCCAGACCTGGGCGTCCTTGCCGACCACGAAATCGACGACGACGGGCCGGTCGTTGACCGCCATGGCCGCTTCGATCGTGCGGTCGACCTCTTCCTTGGACTCGCACCGCAGGCCCAGGCAGCCGTAGGCCTCGGCGAGCAGCTTGAAGTCGGGGATGTGGTGCTTGTGTGTGCCGAGGTCGGTGTGCGAATAGCGCTCGCCGTAGAACAGGCTCTGCCACTGCCGGACCATGCCCAGGTTGCCGTTGTTGATGATCGCGACCTTGATCGGGATGTTCTCGATCGCGCAGGTGGCCAGTTCCTGGTTGGTCATCTGGAAGCAGCCGTCACCGTCGATCGCCCACACCACCGCATCCGGGCAGCCCATCTTGGCGCCCATCGCGGCCGGCACCGCGTACCCCATCGTGCCAAGACCGCCTGAGTTGAGCCAGGTTCCCGGCTTCTCGTAGGAGATGAACTGCGCCGCCCACATCTGGTGCTGGCCGACGCCCGCGGCGTAGATCGCGTCAGGTCCGGCGATCTTGCCGAGGCGCTCGATGACGTACTGGGGGGACAGCGATCCGTCGGCCGGCCAGTCGTAGCCGAGCGGGAACGTCTCCCTCAGGTCGTCGAGCTCGGCCCACCACGCGGTGAGGTCGGCCACCACGCCGGCCGCCTGTTCCAGGCCGACGGCGGTGATCAACTCGGTGATCACCTCCTGTGCGTCACCGACGATCGGGACGTCGGCCACCCGGTTCTTGCCGATCTCCGCCGGGTCGATGTCGGCGTGGATCACCGTCGCGCCCGGCGCGAAGGTGGAGAGCTGGCCGGTGACCCGGTCGTCGAATCGGGCACCCAGCGCGACGATGAGGTCGGCGCGCTGCATGGCCCCCACTGCCGCCACGGTGCCGTGCATCCCCGGCATCCCCAGGTGCTGGATGTGCGAATCGGGGAAGGCGCCGCGGGCCATGAGCGTGGTGACGACCGGAATCCCGGTCAGCTCGGCCAGTTGCCGAAGGGCGTCGGTTGCCCGCGCCTTCAGCACCCCACCGCCCACATAGAGCACCGGGCACCGCGCCGAGGCGATCAGCTTGGCAGCCGCGGTGATCTGCCCCGAATGCGGCCGCATGGTCGGCCGGTATCCGGGGAGATGGAGGTCCTGCGGCCAGACGAAGGTGGTCTCCGACTGCAGAACGTCCTTCGGAATGTCCACCAGCACCGCGCCGGGTCGGCCCGTTGATGCCAGGTGGAACGCGGCCGCGATCGTTTGTGGGATCTCTGCCGGGTCCGTGACGAGGAAATTGTGCTTCGTGATCGGCATGGTGATGCCGCAGATGTCGGCCTCCTGGAAGCCGTCCGTGCCGATCATCGGCCGGCCGACCTGCCCGGTGATGGCGACCAGCGGCACGGAATCCATCTGCGCGTCCGCGATCGGGGTGACCAGGTTGGTGGCGCCCGGCCCCGAGGTGGCCATGCAGACGCCGACCTTCCCGGACGCCTGCGCGTATCCGGTGGCCGCGTGCCCGGCGCCCTGTTCGTGACGAACCAGCACGTGCCGGACCCGGGTGGAATCCAGTAGCGGGTCGTACACCGGGAGCACTGCCCCGCCGGGGATGCCGAACACGATCTCGGCGCCGGCCTCTTCCAGGGACCGCACCACCGACGCTGCCCCGGTCACCTTCTCGACGATGCGCGGTGCCGGGGGCACTGTCGGCACCGCGGACGGCGTTGGCACTGGCGTTCCGGCGGCCGCCGGTGGCGTGTGCGGGGTCGGTGTCGTATGCGGGACCACTGCTGGTCGGCCTTCGGCGATGCGGCTCTGCGTCATCGTGACCTTCTTCTCGGGGCTGCTCTGCGGTGCTGGTCGGGGGTGCTGCTTGGCGCTGGTACTGGTCGTTCTGTCCGTAGTGTGCGGGTCTGCGGGCCCCGCCGCCGTCATCCAGACAACAAAAAACCCCTCGTCACCGGGGGTGACCAAGGGGTTGCGCGTCTTCGCCGGTCGGCGACGACGCGCTAGATGATTACGAGGAGCGAAGACACCACTGCAGGTTAGGACGAGCCCACCGCCACTGTCAAACAGGCGAGAACTCCATCCCAACATGTGGACGATTGGTCTCGTGCGCTGGACGGTTCGGAATGTGGTGTCACCATGGAGCGATGTCCCGAGCCAACCGTGCCGTGTTCCGGATGCCGGCCGCGTCCGCGGCAATCCCGCTGGTAGCGGTCCTGTGCGTGACCCCGCTGGCCACTGTCGGCGGGGGCT
>Ga0075520_1000181_pt1 | contig 24203 bp, 22 predicted proteins | sample NGEPerB_FD_75100 | JGI IMG/M metagenome (GOLD analysis project Ga0075520, IMG submission 75100) | Arctic peat soil microbial communities from the Barrow Environmental Observatory site, Barrow, Alaska, USA - NGEE PermafrostAB12-B | ecosystem: Environmental > Terrestrial > Soil > Wetlands > Peat ... | reverse complement strand
GTCGCACCGACAGTTCTCGGTGGACCTCGGTATGTACCCACTCGGGTCGTGCACCATGAAGTACAACCCGAAGTTCTGCGACGCGGTGGCGGCCGATCCCGGACTCAACTCGGTGCACCCCGGCGCGCCGGGCGAACTGACCCAGGGCTGGCTCGAACTGCTCGTGACGCTCGAAGAGACACTTTGCACCATCACCGGGATGAGCGCCGCGACGTTGCAGCCCTCGGCCGGTGCCGCCGGAGAATTGACCGGCCTGTTGCTCATGCGCGCGTTCCACACCGCCAACGGTGATCCGCGCCGGAGGGTGATCATTCCCGACTCGGCGCACGGCACGAATCCGGCGTCGGTGACACTGGGTGGCTACGAGGTGACGACCATCCCCTCGAACGATCGTGGTCTCGTCGATCTGGACGCTCTGAAGGCCGCCCTCGGACCCGACGTGGCGGGCATCATGCTGACCAACCCCAACACGGTCGGTCTGTTCGAAGAGGAGATTATCGAGATCGCGACCGCCGTGCACGACGTCGGCGGCCTGGTCTACTACGACGGTGCGAATCTGAACGCCATTCTCGGCGTCGTCCGTCCCGGCGACATGGGTTTTGACATCGTGCACATGAACCTGCACAAGACCTTCGCCACACCACACGGTGGGGGAGGACCGGGCGCGGGTCCAGTGGCGGTCTCGTCACGATTGGCTGAGTTCCTTCCCGGTCCCAAGGCGACACGTATGGAGAGCGGTACCTTCGACTGGGTCGCGCCCTCGCGCTCCATTGGTCGGGTGCACGGATGGCACGGCAACTCGATGGTGCTCGCGCGGGCACTCGCGTACATCGAAGTCCACGGGGGCGACGGACTCAAGCGCGTGGCCGAGCGCGCGGTATTGAACGCCAACTGGTTGCGCCGGCGCCTCAGTGACACGCTGCCCGCGGCGTACGACCGCACCTGCATGCACGAGTGCGTCCTTACCGCTGCGCCGCTCAAGGCCAAGTACGGCGTACGTGGACTTGACGTCGCCAAGGCATTGCTGGAGGAGGGATTCCACTCGCCGACGGTCTACTTCCCACTGATTGTTGACGAGGCACTCATGTTCGAGCCAACCGAGACGGAAAGTCTGCAGACCCTCGAGTCACTCGCGGAAGCTATCGAGCGAATCGCCCAACGCGCAATTGACGATCCCGATTCATTGCATCGTGCCCCACAGACGACGCCAGTGTCACGCGTGGACGAGGCTCGTGCGGCTCGGCACCTGGTTGCGACCGAAGACGCCGCGCAACGCTAATCCAATTCGCTTAACGCTTGACCTGCTCGAAATGCGCTGCCCACGATCGTGCCCTGGCGAGACGTGGGACCGTGACGCGTCGACGGAGAACTCTTCGGATGCAACGACAACTATGGGATCGATCGATGTCACGTTCCTACCCGAGTCGCTGACGAGTCAGAGTGGTGGTTCCAACACCCTTTCGAGTGCGTCGCCCGGTCGACGTACTTCGATATCCCCGGTATGCCAACATGCAGAGTGTGATCAATCCGAATTTCGTTTTTCTCGGAGCGGCGTTTAGCCTGTTTGGGGGCCTGTCCTACGCCCGCGACACGATTCGAGGCGTAACGAGACCTAATCGCGTGTCGTGGCTTCTCTGGACAATTGCACCATTGCTCGCTTTCGGAGCCGAAGTGCACCAAGGCGTCGGTCTTCAATCGGTCATGACGTTCATGGTGGGCTTTGCTCCTTTGATCGTCCTCTGCTCATCGTTCTTTAACTCCACGAGTGTGTGGGCGCTCGGCCCTTTTGATTACGCGTGCGGCATAGCGTCGGTAATGGGCATACTCGTGTGGATCCTTTCGTCGAACGACATCATCGCGCTAGTCGCCTTTATGGCGGCGGATTGTCTCGCGGGGTTGCCAACCATCTACAAGTCGTGGCGCCAACCTGAGTCCGAAAGCGTTGGCGTCTATCTCGCAGCCCTGCTGAACGCGATCATTACGTTGGCCACCGTAAAGATTTGGTCGACAGCCGAGGTGGCATTCCCCATCCAAATCGGTTTGATGACGGGATTGGAGGTGGTGCTGATCAGTGGTCGCCTTGGTCCCCGCCTGCGCCGCGAACGGCAAACCTCGAGAGGTGGCCACAAAATAGAGTCGACTCCACAACCGGGCCAGTCACCTTCGGCGCACTGAGCGAGCGCGACGTCACGCGTGTGACAAGGATCGCGATGTCGTCGTTCACGTCACCGTGGGCCACTTTGCTGATGACTTCACCCAGATGCACGGCGCAAACTCTGCGTCACGCAACGGGCCATTCAGGAATCCGGTGAACGCACAGGCACGGTGATCATCACCGTGACCTTCGGCTCTCCATTCTCAATCTCCAGAGATGAGAAATCCTGCGGTTGCCACTATCGAGATTTTTGCGGCGTCATTTCGGGACTTCAGTCGGAGCAATGACAAATTCCGCGGACAATGGTCAGTTCGAAATGAGGGTTGTGAAGCCGATTTGGAAACGGTTCGAATCGATGTATTGCGACGCACGCTGGCGATAAGATTCGCCAATCGACGCACGGGGGAAAACATGACAGATCATATGGGAAGCGATCCACTCCCGATGGGTGAGTCCAAGAGTCCGCCAGTCGGACTCGTCGGACACGAGCACCGGCTCCATCAAGGGGTCTTAGGACTGACCGACATCGCTGCCTCAACCATGGCAAACGTAGGTCCCGCGATGAGCTTCTACTTCAGTATGGCCTTCATTGCCTTCACCGCCGGCATCGCTTCGCCACTCACCATCATTGCAGCGGGTATTGCGATTGCGTTCCTCGGCAACACTCTCTCGGAGTTCACGAAGGTGATCCCATCGGCCGGAAGCTTCATCACGTTCATTGGGAAGACCTTTGGCGCGACGAGCGCCGTAACGACGTCGATAGTCGCCGGCATTGGCTACATGCTGGCCTGCGCGTCGGTCGTGGCGATCTCGGGAGGGTTCCTTTCGATCATTCTCGAGTACTACTTCAAGATCAACATTCCGTGGGGCATACTTTCATTGGTCTTGACGCTGTGGGCGACCTGGATGATGGTGCGCGGCATCAGGATCTCGACTCGGGTTGCCGGGTGGTTCTTCGTCTTTGAGATGATAATTCTCGTCGGAGTGTCGTTGCTGTCGCTCATCAAGAACGGATCGCACCTCTCGTTGGCTCCCTTCAACCCGCACAAGATCACTCACGGGTTCTCCGGGCTCGCCGCGGGTTTTCCGCTCGCGATCTATCTCTTCATTGGATGGGAAAATTCGGCCACGTTGGCCGAAGAGACCGATAATCCTCGCAAGAACGTGCCCAAGGCAGTGTTCCTTTCCGCAGGCATCATGCTGGTGAGTTACGTCCTCTTCACGTACGCAACGGTGGCGGACTTCGGTTACAACCTCAACAAGTTGACCGCGGCTCCGATTCCCTTTATCACGGTGGCACATAATCTCTTCGGAGGCGCGGCAGTATTCGCGTACCTTGCCGGCATGACATCGATCATGGCGTCACTGATCGCTAGCGCCAACTCGCAGTCACGGCTTGTCTTCAACTCGGGACGCGAAGGACTGATTCACCGATGGACTGGTCGCGTGCACGAGAAGAATCGCACGCCGATGAACGCAATCTACGTGTACGTGGGCTTTCAGGTGTTGACGATCGCTGTTTGGGGACTCTTTGAGATCATCGGAAAACGACAAATGAATGTGCTTAACCTGTATCCCGAGATTGCGACCATGGGAACGATTCTCGTTCTGATCGTCTACCTCGCGGCGAACCTGGCGCTTCCGGTCTACTTCAAGAGGAACCGTCCGAGCGAGTTCAGAGTGTTCCGTCACGCGGTCCTGCCCATTCTCGGAGCGTTGACCGTGATCGTGCCGATCTACTACCTCGCGAAGCCCGGCCAGTCAGCGCCGTACTCGTGGTACCCGTACATCGCTCTGGGCGTTCTGGTCGTCTCGATCATTTACGCGATAGTTCTCGTGAAGCGGGACCCGTCGATTGGTGATCGTGTCGGCTCGATCGTTGCGGACGGCTGAATTTCGTTGCACGAGAGGACTTCGGCCGCTCGACGGGGACCGCCAAGTCGAGTCTCGATCGAAGCCGAATTGATGTACGAGAGATGTGGGGGAGAAACTCCGTTGTAAGAGACCTAAGAGTGCCGCGCACCAAAGCAGCACTACCGAGTCGTGTGAACAGCGACAAAATCGATTGACCAATGAAATGGCCAGACCGAGAGGAAAGAATCATGAGTGACGACACCAGTATCCTGCGCCAGCTGCTGAACGCCTACAACGATCACGACGCCGATGGCGTCGTGGCGTGCTTCACCGACGATGCAGTCTTCGAGGCACCGTCCGGACCGGGGCCGGAGGGCAGGATGTTCGTTGGCAAAGCAGCGATACGTGAGGTCGTCGCCACGCGATTCATCTCAAGTCCTGACGTGCACTGGGAAGAGGAAAGTCATTTTCGAAACGGGGACCGTGGCGCGTCATCGTGGATTGTGACGTGGACGAATCCTGACGGGAGTCGGGTCGCCTTGCGCGGTTGTGACTTATTCACGTTGCGTGGAGAGTTGCTCACTCGCAAGGATTCGTTCTTCAAAACCGCCATCACAACGAATTGAGGCGCTCGCTGCATTCGAAGTGCGAGAAAGCCGTGCAGTCGAGGAAAGGAATCGCCGATGACCACGAGGAATGAGCGCGCCAAGGGAGACGACTACCTGTTGTTGGTGGAGTCGACACGAGAAGAGCACGACCCTCGCACGGTCATCGGTGCCGAGGGGTCGTGGGTGATAATGGCCGACGGCCGCCGACTACTTGACATGCACGGACAGTACATGTGTATCGGCGTCGGTCACGGCAATGAGCGCATTCGCAAAGCCCTTCACGACGCGGTCGACGGATTGGACTTCGTGTGCGAACTGCTTTCCTACGACGGTCGCGCCAAGGCGGCCGAGTTATTGATCAACGAGACAATGCGTGGTTCGTCGAACTTCGGTGGTTGTCGTTTCGTCAGTTCGGGTTCCGAGGCGGTAGAGATGGCGATCCTGATCGCGCGGCTGTACACGAATCGTCCCGCGATCGTCGTCAGTCAGGCTTCGTACCACGGTTGGACGACCGGAGCCGCTGCCGCGACGACGCTGCCGTACCTGCGAAACGTCTTCACCGACGTTCGCACCGGCGAGGTGCGCACCGTGCCGACGTCGCATCCCGAGTTCCACGCGGCACCCGCCCCGTTGCACCTGAGCAGCGATCAAGAGATTCGAGCATGCGTCGCGGAAACCGAACGAACGATTCGCGCCGTCGGGGTGCAGAACGTTGCAGCCTTCATGCTCGAGATCTACAAGGGTGCGGGCGGCTTCCTCGTACCCGACCTGTACGTTCAACTCATACGTGAGATGACGTCTCGTTTGGGCATCCTCTGGATTGACGACGAGGTGATCGCTGGCGCGGGCCGGACCGGAAAGTGGTGGGCCTTCCAGCACACCGGCGTTGAGCCGGACATTGTGGTCACCGCGAAGGGCATCTCGAGCTCCGCGGTACCGGCGGGGGCCGTCATTGTGAGCAAGGCGATCGCCAACTACCTCGACAACGGTCGATGGGCGAGTGTCAGTACGAACTCGGGCCATCCACTGGCGATGGCCGCAATCGCTGCGAACATCGAACTCGTGCGCGACGAGAAGGTTCTCGATAACGTCACTGAACTCGGCGCCTACTTCAGTGAGCGTCTCGATGAGCTGGTCGAGCGCCACCCGAGCGCCGCCGCGGTGACTGGTCGAGGATTCGCATGGGCGCTCGAGGTCGTCAACGCGGTCGATGGCAGCAGATGGTCGCCGTCAGACCGGTGGTACACGCCCGGCGTCGATGAAGTACCCAAATTCAATCCCAGCGCCTTCATTGCTGCCGAATGCGAGAAGGACGATGTGCTGCTGTTCAGTTTCTTGACCAACACGGTGACGATAGCTCCACCGCTGATGTTGACTCGCGAGGAACTCGATCACTTTCTAGCGTCACTCGATCGGGCGTTGGGCGCGCTCGATGAACATCGACCCGTCATAGATTGACACGCGCGTACCAGAAGACGCACTAAGGAATCAGAAGCGTTCTCAGTGCGTTGCCGAGTTGCAGGTCGTCGAGACTCTCGACTGCACGATCCAACGATCTTCGATCGCTCACCAGTTCATCGAGGAGTAATGATCCGTCCATGTAGTGGTCCACCAGTCGGGGGATATCAATAGCGGGTCGAACACTTCCGTAATTTGATCCGAGAATCCTCTGGTCGGACTCGGCCAGGACGAGAGGCTCAAAGCCAGCTCGCGCGCCCGTCGGTGGCAATCCAACAATGACGGCGGCTCCGCCGAGGCCCAACATCTGGATTGCTTGTTCGGTGGTAGTGGTCATGCCGATCGCGTCGAACACGTAGTCGGCCCCTTCAGGAAGTAGGTCGCGCAGGGCGTCGACGGGATCCGCGGAATTGACGACGATTTGGTCAGTCGCGCCCATGGTCATCGCCAGCGCCGTTTTCTCAGGACGAATGTCGATCGCGATGATGCGCTCTGCACCGATGAGACGCGCACCTTGCACCACGGACAGCCCGACTCCGCCGCATCCGATAATGACCACGGTGGATCCAGCTTCCACGTTGGCCGTGTTCGTGACAGCTCCCACTCCGGTCGCGACCGCGCAGCCCACCAACGCCATCGTTTCCAGTGGCGCATCATCACGAATCTTGATCGCTCCGGTCTCGGGGACGACCGCCTCCTCGGCGAACGATGACACGCCCAGGTAGTGGTGGATCGAGCGTCCATTGAGACTGAGTCGCGATGTGCCATCCTGCAACACGCCGCCGGGCGCGACGACGGTGGCGGCAACCCGGCATCGGGCTTCCTTTCCGGCCTTGCAGAAGCGACACTCTCCACACGACGCAACCCAAGAGAGGACGACGTGATCGCCAACCTCCAGGGTGGTCACACCGGGACCTACTTCGATAACTGTTCCCGAACCTTCGTGGCCCATGACGAGCGGCGTCGGTAGAACCCACTCTCCGCGCCGGACATGAAGATCAGAATGACAGACTCCGGCCGCCGCAATCTTGACGCGAACTTCTTTGAACCCTGGAGGTGCCAGATCGACATTCTCGATCAAAATTGGTTCGTCAACATTGGTAAAGACAACCGCGCGCACACCCGCTCCTTCGTTTCGGTGGCGTTGGCCACACCACGTTCGAACCTATCAGCGAGAGGTCGTAGCGATGGACCCGTCACCGAATCGAAAGCCGTTGCTAGGACAAATGCTCGCCACAGCGATCCCGACCGCACGAAGCCTCTACGTAGCGGCAAACATCAGTACATTTCATTGGAGGGCATTATTAGCGCGACCGACAGGAGTTGCGTTGCCAAAATGCCGTGTGGAGCGATCGAACCGACACGATCGAAGGTGCCCTTTCGCTAACGCTCTTGGACTCACTCGGCCGCACGAACGAGGACACCTCTATGCCGATCGCGACCGAGAGTGGACACGTCGCTTGCACTCACCTTTGGTGGTCGAGCGAAGGTCCCGAAATCGATCCTTTGGCGGTGGACCGACTACTGCTGGTGCAGTCAAGGAAGGCGATTCTTGACGTGCGTCCAGTTTTGATCATTCCTGGTCACGGCGCGCCGTTCACGCCCAGCGGAGTGCTCGAAGGATCGTAGTCTGGACCCTCGATATCGATGACTAGAAGTTGTCGCGGACGAGTACCGTTTACGACGGGTTGTCGGGTGAAATGGGTGAGTCGACGTTACTAATGTGGCCGAGTACGAGACGAAGTAGTCGCGCCAGTTCTCGCTGTTCGCCAGAAGTGAGTGCTCCGACGGCCAGCGTCTCGTGCCGGTTGAACTCGGGGAAAAGATCTTCGATCAGCCGTTCGCCAGACCGGCTCAGGGCCACCGAAACGCGACGACGATCTTTGGTGTGAGGAATGCGTCGGATGAGTTTGCGCGTCTGTAGCGTCTTGAGAACTCCGGTCAGCGTCCCTTTAGAAACTCCGGCTTCTTGTGCGACGTGCCCCGTCTCTTGTACTCCCCAGATCCAAAGGATCCACAGAACGGTAAACGCCACCCAACTGAGATCGTACGCGTCGAGCACCGTTCGCTCCATGTGATTGCGCACGGCTGAGCCGGAACGGTAGATGTTCGAGACGGCACTCATGGCGGTGAAGTCGAGATCGTGGCCGCGCAGGCGACTGCGGATGTCACGTTCCGCCGCGGACACAACTGTTTGGTGGGAACTGGCGATCTTCTTCGACACGTCTAGCCTTCCAGAGTTCGCCCACCGGCGAACGTGGTGGCAACGCTGCGAAAGTAGCCCCCGAGGATCTCTCGGGGAGTGATTGCCAACAACTCCTCACTCGGTGAATCGAAGAGCTCGAGCGTCGCCGTGCCCGCGAAGGTGGGACCGAGTTCGACGTTCGTGCCCGACATGGTGACCACTTCGGCGAGACTGTCGCGGCCGTCGAGTTCGATGCCGGGAAACCAACGATGGTGCAGCATCGGGTGTGCGTTGACAAATCCATTGGAGGGCGATGGACCGGTGAGGGTTACGGTGGCCTGGGCCAGGCGACGGTCACTGGCGGCGAGGGTCATGCCGAATGCTCCGCCGGCCTCGAGGCGGGGTCCCGCCTTGCCGAGCGCGACGGGACGGGTCTGATGGATCGACCCCAACTTCTTCGGGTAACCCTGAAGGTAACCGCGCACGAGCGCGAAGTCCTTGTCGACCCAGATGAAGACGCAGCGGCTGTAGAGCTGCTCGCCGTAACGACAGCGCACGACGACGAAGGCCTCCTTGTACTGCGAGCGCACCGGGTCGAGCAGTTCCGTGCCGTCATCGCCGCAGCTCTGCCAGTCGGCCCAGATGAACGCGACCGCACCCGGGTCCTCGTCCTCGTGGGCGAGCGTCACGCCGTCGGGCAACAGGTTCGCGATGGCCGACGGATCGGTGCGGTACTCGACGGTGAGCAGATCGCCCGAATAGTGCCACGGCACGGGCGGCAGGAGTGATGCACGTCCACTGGCGGTTCGAGGGAAGGGCAGTCCGCGCATGCTCATGTGTCCTCGTTGGTCCAGCCCTCGTCGGGCCGCTCGAACCACACGTGCACCTGACCGGTGCCGATGGCGTTCTCGTACTCTGAGAACAATGTACCGGCAGCGACGCAGTCGACGCCACCGAGCGCGGACGCCATGATCTGGTAGTGGCCGAAGCGACCTTCCGGCTTGAACTTCATGAACGCACTCAGGCCATTGAGCACGCTCGCGTGATCGCCGCGCCGCCACGCGTCGATGACGTCGTGGTCCGCGTCGCGCGCGCCCGGCGAGAAGATGTGCTGTTCGCCCGCGGCCTCGTGTTCGCGCAGGGTCCGCAGCGTATGGAACGTGTGACTCAGTGCGCCCGAGGCGAGCAGCACCACTCGCAGATCGCTCTCGGCGACCGCTTGGGCGATCACGCGGCCGACCGCCGCGAAGTCGCTGGGCTCAGCCGTCTGGCAGAGACTGACGGAGATCCACGCCTCGTCGCCCTGCAAGAACCTCAGCAGGTTCGTGGTCGCGTACGTGATGGGCAGGTGCTCATTGTCGATCGGCGTTATCCAGCAGTCCGGCGTGGCGTCGGCGATCAGGCCCACCAAGAGGGCGAACTCGGGGTCGCCGGGCACGTCGTAGGGCACGCTGGACATTCCGCGTGGCAACTCCTCGGACGTGAAGAATCCGAGTCGGCGCTCGTGCGCGGTGATGACGAACTCGACGGTCGTGAACCAGTGGCTGTCGAGCACGATCACCAGATCAGGCTTCAGCCGGTCGAAGACCTCGCGCTTCAGGGCGTGCAGGCCCGTGTAGAGCGTGCTCTCCTTTCCTTCGTTGAGTGCCCGTCGCTGTTCGTCGGGCAGGACGATCGTGGGTACGTGGGCAACCACTGCGGCACCAATAATTTCACCCATTGGTAGTGCCCTCCTTTACTTGATAGGTCTTCAGGTCGCTGTAGAAGTCCAGGGCGTAGTCGCCACCCTCGCGACCGATCCCGCTCACGCCGGTCCCGCCGAAGGGAGCTGTCAGGTCGCGGATGAGAAAGCTGTTCACCCAGATGGTGCCGGCGCGAACCGCCGCGCCCACGCGATCGGCTCGTTCACGAACGCTCGTGAAGATCAGGGCGGACAGACCGTACGGGGTCGAGTTCGCGAGGTCGATCGCCTCCTGTTCGCTGGAGAAGGTCTGCAGGGTCAACACCGGGCCAAAGACCTCGTGTTGGACGATCTCGGCGTCGTTGGACCGCGGTTCGATGAGCGTGGGCCGGAACCACAGTCCGTCGTCGTGCAGGCGCGTGCCGCCAAAGACCACGTGGTCTCCGGCGTTAACGGCGCGCTCGACGAATCCCTCAACCCTCGCGAGGTGGTCAGGGTGGATGAGCGGCGAGATCGTGGTCACTGGATCGCGACTGTCGCCCAGTACGTGGCGCTCCGCCGCGAGCGTGAAGCGCGCGAGGAATTCGTCGCGAATCGAGTCTTCAACGAGGAGTCGCGTGCCCGCGAGACAGACCTGGCCCGCGTCGTCGTACATCAACGCGGCTTTTTCGACCGCGACGTCGAGGTCGGCGTCGGCGAAGACGATGAACGGTCCCTTGCCGCCGAGTTCGGCCGTGAAGGGCACGAGGTTCCTGGCGGCCGCGACGCCGATCAACCTTCCGGTCTCGGGAGAGCCGGTAAAGGAGACGCGTCGCACCCTTGGGTCACAAACGAGGGCCGCGCCGACTTCCTCGCCGAGTCCTTGGACGACGTTAAAGACGCCCGGTGGAAAGCCCGCGTCACTCACGAGGTCCATCAAGAGCGAGCAACTCAGGGGTGACCACTCCGCCGGCTTCAAGACCACGGTGTTGCCCGCCGCGAGCGCTGGGGCGCACTTCCACGTGGACAGCATGAAGGGGGCGTTCCACGGCGTGATGACGACGGTGGGACCGGCCGGCATGCGCAGCACCGTGTTGTGCGTCGTGTTCGAGTCCCATTGGCGTGCGTGGTAGTTCGCGGCGAGATCGGCGTAGGCGCGAAAATTGCGCGCCCCCCGGCCGATGACGCGAAGGCGCAGACTCTCTTCGAGCATCCCCATGTCGAGACACTCGACCGTGGCGATTCGCTCAATGTTCTCGTCGATGAGGTCCGCGAGACGGTAGAGGTACGCCTGTCGTTCGTCGCTCGAGAGCGCCGCCCACGCGGGAAACGCGCTGAGTGCGGCGTTGACCGCGGCCGCCGCTTCGTCCGCGCCGCCTCGTGACACGTCGGCGAGTTTCAGGTTCCAGTCGAGGGGGGAGCGGTCTTCAAAGGTGGTCGGTGAACTGACGCGCTCACCGTTGATGAAGTGACGAGTGTCGACTTCGACGCCACCCACCGAGACGCGTGGTCCGCTCACGACTGGAACCGAGGACGCACGCGGGGAAACGGCAGAGCAGATCGGTCAGTGGACGCTGGTCGGCGCTGTCCGCGAAACTCCCAGTCACCGCCAAGCGCCGTCGAGAGGACCTCTTCGCTCGCCGTGGGTTGGGCACCGACCTCGTCGCTCACGGGTTCAGGGGAGGCGACCACGTGGTTCGTGAGAACGCCGAGACCTTCGATCTCGACCGAGACGACGTCGCCCGGTTCGACGGGCCGTGAATTCGCGGGCGTGCCGGTCAAGAGGATGTCGCCCGGCACCAGCGTGATGAGTCGCGCGATGTCAGCGACGAGATAATGCATGTCCCACGCCATCTCGTCGGTCGTTCCGTCCTGGCGAACGTCACCGTTGACGATCGTGCGCATTGACTTGTGGCGAAAATCCCAATCGGTCACGAGCCCGGGTCCGACCGGACAGAGCGTGTCGGCCCCCTTGACGCGCAGCATCGAGCCGGCGTCGGTGTCGCGAAAATCGTGCAGACCGAAATCGTTGGCGATGGTGTAGCCCGCGATGTAGTGCGCGGCGTCCTTCATCTCGATGTTGCGCGCCGTGCGACCGATGACGATCGCGACCTCGCCCTCATAGTTGAGGTAGTGGCAGTTTGCCGGGCGAACGACCGCTCCTCCGTGGCCGTTGAGCGACGAGACGGGCTTTTGAAACCACGTGGGCGCCGGCGTCAACTCGATGCCGAACTCGCGGACGCGTGACACGTGGTTCAGATGACAGCAGAGGATCTTCGAGGGAGTCGTGGGGGCCAAGTGCGTCGCGTACGCCGCGTTGACGGATCGACCGTCGGGCGCCACGAGCGTATCGCCCGAGAGCGTCACCTCGACGACGTTGCCGTCGAGCAGAATTCGTCGATATTCCAAGACCCCTCCGACAATCGTTTGATGTCAAATGATTGTCTCACTTTACAAACCGCGGCGTTCCAGTCGTGCTACTTTCGCAAAAGTCACCAGGAGGCGGAGATGAGTGAATCGTTTGAACGCGTGCGGGTGCTGTGGCCTGATCATCTCGGACTCGCGAGGGGTAAGTACGTGCCGGCGAGTTTGGCCCAGAACGGCTCGCACCACTGCACCGGCACGTGGGCGCTGGGCTACGACCGTGGGATGACGCCCGAGACGGTGGGCAGTTACTGGAGCGAGGGACTGCCTGACTTTGACGCGAAGTTCGACCTCGGGGACCTGCGTCCGAGCTGGGAGAAGAACACCAAGGTCGTCGTCGCGGACCTCACCCGCCACGGAGAACCGTTCAGTGTCTCACCGCGGACGGCGTTGCGAAAGGCCGTCGCTGACTGGCGCCTTCTCGGCTACGAGCCCCAGGTCGGCATGGAGTTCGAGGCGTATATCTTCACGCCCGACGGCGAGGGCGGTTGGAAGCCTCTCGAGACCCCCGGCGCCTTCGTCTACGGCACGGGTCCGAGTGTCGACCCCTTCGGTCTGGTCGACGCCATCTGGGAGGCGTGTGCCGAAGCGGAGATTCCCCTCGAATCGGTGAATTCCGAGTTCGACTCGCCACAGTTCGAGTTCACGCTGCGCTACAGCGACGCGCTCCAGGCGGCTGACGATGGGTTTCTGTTCAAGGTCCTGGCGCGCGAGGTCGCGCACCGCTTCGGTCTGTTGCTCAGCTTCATGGGAAAGCCGATGTCGGATCGAGGTGGATCAGGACTGCACGTCAACTTCTCGTTCCTCGACGGTGATGGTGAGAACGCCATCAACGATGAGGCCCAGTCCGACGGACTCTCCGATCTTGCGCGCTTCTGCATAGGTGGTCTGCTGGCCCACCACCGGAGCATGGCCGGGCTCTGCGCGCCGACGGTGAACGCCTACAAGCGACTGCGCCCGGCGTCGCTCTCGGGGTACTGGGCGAACTGGGGTTACGACCACCGCGGCGCGACGATTCGTGTCCCGGGTGAGCGAGGAGTGGCGGCGCGTCTCGAACATCGACTCAGCGACGGTGGCGCGGTCGTGCACACGGTCATCGCCACGGTATTGCAGGCGGCGTTGCTCGGCTTCACTCAGAACGTCGAGCCGGGTCCCGCTGAGGGAGGTAACGGTCTCGACACCATCGACGCCACGGTAGGCGTCCCGTCGTCGCTCTCCGAGGCACTGGACGAGTTGGTAGCCGACGTCGACCTCGTCAACGCGGTCGGGGCGGATCTCGTGGCCCAGCACGTCGCGGTCAAGCGCTCGGAGTGGGAGCGGTACCTCGCCGCGACGACCGACTGGGAGATCAGGGAATACCTGCCGTTCCTCTAGCGCCAGGTGACCTTCACCGGAAGTTCCTTGATGCCGCTGATGAAGTTCGACCGGAGTCGTTCGGGCGTGCCGTTGAGTTCCACCTTCGACCAGCGCGCGACGATCTCTTCGAAGATGACGCGCATCTCGAGGCGCGCGAGGTGCGCGCCCAGACAGAGGTGTGGACTGTGAAGGCCAAAGGCCACGTGGTCGTTCGGCGTACGGTCCGGACGAAACTCGTAGGGGCTGTCAAAGTGACTCTCGTCGAAATTCGCCGAGGCGAACCACAGCACCACCTTGTCGTCAGCCTTCAACTCCTGGCCCCCGAGCACGGTGTCCTGGGTGACGGTGCGGCGAAAGTGCATCGTGACCGACGACCAGCGCAGCATCTCTTCGACCAGGGACTTCCTCTCATCGATCGTCATGTCGGGAATTCGGTCGAAGATCTCGGGACGCTCGATCAGCGCCAGTAGTCCGGCGGTCATCGAGTACCGGGTCGTGTCGTTGCCGGCGGCGACCATGAGCGTGAAGAAGTTCTTGAGCGCTAAATCATCGAGCGTGTCGCCGTCCGCGGTGGGTTCGAGCAGTGCCGACAGCACGTCGTGGGTCGGCACCAGACGTCGTTCGGCGAGGGCTTGGGAGGCGTACTCGAAGATCTCGAGGGCCACCGGGCTGCGGAAGGGCAGCAGGCGGTAGTCCGACGTGTCGACCTGGTCGACGACGAATTCAGTGAAGTCCGAGTCCGTGTTGCCGATCAGCGCGTCACCGCGCTGGACCAGCCATTCGAGGTCATCATCAGGCAGGCCCAAGAGTTTGCCCAGCATGCGCATCGGCAGCTCACGCGCGACACCGCGCACGAAGTCGAATTCGTCGCGCCCCTTCAGCGAGTCGAGAATCTGCACGGCGATCTCACGCACGGCGTCCTCGTAGGCGTTGACCGACTTGGGTGCGAAGGGTCGGCTGACCAGCCGGCGTAGCCTCGTGTGTTCGGGCGCGTCCATCTCCATGAGGGTGCGGCGGGCCTCGGTCTCCTCGGGGTCCATGTCCTCGAGTCGGATCCCGAAGCGACTCGAGAAGATCTCGGTGGTGCGGCTCGCCATCAGCACGTCGTCGTGTCGCGTGATACTCCAAAAGCCCCGACCACCGTCGGACTCCTCAGTCCAGTGGACCGGGTCGTTGACTCGAAGGTACGCGAACGATTCGTGGGGCACACCGCTCACGTAGGTATCGTGCGACGTGATGTCCTGCAGCGGTGAAGCCATGTTTCCCCTTGTCCAGTACGGAAGTTCGTAGCCAAACGACTGTGCCATTACAGCACAGAGGCGCGCCAGGTCGTACAATTTGACGATGGCTAGACCACTGATCGGACTGACGGGTCGTCGTTGGCCGGCGTCGTTCCTCGGTTCCAACGTTCCGCCCGCGATGAGCGAACTGACGTTTGACCTGCACTTTTCTGACTATCCGCAATCGGTCGCGGCGGCGGGTGGTCTGCCGGTGGAACTGACGCGCGACGGTGACGTCGTGGGCATCGTGAGGCGGATCGACGGACTCGTCCTCAGTGGGGGAGCGGACCTCGATCCCGCGCAGTACGGAGCCGAGCCTCACTCGCAACTCGGTCAACTCGAACGAGATCGCGACGAGTGGGAGATGGAACTCCTTGGCGCCGCCCGAGAGCGGTCGCTACCCATTCTCGCCATTTGCCGGGGCTTTCAATTGGTGAACGTGGCCTTTGGCGGAACGCTCAACCAGCACGTCGAGATCGACGAGGGTGTCGGTCATCCGCAATGGGACGTCGACGGCCGTAAACCAACCCACGAGGTGCGGGTCGTGGCGGACACCCTCACCGCGTCGCTGTTGCCCGCGTCTTGGCCCGTCAACTCGCTGCACCATCAGACGGTTGACCGGGTGGGGGAGGGGCTGATCGTTTCGGCGAAGGCGACCGACGGGGTCGTCGAAGGGTTCGAGACAGCCGACGGTCAGTTGCTCGCCGTGCAGTGGCACCCCGAGCTCTTGGAGAAGCCCGACCCGACGTTTCAGTGGTTGGTGCGTGAGGCGAGTCGCCGCGTCACCTAGGAAGTTATTTCTCAGGTCAGCATCGAACAGTGCTTGACGCAGGTCGTTCGAACCCATACGGTTACTCGATGGCCACGAGGGCCGCGTCACACGTACGCAACGACCGGGGGGATTCATGGCGGGCGACAAGGTAAAGAAGACCAAGCTCGGTGGCAAGAGAAAACTCACGCTCATCGACACGATCGCCCAGTCCGTTGGACTGATGGGCCCGGTCTTCTCCATTGCCTTCCTCGTGCCACTGCTCGTGGGCATCAACGCGTCGGGCAATGGCGCGGGAGGTGCCGCTCCGCTGGCCGTACTGATCGCCGCCATCGGCGTCATCGGTCTCGGTTGGATCGTCGCTGAGTACACGCGCAAGATCCAGGCGGCCGGTTCGCTCTACGACTACGTGACCGACGGACTCGGTGGGCGAGTGGGCACCGCGGCCGGATGGCTGTACTACGCGGGCATCCTGGCCCTGGGGGCCGGCATCCTGCCGATGATCGGTGGCACCATCCACGACACGATCCAGGGCGAGTTCAACCGGGCGCCCTTCCCCCAGGTCGTCTGGGACATCCTCTTGTTCCTCCTGGTCGCGGTCATCATGTTCCTCGGCGTCGCGCTGTCGACGCGGATGCAGCTCACGTTGGCGCTGATCTCGATCACGGTCGTGCTGATCTTCTCCATCTTCGTCATCGTGAAGAGCGGCGGCATTCATCACGTGGCGACCGGTTTCTCGCCGCACAGCTCACCCACGCACTGGAAGGGCATCCTGTTCGGCGTCCTCTACGGTGTGTTGCTCTTCACGGGCTTCGAGACGTCGGCCAACCTCGGTGAGGAGACCGAGCACCCGCATCGCAACATCCCACGCGCGGTCCTGATCTCGGTGCTCGCCATCGCTGGCTTCTACGTCATCGGCTCCTTCGCCCAGGTCGCTGGTTACCACTTCAACCTGAGCGCACTGGGCAAGAACGCCGGGGCGCCGTTGTTCGGTCTCGCCGGTCCCTCGAGCGCGGGAGGATTTGCGTCAGTGGGCATCCGTCGACTCGTCGAACTCGTTGTGATTCTCGACATGATCGCGGTCCTGATCGGGTGCGCGGTGTCGGCGTCGAGAGGCATCTTCGCCCTCGCGCGTGATCGGCGCATGCCCGGTCGTCTCACCCAGATCTCGCGCCACGGCACGCCGACCGGGGCGAGCAACTTCGTGTTGTTCGCCTACGCGGTCGTCATCGCGCTCGCGGTGTACTCGACGTCCTTCACCATTACGGGACTACCCGAGTACGTTTCGATGTTCAGCTTCATGTCCACGTTCGGAGGATTCGCCATCGCGGTGATCTACCTGCTCATCTCGATCGGTGCACTACGTGGACTGCGCAGCGCGGACAAGCGCTGGCAGCTCTATTCGGCGAGTCTGGTCGGTGGGGTAGTGACCGCCGCGGCGATTTTCGGAGCCATCTACAAGGTCACCGCGCCGACGGTCTACGCGCCCTACGCCGCGGTCGTTGTGCTGATCGTCGGACTCGTCGTCGCCGCCGCGATGCCTAAGACACCGAAGGGAACTGCCGACTTCGCCGGACTTTCCGAGGCGGATCAGGGCCCGCTCAAGCTGTAACGCGTGGAGGCCGGTGACGTCACGGTCGAAGAGGAATCTAGTGGGCGAGTGACATCCCCAGCACGAACGCGCCACCACACAGCAGTGGGGTAGTGACGACCAGCGACGCCGCGTAGCCCCAGTGATGCTCGCGCTGGAGAAGAGCTGGTATCGCGATGGCCGACGAGAACGTGGTCAGTCCCCCACAGAAACCCGTCAAAATAATCGTGCGCATTTGTTGGTCGCCGAAACTCACCAGACGGTACGCGGCCCAGCCGGCGATGCCGCTGCCGATCGCGTTGGCGGCGACCGTTGCCCAGGGACGCTGCGTGGGGTGGTGGCGCCGCACGGCGTACTCCATGAGAAAACGTGCGACGCAGCCCAGCGCGCCCGTGATGGTCACGAGGAGCATCGTCACGAGTGTTGCCGCCGACCCAAACCGAGCCAGCCCGCAAATATGCCGCTCCCTAGGGCCCCTGCGGCCACGAAAAGGCTCCCGCCTATGGAGAGGTGCCATATCGCCGCTAGAGCGACAAAGAGGCCCGAATAGGACGTGAAGCCCCCGAAGAAACCAGTAATGACCAGCAATCGGGTTGGATCGTTTGGATCCCTCCTACGAATCGCCGTGCGAAGGAGCGTCGTGGCGCAGTAGACCCCGATGAAGTTGATGACGAGCAGCACCCAGGGAATCTGGCCCGTCCACGATCCGTACGCGGGGACGTTCGTGTACGTGGCCACTGCGCGAGGAATCGGATCGCTCTGCAGTCGCAACAACACGTCACGCAACAACGTTCCTACGGCGCCGCCGGACGTCACGGCGATGATGGCGAGCGCGAACTGTCGGGGTGAAAGAATGTTGTTCGGGCTCATCGGTACTACGAAACTACTTTGCGGCCTTTGAGGAGACTGAGATGGGGAGTGGAAGGCACGATGTCCGAACGGGCCCAATACTTACCGTTTCTCTCTAACTTTACATAACGAACATTATCGGCGTTAGATATCAAAAAGGCTGGTATAGTCACTCGCATGCGTCGGGCCCTATGTGCTGCACTTTTTGTAGCTTCCAGTATCGGAATCTTCTTGGTTCCCGCTGGCGCCGATCCGCCCACCAATCCCGACAAGGTGTCGCTTTCGTACGACTTCAGCGACAATAACGATCCGGCCTCGGCGAGCAACGGTGTATTCAACATCATCGTGAACGTCTTACCTGAGCAGACCCCGGGCGTCGTGCGCATGGTCGCGGTTGCGCCACCTGACGCCGGCGTCAACAACCTGGTCTGTCGCTACCAAGTGGTGAGCCAGAGCAACGTCGAATGCGCTTTCAACTTCACCGCGAGCGGCACCTGGGCGATTCACGCGCAGTACGCTCCGAGCCGTGGTTTGGACGTCGCCGCGACGGCGGTGACCAACATCAGCGTCTCTAGTTAGCGGTGAGCCCGACGGGGCCGTTTCTCTTTCGAGTCGTCTGGGGTGATCCCTTCAAGGGCATGACCCAAGAACTCGTCGAGGCCTTTGACGTCGACGAGGCGCTCGCCAGCGCCCACGAGCGCCGACCCGAACTCCCCCGACCACGCACCGCGTACCTCGTGAGGACCGATGCCCTACACTTCGGCCAATGAACGCACTCTTTGACGTGGCAGGAAAGACCGTCCTCGTCACCGGCGGCAGTCGCGGCATCGGCGAGATGATCGCGCGCGGCTTCGTCGAAGCGGGAGCGACGGTCTTCATCTCGTCACGCAAGGCCGAGGCCTGCAACGATCTGGCGGCGCAACTCTCCACGGTTGGTTCCTGCACTCCCCTGCCGGCGGACCTTTCGACCGAAGCCGAGTGTCAGCGACTGGCCAACGAACTGGTGCGTCGGATCGACCACCTCGACGTGCTCGTCAACAACGCCGGCGCGACGTGGGGGGCGCCGATGGACGAGTACGACGAGAAGGCCTTCGAACGGGTCTTCGCCCTGAACGTGAAGGGCGTCTTTCACTTGACCAAGTTCCTGCGCCCCCTCCTCGAGGCCGCGGGAACACCCGACAGCCCCGCGCGGGTCATCAACATCGGGTCCATCGACGGACTGAAGGTCCCGATGCTCGAGACCTACGCGTACTCGGCCTCCAAGGCCGCGGTGCACCAACTGACCCGACACCTCGCCAAACGACTGGCGCCGAACGTGACGGTGAACGCCATTGCCCCGGGTCCCTTCGAATCCAAGATGATGCACGCGACACTCGAGGCCTTCGGCGACGCGATTGCGGCGAGCGCGCCCATGAAGCGGATCGGACGGCCATCGGATATGGCTGGCGCGGCGATCTTTCTCGCCTCACCCGCGGCGAGCTACATCACGGGCGTGGTCCTGCCCGTCGACGGGGGCATCGCGACGCTTTCCTAGCCGGGCTGATTGCCCAGCGTGATCGTCAAGGTGAGGTGCTTCTTTCCTCGCACGACCTCCACCGTGATGTTGTCGCCGGGTCGCTTGGCGGAAATGACGCTGGTGACATCCTGGGCTGAGGAGATCTTCGTGGCGTCGATCTTGACGATGATGTCACCTTGCTTCACGCCGGCGGAGGCGGCGCCGGTTCCCGAGATGACGCTCATGACGACCGCACCCGAGGAGATGGTGAAGCCATACTGCACCTGCAGTTCCGGACTCATCGACATGATCTCCACACCAATGAACGCGCCGTGGTTCACCACGCTGGCGCCGGCCTTCAGAGACTTCAAGAGTGACTGGATGGTGGCGACGGGGATGGCGAAGCCGATATTCTGCGCGCTGGTGCCGTCGGGCAGGGTGCCCGCGACGGCGGTGTTCATGCCAATGACGTTGCCGCGCGAGTCGAGCAGTGGCCCCCCGGAATTGCCAGGGTTGATCGCCGCGTCGGTCTGGATCATGTTGTTGAGCGTCTCCGAGGTCGTGCTGGTGCCCGCCGTGACCGTGCGACCGAGGGCGGAGACGATGCCCTGAGTGACGGTGGGCGTGCCGGCCGCGAGTCCGAGAGCGTTGCCGATGGCGACGACGGCGTCACCCGCGACCAAGGCGTTCGAGTTGCCCAGCGTCACGGCGGGGAGTCGGGAGGCTCCGTTGATGCGAATCAGTGCGACGTCGTCGATCGGATTGGTGCCGACCAGGGTGGCGGGCAGGCTCTTGGTCGATCCGGTTCGGGTCACGGTGATGGAGCCACCACCCACAGCGGCGGCGATCACGTGATTGTTGGTCACCACGAAGCCGTTCGCGGTGATGATCATGCCGGTGCCCTGATCCTCGGTGCCCTGACCCTTCACGTCGATGGATACGACCGAGGGAATCACCTTCTCCACCAGTGCGGGAATACTCATGCCGCTCGGCAGAATGGCGCCGCCCGGAGCGGTACTGACGGTGCTGACCGTGAACCCACCGGAAGTGGACGATCCCGGTGCGCTGTAGTGCCCGGCGAGTCCGCCCACCAACGCCGCGACGAGTAGTAGCGAGATGCGCGTGGACCAGGGCGTACGCGACGAGCGGCCTTGGGAGGCGAGTGGAGCGGCGTCGATGTACGCGGGCTCCGCCGTGTCACTCGTCGGCTGACCAGCTACTTCGTCGCCGTCACTCGGAAGCGCTCCCCCGGCGGCGTCCGCTCCGTGCTCACTCGACGCAACGTACGGAGGTTCCTCGTGCACGAATTGCCCAGTGCTCGATGGCACCTCGGACGACGCGTCGGGGAGTACTTCATCGGACGCGTCCGATGAAGTACGGAAAGGGGGTTCGAGGGGGTTGTCACTCACGACGCCATGCTAGGCACCGCAACCTAAAATTCACCTAAAACCCAGCGAAATATTTGGTCGGAGTCCAACGACTAGATTGGACCTCTATGTCTCGCCGGATTGAGATCGAAATAACGAGCCTAAACGGCGATGTCGCCACGTGGCGCGCCGCGGGCGCCAAGCTCCCCAAGGGCGTGTTGAGTGCTGCGCTCGTTCCCGGCGGCGCCGTGGTCGGCAACGTCTACCGCGCCGACATCGAACAGATGATGGAGGGCATCGAGGTCCTCTCGGTAATGGCTCCCAAGACCGCTTCGCCCATCGATCCGCGACACGAACGGCTCGAGCGCATTCCGACCGCCAAGACGGGACCGGACGTGGTCGTCACCTACGCCCCGAAGGGTCGCGGCGCGCGACGGGACAGCGAACATCGAGACGGTGAACGTCGCGAAGGATCGAAGCGCCCCGCCGGACGGCCCACGTCCAAGGACCGACCGTCGTCCAAGGACCGCGGCGCGAGTTCGCCCGGAACTGACCGGGGCTCCAGTCCCGAACGCGGTCCTCGCCCCGAACGCGGTCCTCGCCCCGAGCGCGGTCCTCGTCCCGAACGCGGTCCTCGCCCCGAGGGTGCCGAGCGCGGTCCCCGTCCCGAGAGTTCCGAGCGCGGTCCCCGTCCCGAACGCGGTCCTCGTCCCGAGCGCGGCGCACGAGGCGAACACTCCGGTCGTACTGGTCGCTCCGAGCGCCCGAGCGGCCCCAGCGTGCCGCCGATGACGACGACGCACCGCAACGCGTTGCTCGCGACCCTCTCACCCGAACAGTTACCGGTCGCCGAGCAACTGCTACGCGGCGGCATGCCCGCCGTTCGCACGGCTGTTGCCGAACAGAACAAGAACGCCACGGCGCAGGGCCGCACCACCATCGACCCCGAGACGATCAACCGCATCGCGGAGGAGTTGTTGGGCAAGACCAACCTGGCCCTTTGGAAGGACCGGGCGACGGGTGCCGTCGGTGCCGGCAAGGAACTGCGCTTGCGCGATCTACGCGCCGTCGTGACGTCGGCCAAGACCGTGTCACTCGACGAGGAGTCGCGTGCCCAATTGAAAGAACTTCAAGGCGCGTTGACCGTACGGCTCGAGACGCTGCGCACTCAGTGGACCGAGAAGCTCGACGCCGCCGTGGCCTCGAAGAACGTTCCCGAGGCGCTGCGCCTCGTGGCACGCCCACCGGACATGTCCACGCGCGTGAGCGGTGAGATGGCGACCAAGGTCGTCGCGATCACCTCTGAGGTCCTCACGAGCGAACTCGACGTGGCGCGCTGGAAGGAGATCGTCACGCTGGCGGTCGACACGTCGATCCGCCGCAACGTGAAACCACTTGGCATCCCGGCCGACGAAACGTGCAAGGCGCTCGCGATCAAGAGTGCCGGCGCGATTCCCGAGTTCGCCAAGTTGCTCGGCATGCGGGTGCCGCCCCCGCCCCCGCCGACACGTGTGGCCCGTCGACCCACTACTCGGCGTGCATCGTAAGTAGTCGCGCCTTCCAGCCAAAGGATTCGTAGAGCGATTTCGTCGCTCTATCGCCCGGTAGCGCCAACGCGTCCTTCGGAGGCGTCTCCAAGGTCTTCAGCGTGTTCACCACCATCCGAGCCACGCCCCGACGACGACGCCGGGCCGTCACGAACACCGCCTCGATCACGCCGTCACGGTAGATCGCCATCCCCACCGGTTCATCGTCTTCCATCGCCAGCCAGACGGCGTGGAGGTGAACGAGATGCTCGAGGAGCACCTCTTCGTCAACGCCACCACGAATCGTCGCCAGCAATTGAGGTCCCCCGCGCTGGTGGCTCGCCGCGTGCACCGCTTCGCTCCATAGTGAGACGAGTTCGGGTGATACCTCGTGAGTGGGGACTAGAGCCACGATGGACGCCCGCGGTGACGTCGAGTGACGTGCGAGCGGTTAGACACAGTCGCGACAGAGACCTTTGGCCTTGTCAGCGAGCTGGCTGGTCTTCTTCAACAGTCGGCACGATGTGCAACGGAACTCGTCGTCCTGCCTGGGCAGGATCGTCTCGGCCGGGTCGACGGTCGTGTCGATCTCACCGACCACTTCGTCGTCGTCTTCGGGCGTAGTGGTGCGCCGGATCGTTTCGGCCAACACCTCGTCCAGGGCGAGTTCCACGTCGGCGTCATCAGCCACGTCCTCGTCTTCTTCGGGCACCACGACCGCGATCAGCACTTCCTCGTCGTCAATCTCGACGGTGTCGTCTCCCTCGACGTCCTCATCGACGTCGACTTCCTCGACGTCGAGTTCGTCAACGTCCTCGACGTCGACGTCGACCAGTTCTTCAACGCCTACGATCTCCTCGTCGAAACCGTCGGCGATCTCTTCTTCGTCAAAAACTTCTTCAGTGTCATCATTGCTTGCATTTGCCATAAAATCCTCTTCTGTAGCGCTGGCAGTGTAGAGCCTTTTTCGCGCTTCGTGCGACATTTCCGGATAAGGACTTGCTAACCGCCCTCTTTCGCTAGCGTTTGAGCCGGTTTCGTTCTGCGGTACGCTCCGCCTCGAGTCGCTCGAGATCTGTATCTGAGAAATCAACAAATTGCATTGAATTGGCGATAACGCTGTGACCGGCTTCTTCTCGTATTAACCGCGCCATTTCCTGGGCCACCCGTCGATAACTGGGATGTCCCTGGGGGCCTGAACGAAGTTCAATCAGGTGCATCGCCTCTCGGGCGTTCATCTGCATCACGTAACGGATGCGAAAGGCCAGGGCCACGCAGTACTGGCTCTGTTCAGGGAACTCGGCCCGCATGTCAGAAAAGAGCTCGGCAGAACGCCCGAGGGACTCCTCGAAGCGGTCGGTGAAACCGGCCTCTCGGATCACGACGGGCACGTCGTAACCGAGTTCGACCGTGAGCGGTTGCCACTCGATGCTCAATAGGCGATGACGCTGCAGGTCGCGGAAGGCACCGTAATCGGTCACCAGTTCGAAGCGGTAGTCGGTGCGCTCGAAGGCGCGACCCGGTCGGTGGCGACGATTGCGTCGCTCGCCCACGTAGGTTCTCATGAGATTCGTTCGTTCCAACTCGTTCATCGCGGCGACTCGGCGAACGGCCTCGTCATTCGAC
>Ga0075520_1000180_pt1 | contig 24211 bp, 24 predicted proteins | sample NGEPerB_FD_75100 | JGI IMG/M metagenome (GOLD analysis project Ga0075520, IMG submission 75100) | Arctic peat soil microbial communities from the Barrow Environmental Observatory site, Barrow, Alaska, USA - NGEE PermafrostAB12-B | ecosystem: Environmental > Terrestrial > Soil > Wetlands > Peat ... | reverse complement strand
TCTGCGAACTTGACCGTGTCGATGAACTGCCGGAAGCGCGCTAGCTTGCCGTCGCGGATATCCCAGACGTGGACCACCGGCACGTCCAGCGCCTTGCCGGTTGCCTTGCCGGTGCCCGTGTAGCGGACGACTGCCGCGACGGTTGCGCCGGATCCAATGAGTTCCTCGGGTGCGATCGCGAAGCCCTCAACGTCCTCTGAAATCGGGCCAAAGACGTTCTGCGCCACGGCCTCGCCGCCGCGGTGCAGGCCCCCGTATGGCATGCCCTCGGCCTCGAACCATTCAATGTCGTCAGTGAATGCTCCGAGCACGGCGGGGACATCGCCTCGGGCGAACGCGCCGTAGATACCCTTGACGAACTCGACGTTCTGCTCACTCATGGCTCCCCCATTTCTTGGCGTACGTGGAACCCTGACCGTACTCGAACCTCAGGTCTCGCGTCCAGTCCTACAGACGGGGACGTGACCCACGCACTACGGCTTCTCAATTAGCTCAATTCGATAGCCATCGGGGTCTTTGACGAAGCACAGCTGCGAGCCGCCCTCGCGCACGGAGTAGGGCGGCTTCTCCGGCTCTATGCCCTGCTCCGCCAGACGGGCGAGGGTGGCGTCGAGATCCTCGGCGGTGATCGCGATGTGGCCGTAGGCGGTGCCGAGGTCATAGTGGTCGACGCCGATGTTGTACGTCAGCTCCAGGCGCGGCATGTCGCCGTCGCCGGGCTGGTTCATGAAGACGTTGATCGCCTCGTCTTTGATCGGCAGGCGGCCGACCTCCTCGAAGCCGAGCGCGTTGTAGAAGGCCACCGAGCGGTCGATGTCAATGATGCGGTAGCAGGTGTGGATGAGGGCCATGGGCGGAGTCTAGACTGGCGGCGTGCGAACACTGATCGTCGGTCACGGCGGGCGCGAGAGCGCGCTTGCGTCTCGCATGGCGGAGCACAGCGAGCTGCACGCGTTCGTGGGTCACGAGAACCCCTCGATCGTGCGTCATGCGGCCGCCTCCGGAGGGGGGCATGCGGTCGGGGACGTGTGCGATCCCAGCGCCGTCGCGGCGTTCGCGCGCGAGCGCGAGATCGACCTGGCGATGGTCAGCGCCGACGAGCCGCTGGCGGCGGGAGTCATCGACGCGCTGCTCGCGCAGGGCACCCGTGCGGTCGGCCCCACCAGCGCCGGCGCGGAGATCGAGTGGAACAAGACGTTCGCCCGCTCGCTGCTCGCCGATGTGGCGCCCGAGGCCGCGCCCGCGCTGCGCATGGTGCGCGACCGCCACGAGCTGGACGAGGCGTTCGCATCCTTTGGCTCCGCTCCGGTGGCCGTCAAGCCGTCGGGCCTCACCGGCGGCAAGGGCGTGAAGGTGATGGGGCCGCATCTGGTGAGCCACGAGGAGGCCCGGGACTACGCGCTGAGCCTGCTCGCGCGCGGCAAGCCAGGGGAGGCCGTTCACATCGAGGAGAAGGTCCTGGGCGCCGAGTTCACCATCCAGGCGATCAGCGACGGCAGGACCGTGGTCTTCCCCCCAGCAACGTATGACTACCCGTTCCGCTACGACGGCGACGAGGGTCCGGGCACCGGTGGCATGGGCTCGCTGTCGATGCCCGCGGCGACGCTGCCGTTCATGACAGCCGCCCACTACGAGAGCGCGTGCTCGATCATCGAGCGGGTGATCGCGCGCCTGGCCGAGCAGGGGCGCCATTTCACGGGCGTGATGAACAGCGGCTTCTTCGCCACCGCGGACGGCGTCAAGGTGATCGAGTTCAACGCCCGCTTCGGGGACCCGGAGTGCATGAACATCATGAGCCTCCTCGAGGGCAGCTGGCCCGCCGTGATGGAGCGGATCGCCGCCGGCAGCCTGAGCGCGGCGGATGTGCCGCTGCGTCAGGAGGCATCGCTGGTGCTCTACCTCGTCTCACCGGACTATGCGCTGCGCCCCGGCCCCACCTACGAGTTCGAGCTGGACCGCGAGCGGATCGAAGCGGACGGCTGCCACGTGTTCTTCTCCTCCGCCGTGGAGGTCGCGGAGGGCACCTATCGCACCGTCGGCACCTCGCGCGCGGTCGCGCTGGCCACGACCGCCGCGACCCTCGAGCAGGCGCGTGCACGGGTCGTCGAGTGCGCCCGCTCGGTGCCCGTGCTCGAGTGGCGCAGCGACGTCGGGGACGAGGCCTATCTGAACGGCCTCTCCGGGCTGGTGTGGCCGCAGGGCAGCCGTGGAGCGCAGCCGCTGCTACCCAACCCGAGCTGAGGCTTTCGTGCAAGGATGGCGCAATGCTCGTGGAGTGCTCCACCCATCCGCAATTCGTCTCCAACACCTATCTCGTCGCCGACGGCGAGGGTGGCCCGGCGTTCTTCATCGACGCCGGCGGTCCCGTTGAGCCGCTGATCGAGACGGCCGACCGCCTTGGGCTGAGCCCCACGCACGTGCTGCTCACGCACCACCACTTCGACCATGTCAGCGAGGTCGGCCGGCTGCGCCAGCGCTGGCCGCAGCTCGACGTGCTGATCAGCTCCCGCGAGCGCGAGCTGCTCGAGGCGGGCGCCACCGCCGCGGGTGACGGCGGGGGCGCGCTGGAGGCCATGGGGAATGTTGAGGCGGGCCAGGCTCTGCGGTTCGGCCGGCTCGAGGTGCGCCCGCTGCACACGCCCGGGCACACCGCCGGGATGCTCTCCTTCCTGGTGGGGGAGCTGTCCCAGTCAGCCGGAGCGCCCACCACCGGGGCCGCGGCCACGGGGCGTGCCAAGACCACCACCGCGCCGGGGGGATTCGCCGGCGCCGGCGCCGCCGTGTTCACCGGCGACACCCTCTTCAAGGACTCCGTGGGTGGCGTCAAAGCGCCGGGCCACACCACCTACACCGATCTGCGCGACTCGATCATGGGGACGCTGATGGAGCTGCCGCCCGACACCGTGATCTACCCGGGTCACGCCGAGCAGACCACCGTTCGCAGGGAGTGGGACTCCAACGCCTTCATCCGCGTCTGGCGCGGACTCGACCCCCAGGGCACCGAGCGCTGCTCTGCGCTCGGCCAACCCGCCACGCTGGTGCTGCTGGGCGCCGACTACGACGGCGGCACCAAGGCGTGGGTGCGCTGGGAGGACGGCTCCGACGACATCGTCCCCGGCTCGCGGGTCGAGCGCGGCGGCTGAGCAGCCTCCTCGGGCGCCTGCCCTCGGCGTTCCCGCCCGGAGCGCCGCCCAGCGGGAAGACCCAGATGCTCCGTGGTTCGTAGCATGCATGACATGGCGCGCGAGAACGAGAAGATCCCCACCTCGCGCGTGAGGCGCACGGCGACCGTCGCCACGCTCGCGGCGAGCGAGGCGGTCAAGCAGTTCGGCACCCGCGCCGCCAACGTCACGCGCGGCGAGGAGGCTTCCGACGAGGCCATGGCCCGCCGCCAGCTGGAGACGGCCAAGCAGATCGTGGCGGTGCTGGGGACGATGAAGGGCGCCGCCATGAAGCTCGGGCAGGTGATGTCCTTCCTCGATGTCGGGCTGGTCGCAGAGGAGCATCGCGACGAGTTCCAGCGCGAGCTGGCCAAGCTGCGCGACGCCGCTCCAACGGTCTCCTTCAAGCAGATGCGGCGCGTGATCGAGGAGGACCTCGAACAGCCGATCTCCGAGCTGTTCGCGTCCTTCCAGGAGGAGCCGATCGCGGCGGCGTCGATCGGCCAGGTGTACCGGGCGACGCTCAACGAGGACGGCCGCGAGGTCGCCGTCAAGGTGCAGTACCCGGGGGTCGCCGGAGCGGTGCGTGCGGACCTGCAGAACCTGGACATGATCATGCGCCTGCTCAAGCGGATGACGCCGGGAATGGATGTCAAGGCGATCACCGGGGAGATCAGGGAGCGCATCGTGGAGGAGCTCGACTACGAGCTGGAGGCCCAGAACCAGCGCTCGCTGGCGCGCATCTTCGCCGGGCACCCGTTCATCGCGGTCCCCGAAGTGGTCAGCTCGCTCTCGCGCGAGCGCGTGCTGGTGAGCGAGTTCGTCACGGGCGTCGGCTTCGAGGAGCTCAAGCGCCGTCCGCAGGCCGAGCGCGACCGCATCGGCGAGATCGTCTTCCGCTTCTTCCTCGGCTGCCTGTACCGCCATCGGCAGTTCTCGGGCGACCCCCATCCAGGCAACTTCATGCTGCTGGACGACGGCCGCGTGGCGTTCCTGGACTTCGGCCTGTTCAAGCGCCTGGACAGCGAGCCTGTCGAGCTCGAGCTCGCGTGCCAGCGTGCCGTCTGCGAGGGCGACGCCGCCACCGTGCACCGGCTGCTCGCCGAGTCGGGCTTCCTGCCCGAGCCCGACCGGGTGGACCCGGAGGACCTGCTGGCGTTCATCAGCGATGCCATCTGGTGGTACACCACGGCCGACCGGGAGGTGGCGCTGACACCGGAGATCGCCACCCAGGTGATGATCGAGAGCTCAGACCCGCGCTCCAGCCACTTCCGGCAGATGCGCCATCAGGACATGCGCCCCGAGCACCTGTTCGGACGGCGGATGGAGATGCTCACGCTGGCCGTGCTCTCGCAGCTGCGCGCGCGCGCCAACTGGCACAGGATCGCGCGCGAGTGGATGTACGGCGAGGACGCCGTTACCGAGCTGGGCCGCAAGGAGGCCGACTTCTACGGTCGCAGCGGCGTCGGCGCCGCCGGCTGATCAGACCACCTGGATCTGAAACAGGCTCGTGGTGCCCGGGCGTCCCGAGGGCAGCCCCGCGGTGATCCCCACGCGGTCGCCGTGCTTGCACCAGCCCAGCTCCACCACGCGGCGGGCCGCGTCCGCGATCAGCGCCTCGGTGGTCTCGTGACGGGGCATCGAGGCGCCCTGCACGCCCCACATCAGGCTGCAGCGCCTGACCGTCTCTTTGCCCGGTGACAGGGCGTAGATGGGCACGGTGGGCCGGTGCGCGGAGACCAGCCGCGCCGAGCGCCCGGAGAGCGTGGGAACGATCAGCGCGTCGAGGCGCAGCTCGCGGGCCGCATGGCACAGGTTGTGAGCGATGGTGTGCGCCGGATCGTATTCCGTGCGGCGCACGCGCGACTCGTTCCAGCGCTCGTAGGGGGCGATCGACTCCGCCTGCACGGCCACCGCGGCCATCATCTCGACCGCCGCCACCGGGTGGGCGCCCACGGCCGTCTCCTGGGAGAGCATCACCGCGTCGGTGCCGTCCAGGATCGCGTTGGCCACGTCCGCCACCTCCGCGCGCGTGGGGCGCGAGGAGCTGACCATCGAGTCGAGCATCTGCGTAGCCGTGATCGACGGGCGCGCCATCAGCCCCGCCAGCTCCAGCAGTTCCTTCTGCACCAGCGGCACGCGCTCGATCGGCAGCTCGATGCCCAGATCGCCGCGCGCGACCATCACGCAGTCAGCCGCCTTCAGGATCTCCTCAGCGCGCTCCACCGCCTGCGGCTTCTCCATCTTGGCGATCAGCGGCAGGCGCGTGTGGTCGCGCACGAATTCCACGTCCTCGGGGGTCTGCACGAACGACAGCGCGACCATGTCCACGCCGATCGACTCGCCGTGGCGCAGCAGGTGCAGATCCTCCTCGGGCACCGCCGGAAGCGAGGCCACCGGGCCCGGGATGTTCAGGCCCTGGCGCGAGGCCACCGCGCCGCCGACCTCGATCTCCACGTCAACCTCGCCGGCGCCCGAGCGCACCTCCACGACGCGCAGCCGCACCGAGCCGTCGGCCAGGTACAGGATCGAGCCCTGCTCGACCGCGTCGGGCAGCCCACTCCAGGAGATGCTCATGTGGTGTGCGTCGCCCGCGAGCTCCCCGTCGCCGCAGGTGAAGGTCAGCCGCTCGCCGGGGGTCAGCTCGACCACGTCCGCGTGCAGGGGCCCGATGCGCAGCTTCGGGCCGGGAAGGTCCTGGAGGATCGCCACCGGGAGTCCCGCGCGCCCCGCAGCGTCGCGCACGCGGCTGGCCGTCTCCGCGTGCTCCTCCAGCGTCCCGTGGGAGTAGTTCAGCCGCGCCACGTCCATCCCGGCCTCGACCAGGCGCACGAGCGTCTCCGGATCGCGCGAGGCGGGCCCGATGGTGGCGACGATCTTGGTGCGGCGCATGCTCGGAACTTAGCGCTCGCCGCGGCCCGTCCTGGTATCGGAGCGGCGGCGTAGCATCGAGGGGTGCTCCGTCCCTCCCGGCAGCTCCCCCGCGTGGGCTCCCACGCGCGCATCGTGCACTTCGGCGGCGGCTTCGAGCGGGGGACCGTCCTGGCGGTGCACGAGCAGGGCAGGCGCCTGGAGGTGCGCGGCGAGGGCGGGGAGGTGCTGGAGTTCGTGCTCAGCCCCGCGACCGCCAGGTTCGTGTCCGCGGGCAGCGCCCACGGTCCACGCTTGGAGCTGCTCGGCAGCGACGCCTGAGTCAGGGCGCGTTGACGTCGGGGAAGTGCTCCGCGCAATGCTCGCGGAGTGCCTGGCGCACCCAGGCCCGCTCCTCCGCGGAGGCCACGCGCAGGCGCGCCAGCAGCTCGCGCTGGCGGTCGATCGGCGCGCCCGCGATCACCCAGCGCACGGCCAGCCGCTCGAACAGCAGCTCCAGCGCCCGCTGCCAGGAGTCCTCCTGGGACTCCGATGCCCGCCCGCTCGTGCCCGAGAGCGCCTCGGCGTACTCGCGCCGTGCCCCGGCTGTCAGGGAGCCGCGCAGGCTCAGGACGTTGCCCTGGGGGTCCGTGTAGTCGCTCGCCGGCGCTCTGAGCCGCTCGTGGCGGCGGCCGCGCCTACCCACGCTCAGCTTGCGTCCGCGGCCCGTTCGAGCTGACCGCGCACGTCGCCGGTGACCGGCTTGGCATGACCCGGCCAGGCCGCCGCGGGCTCCAGCGCGGCGAGCTTGCGGATGCTGGCGCGGGCCTGGTCGGTGTCGTAGTTGTACAGCGGTGCAGGGATGCGCGGGGGGCAGTCGCGGCCCCACATGTCCAGCGTGTAGAAGCAGTCGCTGCTCAGCGCCAGGCGGTCGGACTCGCGCCACAGGGCGATCATCCCGGGTGCGTGCCCGGGTATGTCGAGGACGCGGAAGCCCGCCACCTCATCGCCCTCGGTGAGCGTGCCCGCGATCTTCACCGGGCCGGCGTCCCAGCCGTAGCGGTGCATCAGCAGGTGGATCTGGCGCAGCGGAAACGGCAGCCCCTTCAGGCCCTCGGGCCAGTAGCGAAAGCCGCCGCTGCCCTCCGCGTCCTGCACCTCATCGGGGTGGCACAGGACCGGAACGCCCAACGCCGGCGCCACCCCCCTGTGGTCGGTGTGTCCGTGGCCGAGCACCACACGGCGGATGCCGCCCAGCCTCGCTCCGGCGCTGGCAACCGCGCGGGTCATGGTGCGCGCACCCGCGTCGAACAGCGTGACCGCGCCCTCGTCCTCGATCAGGTAGACGTTGCAGCGCCCCGGCTGGCCCTGCACCACCCACACGCCCTCCGCCACCAGCTCGGCTTCGCCCGCGGCGAGCCCCGTGGTGAGGCGGGTCTTGGCATTGAACGCGCCCATCATGCGCTGTTCGGAGGGCGAGTGCTGCGTCGGCATCATCCCCACCTCGCGGGCGAAGGTCATGCTGTCGGTGAACGCGTCGTTGCTCTGGATCAGCCCTTCGCGCACCGTGATCAGATCGAAGCCTTCCAGGTCCAGGGGATCGCCCGTGGGCGCCACGCCGCCGAAATAGCCCGGCCCGGCGAACGTTCCCCGCAGGCGCCAGTGCACCCCGCAGCGCTCCTTCTCGGTGGTGGTCGAGACCACCTCCATGCTCAGGTCGGGAAGCGCATTGATCAGATCGCCGATGAGCTCGCGCACGCCCTGCGGTGCCAGCGCGTCCACGCGGCCGCGCACGTTCTCGCGTCCACCCGGCGCCCACAGCGAGACGGCGCTCTCCAGATCGCGGGCGTCGATCGCCGCGAAGTAGCGCCGCGCGACCGCCTCGGCCTTGCTCCCCGAGATCCGCCTGCGCGTGGTCGCGAGCTGCTGCATGTTCGCAGCCACCTCCTGCACCTTGGCGCTCGCATCGCTTGCGCTCTCCCGATCGGCCATCCCCGTCTCCTTTGCGCCGCTGAAGATCCTTAGTCTAGTCTCCGCCGCGTGGCCGATCGAAGATCGTTGGAACCGCCGCCCAAGGCGGTGGGCAGGCGCGAGCTGGGGCGCGGTGAGCGAGTGCTCCCTGGCGTGTTCCGGCTGCGCCTTCCGCTGCCCTGGCCGGGGGTTCCCCACTGCAACGCCTGGGCCGTCGCCGCGGGCGATGGCTTCGTGCTGTTCGACACCGGCATGCACGGCCCCGACTCGCTCGCCCATCTGGAGCGCGCCCTGGCCATGTGCAACCTGCGCCTCCAGGATACGCGCCTGGTGGTGTGCACGCACGCGCACTCCGACCACTGCGGTCAGGTCGCCACCGTCGTCGAGCGGGCCGGGTGCGAGGTGTGGATGCATCCCAACCACGAGCATCTGACGCGCATGGTGGAGGATCCCGACGCCGTGTTCGCACGGCGCATCGAGGTGGCCCGCCAGAGCGGGGTCCCGGAGGAGCCCCTGCGCCGCTACGCCGCCGAACGCGGCTCGCGAGGATCCGGGATCGCCGGCCCGATCGAGCCGGACCGCGATCTGCTCTCCGGCGTGAGCGTGCCCACAGATCTCGGCGAGTGGGTCGCGTATGAGACCCCCGGCCACGCGCCCTCGCACGTGTGCCTGTTCCAGCCCGAGCGGCGCGTGCTGATATCGGGCGACCACCTGCTCGGGCGCATATCGCTGTATTTCGACCACGGCTACTCGCCCGATCCGGTGGGTGAGTTCCTCAGCTCCCTGGATGTCGTGCAGCGACTCGGCGCGCGCCTGTGCCTGGCCGGACACGGGCGCACGTTCACCGACGTCCACGCCCACATCCAGGGCAATCGAGCGCTCGTCGGCGAACGGCTGGAGGCCGTGCGCGGGGCCCTCGGCGAGGATCCGTTGACCGCCTTCGAGGTCGTCCCCCACGTCTATGGGAGCTCGCTGTCGAGCGACAACGCGCACTGGCTGCTGTCCAAGACACTCGGCTACCTGACCCATCTGCAGGCCATCGGCAAGATCCGCCGCGTTCCCGGCGAGCCCGAGCGATGGGCTGCATAATCTGTCGATGCGCATAGATGAGATCCTCGCTTCCGGCGGGCCGGTGTTCTCGTTCGAGTTCTTCCCGCCCAAGACCGACGCCGGCGAGCGCAACCTGTACGCGGCGCTGTCCGAGCTCAAGACGCTGGAGCCGTCGTTTGTGTCGGTCACCTATGGAGCGGGCGGCTCCACCCGCGAGAAGACCATCGAGATCGTCAAGCGGATCAGGGAGGAGTACGGCCTGGAGGCGATGGCCCACTTCACCTGCGTCGGCGCCACCGTGCCCGAGCTGCGCTCCACGCTCGACGAGATGCGGGGTGCGGGGATCGACAACGTGCTGGCCCTGCGCGGCGACCCTCCGGCCGGGCAGGAGGTATGGACGGCGACCGAGGGCGGCCTGGAGTTCTCGCGCGAACTGGTCGAGCTGATCTCCGGCGACTATCCCTTCGCGATCGGCGCCGCCTGCTTCCCGGAGACCCACATCCACGCCTCCAGCCCCGAGGACGACCTGGCCCACCTGGCCGAGAAGGTGAGCGCGGGCGTGGACTTCCTGATCACGCAGCTGTTCCTGGACAACGCCATGTACTTCGACTTCGTCGAGCGCGCCCGCAAGGCCGGCATCGCCGTGCCGATCATCCCGGGCGTCATGCCGATCACAAAGGTCGGCCAGATCGAGCGGATGGCCAAGATGTGCGGCTCGACGATCCCGCAGGAGCTCCATCGTGAGCTGCATGCGCGCGGCGATGACCGGGAGGCGGTGCTCGACTTCGGCGTCGCCTACGCCACGCTGCAGTGCGCCGAGCTGCTGGCCGCCGGAGCGCCCGGAATCCACTTCTACACGCTCAACCGCTCGCCCGCCACGCGCGCCATCCTCAGCGCGCTGAAGCTGGCCAAGCCGTGGGAGAAGGCCGTCTACCCGGGCTCGATCTCCAGCCCCTCGGCCACCCGCGGCGAGCCGTCCGCGGCCTCGTAGCGGATGTCCACCGAGTCGTTCTGGCGGTAGGTGCCCACGCCCCAGGCGCCCAGCAGCCAGCGCCAGCCGCTGATCTTGTCCTTGCGCAGCTCGCGCTCGAACACCAGCGAGCCGTCGCGCACGTTGAAGTCGACGCCCAGCTGCTGGGGCACGCCGTTCACGTAGACCTCATATGGCCCGCGCAGCCCGGGCGGGAGCCTCACAGTGGATGTGGCCATCGTCCAGCGCATTATGACCGCGCGCTCGGAGGCGGTGCCGCTACCGGCGCGGCGGCGGCCCGTGCCAGAACGCTCAGCGCGGATGGGGCGCAGCGGCGCGCCGCTCCTGGCGCCGGGCATAGAGGAGCTGGCGCGCATGGGCCGAGTCGACGATCTCGCACACCTCGGGCGGGTGGGCGACCAGGCGCAGGACATCCAGGTCGGCGGGGTCGATTCGTCCCTGCGCGAGCGCTTGCCCACGCAGCCACTCGATCAGCCCGTCCCACTCGCCCTCTGCGCCGAGGAGGATCACCGGGAAATGCCGGATGGTCGCCGTCTGGATCAGCGTCAGCGCCTCGAACAGCTCGTCCAGCGTCCCGTATCCGCCCGGGCAGATCACGAACGCACAGGCGTAGCGGACGAACATGACCTTGCGGGCAAAGAAGTGGCGAAAGCGCAGCCCGATGTCCAGGTAGGGGTTGGGCAGCTGCTCGCGCGGGAGCTCGATGTTGCAGCCGATCGACAGCGCGCCCACGTCTCGCGCGCCCCTGTTGGCGGCCTCCATCAGGCCGGGTCCACCGCCCGTCATCACCGCATAGCCGCCACGTCCCAGGGACGCGCCCAGCTCGCGAGCCAACGCGTAGTCGGGATGCTCCCGCGGCGTGCGCGCCGAGCCGAACACCGTGACCGCCCGCTCGACTCCCGCGAGCGCGTCAAAGCCGCGGCCGAACTCCGCCGCGATGTCGCGGATGCGCTCGGCGTCCGCCGCGCGCACCGCGGGCGGCTCGTTGCCCAGCCACAGCAACAGCTCCTCGTCAAAGGTCTGCTCGTGGGGGGGAGGTGGGCTCGCGGCGGCGGACACCACGCCAAGCGTATGTGCTGCTGGCGGCTGTGCGGCCGCCAGCGGTGCACGCCCGGCCGGATGTGTGCGGGCGCAGGCGGCACACGCCCGACCGGGTGCGTACCCTCACGGGCCATGACCGCGACGCCCACCGGGGGTGAGATCCCCTACACGATCCGCCGCTCGGCGCGCGCGCGGCGGGTGCGGGTCAACGTGCACGCCCTGTCCGATCACCGATCCGTCGGCGTCGAGGTCGTGCTCCCCGCCCGTGCGCCCGAGCGCGCCGCCGCGGCGGCCGTCAGCGAGCTGCGGCCCTGGATCGAGCGCCGGCTGGACGAGGCCCGAGAGGCGCTCGCCAGCGTCGCCGCGCGCGCGGGGACCGTCCCCTACCTGGGCATACCGCTGGCACTGGTCCCGCAGCCCGGACGCACGCGCGCACACCGTCAGGGCACACGGCTGCTGGTCCCCGCCGGCGACGCACGTCCCGCCCTGGAGCGCTTCTTTCGGCGCTCCGCGCGCGCCGAGATCGCCGCCCGCCTGGACAGTGCCACCACGCTGGCCGGCAGCTCCTACAGCGGCCTGGACATCCGCGCCCAGCGAACGCGCTGGGCGTCATGCTCGGCGAGTGGGCGCATGAGCTTCAACTGGCGGCTGCTGCTCGCGCCCGAGCGCGTGCTCGAGTACGTCGTCTGGCACGAGGTCTGCCACCTGGAGATCCTCGACCACTCACCGCGCTTCTGGGCGCTGGTGGAGCGGCGCTGGCCGGGCTACCGCGAGGACCGCCACTGGCTGCGGCAGCACGGCGGGACGCTGGTGCTCTAGCCCCGCTGCTCGATCGGCACGTAGTCGCGGTCGCGCTCGCCCGTGTAGATCTGGCGCGGACGCGCGATCTTCTGCTCGGAGTCCTGCACCATCTCCAGCCACTGGGCGATCCAGCCGCTGGTGCGCCCGATGGCGAACATCACGGGGAACATCGCCACCGGCAGCCCGAGCGCCTCGTAGATCAGGCCCGAGTAGAAGTCCACGTTGGGGTAGAGCTTGCGCGAGGTGAAGTAGTCGTCGTCGAGCGCGCGCTTCTCCAGCTCGCTGGCCACCTGCAGCAGCGGGCTCTTGCCGCGCACCTCGAAGACGTCGTCGAGGTGTTTGCGGATGATCCGGGCCCGCGGGTCGTAGTTCTTGTAGACCCGGTGCCCGAAGCCCATCAGGCGCTCCTCGCCCGTCTTGACGCCCTCGAGGAAGGTGGGGATGTTCTCCACGCTGCCGATCCGGCGGAGCATGCGCAGCGCCGCCTCGTTGGCTCCGCCGTGCAGGGGGCCGTAGAGCGCGGCCACACCCGCGGCGACCGCCGAGTAGGGGTCCACCCGCGTGGAGCCGACAGCGCGCACGGCGCTGGTGGAGGCGTTCTGTTCGTGGTCGGCGTGCAGGATGAACAGGACGTCCAGCGCGCGCTCCAGCCGAGGATCGGGCTCATATTTGAGCTCGGTCATTTTGTACATCATCCCCAGGAAGTTGCCCGCGTAGTTGAGGTCGTTGTCCGGGTATACGTAGGGCTGCCCCATGTTGTGCCTGAAGGCGAACGCCGCCAGCGTGGGCATCTTGGCCAGCAGCCGGACGATCTGGATCCCGCGGACGTCCTCGTCCTGGATCTGGTTGGCGTCGGGGTAGAAGGTCGAGAGCGCGCCCACGGAGGCCACCAGCATCCCCATCGGATTGGCGTCGTAGCGGAAGCCCTCCATGAAGTCCTTGATGTTCTCGTGCACGAACGTGTGGATCGTGATCTCGTGGACCCAATCATCGAGCTGCGCCTTCGTGGGCAGGGCGCCGTTGACGATCAGGTAGGCGACCTCCAGGTAGCTGGAGTGCTCGCACAGCTGCTCGATCGGATAGCCGCGGTGCTGGAGGATGCCGGCGTCGCCGTCGATGTATGTGATTGCGCTGCGACATGACGCGGTGTTCATGTAGGAGGGGTCGTAGACCATCAGGCCGAAGTCCTCATCGCCCGTCTTGATCTGCCTGAGGTCCATCGCGCGCACCGTCCCGTCCTGGATCGGCAGCTCATAGGACCTGCCCGTGCGGCTGTCGCTCACCGTGAGCGTGTCCTGCGCGCCCGACGGCCCACCGCTGGCGTCGCCGCGAGGGCTCGCCTGAGGACCGTCCTTGGCGGCGGTTCCCCCGATCATCGACTGGTCGGTGCTCATATGCGTCTCCTATCCGCGTTTTCGGGAGCTGTAGCTCCGATTATGCGCGAACACCGTCCGCGCCCCGCCGTCAACCTCGGGCGGCGCTCAGCCGCGGGGCAGGCGCTGGTGGGAGGAGAGCGCCCGCACACGCGGTGGGGACGCCGGCGAGGGCTCGCCGTGCGGGCCGCGCCTGGGCGACCGCGGCAGCCTCGATCGCGGGTGGTGAGGATGACGCGGACGCGGGCGCGGACCGATGCCGCCGTCCTGCTCCGATGCCATCTCGGGGGTCTGGCTGACCGCCCAGCGCACGATCAGGAACAGCCCCACGATCGGGATCTTCAACAGGACCATCAGCCAGATGAACGTCCAGGTGGTCACTCGCGTCGATCGTATACCCGGTCGCGCATCCGTACAAGCCCCCGATGTGGCGATCGGAGATGGCTGCTACGTCCTTGTGCGCGTCAGGCCCTGAGCTGTAGCGGAGCCCCGCTGAACTGGGTCATGGCGTGCAGCTTCTGGATGCGGTCGACGATCTCCCTGCCGGTGAGGCGCTCGATCCGTTCGGTGCCGAACTCCTCCACGTTGAACGACGCCAGCACCGTCGCGTGCGCCATCGCGCGCCGCAGCAGGCCGTCGGAGAGCTCCTCCTGGGGATGGGCTGCGATGTAGCCGACCAGGCCGCCCGCGAACGTGTCCCCGGCGCCCGTCGGGTCGATGACCGTCTCCAGCGGGTAGGCAGGCAGCGCGAAGAAGCCCTCGCGCGTGACCAGCGCCGCGCCGTACTCGCCCTGCTTGGCCACGATCACGCTGGGGCCGCGCCCGCCGCCGTCGCCTTGCCCGCGCGGAGTCCAGGAGAGGACCTCCCGCGCCGCCGAGACGAGGTTGGGCTTGCCGGTCAGCTGGCGCAGCTCCGCGTCGTTGAGGATCACGCAGTCAACGCTTTCGATCGCCCGCACGAGCGAGTCGCGTGCGATGTCGATCCACAGGTTCATCGAATCGAGCGCCACGAACCGCGCGTGCGGGAGCTGCGCGCGAACGTCGCGCTGCAGATCGGGCTGGATGTTCGCCAGGAACAGCACGTCGCTGGCGCGCGACTGCTCGGAGAGCTTGGGGGTGAAGCCCTCGAAGACCCCCAGCTGCGTGTCCAGCGTCTCGCGGGAGTTGAGGTCCCAGCCGTACTCGCCCTGCCAGAAGAACGTCCTGCCGCCCTCGATGCGCTCGATGTCCGAGACGTCCACGCCGCGGCCGCGCATGACCGAGAGCTGCTCCTCGCCGAAGTCGTCCCCCACTGGGCCCACCACGCGCACGTCCTCGAAGAAGGATGCAGCCAGGGCGAAGTGCACCGCGGCGCCCCCGAGCATCCGCTCGCGCCGCCCGAACGGCGTCTTGACTGTGTCGTAGGCGATCGATCCAACAACGGTGATTGGCATGGGCGCGCACCTTAGAGCACCCCACCAGCCGGATGCGCACCCGCCAACGCCCGCGGACGGGATCGCCGATCGCGCCGTGGGCGACCGATCGCGCCGTGCGCGGATGCGGCACTCCGATAGCCTCGGTTCATGCGCGCGATTCAGATGACCGAGTTCGGCGGACCGGAGGTGCTCAGGCTCGCCGAGCTGCCCACGCCCGCGCCGGGGCCCGAGGAGGTGTTGATTCGCGTCACCCGCGCGGGGCTGAACTTCGCCGACACGCACACGCGAACCAACTCCTACGTGCAGAAGGCCACGCTCCCGCTGGTTCCCGGGGGCGAGGTGGCGGGCGTGCGCGAGGACACGGGCGAGCGGGTGGTGGCGCTGGTGGGCACGGGCGGCTACGCCGAGTACGCGATCGCGCCCAAGGACCTGGTGTTCGGAATCCCCGATGCCCTCGACGACGGCACGGCGCTGGCGATGATCGTCCAGGGCACCACCGCCTGGCATCTGTATCGCACTGCCGGGCGGGTCGCGGACGGGGAGAGCGTCGTCGTCCATGCGGCCGCCGGCGGAGTCGGCTCGATCGCGATCCAGCTCGGCCACTCCATGGGAGCCGGAAGGGTGATCGCCACGGCCTCCAGCGAGGAGAAGCGGGCGCTGGCGCTCGAACTGGGCGCGGATGCGGCCGTCGATCCCGCCGCCGAGGGCCTGACGGAGCGTCTGATCGAGGCCAACGAAGGCCGCCCGGTGGACGTCGTCTTTGAGATGTCCGGCGGGGACGTGTTCGACGCCTCCTACAAGGCGCTGGCGCCGTTCGGGCGGATCGTGGCCTACGGGATCGCCACCAACCAGCCCAACGAGGTGCCCACCGGCTCGCTGCTGCGCCATTCCCGCGCGGTGGTGGGCTTCTACCTGTTCCACTGCCTCAGCCGCCCGGGCATGTTCGCCGACGCGCTGAGCGACCTGTTCGCACGTGCGGCCTTGGGCGAGTTGCGGGCGGTCGTGGGGCACACCTATCCACTCGAGCAGGCCGCCCAGGCGCAGATCGATCTGCGCGAGCGACGGACCACCGGCAAGCTGCTGCTCGACCCCGCGGCCTAAGCTCTCATCTCAACCGTCATGGCCAAGTCATTTGCAGAGCTCGGACTCTCCGAGCCCGCCCTCCGCGCGCTGAGCGACGTCGGCTACGAGTCGCCCAGCCCGATCCAGGAACAGGCGATCCCCGCGCTGCTGGAGGGCCGCGACGTGATCGGCCAGGCGCAGACCGGGACGGGCAAGACCGCCGCGTTCGGGCTGCCGATCATGGAGTACATCGACCCGGAGGAGTCCTCCGTGCAGGCGCTCGTGCTGACGCCCACGCGCGAGCTGTGCATCCAGGTCACACAGGCCCTGCGCACCTACGGCGCCCACACGGGCATCGACGTGGTGGCCGTCTTCGGCGGCGCGCCGATCCGCACCCAGCAGGCCCAGTTGCGCGCCGGCGGCCACGTCGTGGTGGGAACGGTCGGGCGCGTGCTCGACCTGATCTCGCGGCATTCGCTGGTCCTCCACGACTGCCGCTTCCTGGTGCTGGACGAGGCCGATGAGATGCTCGACCTGGGCTTCCTGGAGGATGTCGAGAAAATCCTCTCGCTCACCCCTTCGAGCCGCCAGACGGCGCTGTTCTCGGCCACGATGCCGCCGCCCGTCCGCAAGCTGGCCGACCGCTACATGTACGACCCCACGATCATCCAGGTCGAGGCGGCCACGCTCACCATCGACACGGTCGCGCAGTTCCAGCTGCCCGTGGAGACCAAGGGCAAGCCCGACAAGCTCGTCGAGGTGCTGCGCGCCGAGGCCCCCGAGCAGGCGATCGTGTTCGTGCGCACCAAGATCCGCTGCGACCAGCTGTTCCGCACGCTGCGCGACCGCGGGCTGAACGCGCGGGCGCTGCACGGCGACATGTCCCAGGGCTCCCGCGACGGGGTGATGCTGGCGTTCAAGGGCGGACGCGTACCGATCCTGGTGGCCACCGACGTGGCCGCGCGCGGCCTTGACATCTCGACGGTCACGCACGTGATCAACTACGACGTTCCCACCTCGCCCGACACCTACGTCCACCGCATCGGGCGCACCGGACGCGTGGGGCGCTCGGGCAGGGCGATCACGTTCGTGGAGGACCGCCAGAAGCGCGAGCTGGAGGCGATCGAACGCCACATCGGCACTCCTGTGGCCCAATGGGAGGAGGGCGCCGTGGCTGCGCCCACGCCCGTGCGAGAGCGTCCGCGCCGGCACTCCAAGCCGCAGATCACCCGCCGCGACGAGCAGGAGCCCTACGTCAAGCTGATGCTCGGCGGCGGACGCACCGCCGGGCTGCGGGTGGCGGACATCGTCAGCGCGGTGACCTCCTCGACCAGCCTCGACGGCGAGGCGGTCCGCGACGTGCTGGTGCTCGAGCGCTTCTCCTTCCTGTCGGTGCCCGCGGACGAGGCCGACACGGTGATCGAGGCGCTCGACGGACACGAGCTGCGCGGCCGGGAGCTCAGCCTGCAGCGGGTAGGGTAGGGGCATGTCAACTGCCACGATGCAAACCACAGAAGGGCCGATCGTCTTCGAGCTGTTCGACCAGGACGCTCCCAAGACGGTGGAGAACTTCCGCAAGCTCGCCGCCGACGGCTTCTACGACGGGCTCATCTTCCACAGGGTGATCAAGGACTTCATGATCCAGGGCGGCTGCCCGCAGGGCACCGGCACGGGCGGCCCGGGCTACACCTTCGAGGACGAGATCAACCCGCACAAGATCGTCCGCGGGGCGCTGGCGATGGCCAACGCGGGGCCGGATACCAACGGCTCGCAGTTCTTCATCGTCACCGCCGAGGCCTGCTCCTGGCTGGACGGCAAGCACACGGTGTTCGGCCAGGTCACAGACGGCATTGACGTCGTGGACAAGCTCGAGGCCACCCCCACCGACGGTCGAGACCAGCCCTCCGAGCCGATCGGCATCGCCACCGTCGAGCTGTCCGACTAGCCGCTCCGGGGGCGCAGTCGGAGTAGTCTCTTCTGTCACGAGCGAACTAGCAGGGGAGGGTCAGATGGCCACGGTCGACCGATCAGAGATCGTCCAGCAGCTACCCGAGACGCCGAACGGCATCGTTGACGGGGGCAGGGGTATTCCCGTCGAGAACCCCGCCACCGGGGAGATCGTCGCGACGGTCCCCGATCTCGGGGCCGACGCGGTCGTCGAGATGGCCGCGCGGGCACGCGCTGCTCAGCCGGCGTGGGAGGCCTACGGCTTCGACGGTCGCGCGCGGGTGCTGCTACGGGCGCAGAAGTGGCTGATGGACAACGCCTGGCGCGTGGTGGAGACGATCGTCTCGGAGACCGGCAAGACTCACGAGGACGCGCAGCTGGCGGAGATCGGCTACGCCGGCGCCGCCTTTGGCTTCTGGGCCAAGGAAGGCCCGAACTACCTTGCCGACGAGCGGATCAAGTCGAGCCAGGTGCTCGTCAAGGGCAAGAAGCTGATCCTGCGCTATCGCCCGCTCGGGCTGATCGGCGTGATCGGACCCTGGAACTACCCCCTGACCAACTCCTTCGGCGACTGCATTCCGGCGCTGATGGCGGGCAACAGCGTGATCATGAAGCCGTCGGAGATCACTCCGCTGACATCGCTGCTGCTGGCCGAGGGGCTGGGCGAGTGCGGCCTGCCCGAGAACGTCCTGCAGATCGCCACCGGTCGCGGAGAGACCGGCGCGGCGCTGGTCGAGCACGTGGACATGATCATGTTCACCGGCTCCACCAAGACCGGGACGAAGGTCGCAGAAGCGGCCGCGCGACGCCTGATCCCCGCCTCGCTGGAGCTCGGCGGCAAGGATCCGATGCTCGTGCTCGCCGACGCCGACCTGGAGCGGGCGGCCAACTTCGCCACCTACTACTCGATGCAGAACGCCGGTCAGACGTGCATCTCGATCGAGCGCGCCTACGTGGAGGAGCCCGTGTATGACGAGTTCGTGGCCAAAGTCTCCGAGAAAGTGCGCGCGCTGCGCGTCGGCAAGCCCGAGGGCTTCGGCACGGTGGAGGTCGGCGCGATCACCTTCCCGCCGCAGATGGAGACGATCAAGGACCACGTCGCCGATGCGGTGCAGAAGGGCGCGCGCGTGGCGGTCGGGGGCAACCAGGCCCCGGGCGCCGGTCGGTTCTTCGAGCCGACGGTGCTCGTGGACGTCGATCACTCGATGAAGTGCATGACCGAGGAGACCTTCGGGCCGACGCTGCCGATCATGAAGGTCAGCGATGCCGATGAGGCTGTGCGCCTAGCCAACGACTCGCCCTACGGTCTGGGCGCGTCGGTGTTCTCGAAGGACACAGCGCGCGGCGAGGCGATCGCGCGCCGCCTGGATGTGGGCGCGGCCAACGTCAACGACGCGATGATCAACTACACCGTGCTGGAGCTGCCGATGGGCGGCGCCAAGGCATCCGGCCTGGGCTCGCGCCACGGCGCGGGCGGGATCCGCAAGTACTGCTCCCAGCAGGCCATCGTCGTGACCAGGCTGGCCATGAAGAGGGAACCGTTCATGTACCCCTACAAGTCGCGCACCTCACGGATGCTGGCGGGCCTGTTCAAGCTCATGTATGGCCGCGGCAAGCGCGCGTAGGGCGCCTCAGCTGACAGTCTCGCCCTCGCGCAGCGGGATTCCCAGCAGCCGTTCGAGCTCCGGGATGGTGGTCTCGGCGGCGGTGTGGTGGATGGTCGCCATGCCCAGCTCCTGTGCGGGCGTGAGATTGAGGGGCAGATCGTCGACGTAGACGCACAACTCGGCTGCGACGCCGGCGCGCTCGGCCCCGAGCTCGTACATCCGCAGCGTGGGCTTGCGGATGCGCTCCTGGCCGGAGATGACCACGCCGTCGAACAGTTCGGAGAACATGTCGTGGGGGTAGCGGTGCACGCCCCAGGAGTTCGACACCAGCGCCGTGCGCACACCCGCGGCGTGCGCTCTGCGCACGGCGTCCACCATCGCCACGTCCGGCTCCACGCCCGCGAACAGGCCGTCGATCAGCCCGTCGGGCTCGACCTCCAGCAGCGCGGCGAACTTGCGCTCGAAGTCGAGCTCCTCGAGCTCTCCGGTCTCCAGCGCGATCAGCAGCTCGCGTGCGGCGGGGTCGGTGCGGAAGCGCCCCAGCAGCGTCTTGGGATCGATCCCCGCCTCCACGCAGTAGCCGTGAAAGGACACGAACAGGTTGGTCGTGAGCACGCCTCCCCAGTCGATCAGCAGGCCGCTGCGGGGCTGCTCGCCGTCCGCCTGTTCGCCCTCGGCGCCCGCGGCCGCCTGGGCGTCCTTGCGGCTCGGCTCGGCGACTGGTGGGCGCTCAGTGGCCATGCGCAACGTCCTCGGCCTGGCGGGCCAGCTCGAGCACGCCCTCGCCGAACTGCTTGAGATACGGGTCGTCGGTGGTGCCGGCGATGGCGCGCTTGTAGTTGCCCTCCATGAACACCACGCTCTTCCACAGCGCCAGCGTGGTGTACCAGCGGATGTTGCTCATGGAGCGCCCCGAGCGCTGCTCGTAGCGCTCGATCAGCTCGGCGCGCGTGGGGAAGCCCTGGGCGCGTGTGACGTTGCCGAGCTGCTCGCGCAGCCCGCTCGTGGGGTCGCCCGCCTCGCTCCACATCATGCACAGGTAGCCGATGTCCGCCAGCGGGTCGCCGATCGTGGCCATCTCCCAGTCGAGCACCGCCTTCAGGTGCGCGGGCGCCTGGGAGGCGAACAGCGTGTTGCCGAGGCGGAAGTCGCCATGCACGATCGTGGCGGGCCCCGAGCTCGGCATGTGCTCGGCCAGCCAGGCCCAGACGCTCTCGACGGCTGCGATCTCCCGCGTCTTGTTGAGCTCCCACAGGCCCGTGAAGCGCCGCAGCTGGCGCTCCAGGTAGCCCGTCGGCTTGCCGAAGCCCTCCAGCCCGGCCGCGCGCCAGTCAACGCCGTGGATCTCCACGAGCGCGTCGATCAGCTGCTCGCCGATGCGGCGGCGTTCGGCGGGCGTGTCCAGCGCCTGGGGAACGCTCGCCACGATCACATCGCCCGGCACGCGCTCCATCACGTAGAACGGGGCGCCGATCGTGGCGGGGTCCTCACAGACTGCCAGCACCTCAGGCACCCGGGCGGGCGTGCTGCGCAGCGCTCGCAGCAGACGGGCCTCGCGCAGCACGTCGTGGGCGCTCGGCGGCAGCGGTGGGCGGGGCGGGCGGCGCAGCACGACCTCGCGGCCGCCGCGCTCGATCAGGTAGGTGATGTTGGAATGGCCCTCGCCGATCGGCGAGGCGCGCAGCTCGCCGGCGCCGCCGCCGGCGCCGATCCCGTGCTCGTCCAGGAAGGCCCTCAGCGGCTCGAGCACGAGCAGCGGGGGCCGGCTGTTAGCCTCCCCCTCCGCCGTGCTCTGCACGATGTCGTCCGGTGCGATCGGAGCGCTCACGGCCCCGAACCGTACAAACACCGCAACCTTCTCTGCGCTGAGGTGTCTCAAGCCACCATGTTCAAAACTCGCACTCTCCTCCTCACTCTGTCCGCCTGCGCCCTGCTGAGCGGCGCCGCCGACGCCGGGCAGGCCTTCGCCTCCCACAACCAGCTGACCTACTTCGAGGGCTCCAGCGACCTGCTCGAACCGAGCACACGCCCGCACGCGATCAAGCAGCTGCAGGCGCTCGGCGTGCACGCGCTGCGCGTCGAGCTCTACTGGGCCAGCGTCGCCCCCTCCCCGGAAAGCGCGAAGCAGCCGAGCTTCGACGCGAGCAACCCGGGCAGCTATGCCTGGGGCCAGTACGACGCGCTGCTCACGGAAGCGCAGCGGCTGAAATGGCCGGTCCTGCTGACGGTCACCTCGCCCGTGCCCCGCTGGGCCACGTCGAACAAGAAAGCGCCGTACGTCACCAAACCAGGCTACAAGGAGTTCCAGGAATTCATGACCGCGGTCGCCCGCCACTTCGGCTCGCAGGTCTCCATCTACTCGATCTGGAACGAGCCCAACCACCCGGCGTTCCTGCTGCCCCAGTGGAACTCCAACGGCACGCCCGCCTCGCCGCGCATCTACCGCGGCCTCTACCAGGCCGGCTATGCGGGCCTGCAGGCGGGCGGGCTCGCCCATCCCCGGGTCCTGTTCGGCGAGACCGCGCCAACGGGCTATACCAGCGTCAAGAGCCTGCTGCGCACGGAACGGAGCAAGGCGCTCCTCCATGACGTCGCACCGCTGGCCTTCCTGCGCGAAGCGCTCTGCCTGAACGCCAAGTACAAGAAAGTGTGCTCCTACGGAGCGGTGACCATGGCCGGCTATGCGCACCACGCCTACACGCTTCCGGCGGGTCCCCACTACGTCTCGTCGCAGGCGGACAACGTGACGATCGGATCGCTCTCGCGCCTGTCCCGCGCCCTGGACCTGGCCGCCCGTGCGCACGCGATCAACGGCAAGGTGCCGATCTACCTGACGGAGTTCGGGGTGCAGAGCAAGCCGAACAAGCAGCTCGGCGTGTCCGCGGCCCAGCAGGTGGAATTCGACGCGATCGCCGAGCACATGGCCTACTCCAACGCGCGCGTGGCTGCGTTCTCCCAGTACCTGCTCAAAGACGATCCGCTGGGCGGCGCGCCGGGTTCGAGCGTGCGCGGCGGCACGGTCGGCTTCCAGACCGGCCTGGAGTACGTCAGCGGCGCGCACAAGCCCCTCTACTCAGGCTGGCCGGTGCCGCTGACCGTCACCAAACTCCACCACGGCGTCTCGCTGTGGGGTCTCGTGCGCCCGACCACCGCAGCCACGAAGGTGACCGTCCTGGTGCGCCTGAAGGGCTCCAAGAGCTACCGCACGTTGAAGACCGTCACGACCAGCAGCACGGGCTACTGGAGCTTGAACTCCTCCAGGAGCGGGCAATACTGGCGCGTGCGCTGGAAGAGTCCCACGGGCGTCAAGTACGAAGGACCGCCGATCCGCGCTTCCTAGCAGCGGGGCCTGGGCCGGGGCGTCCGAGCGGCCGATCCGGCGCTGCCCACGAACGAGACTGCGCACTCCGGCATCGCCCTACGATGAGGGGCGATGCCGGAGCTGCCCGAGGTGGAGATCACGGCGCGCCTGCTCGACGGCGCCCTGAGCGGCGCGCAGATCGAGTCCGCGCTGGCTCCGGGGATCAACGCGCTGAAGACGTTCCAGCCGCCGCTCGCGGCACTCACCGGACAGCGGATCGCGGCGGTGCGCCGGCGCGGCAAGCAGCTGATCGTCCAGACGGACGGCCAGCTGGCGCTGCTCATCCACCTGATGTCCGCCGGACGGCTGCAGCTCTATGACAAGCGCGCCGGGCCACGCGATCGAACGTCGCGGCTGCTGGTGCGCGTGGAGGGCGATCGGGAGCTGCGCCTGCGCGAGTTCGGCTCCAAGCAGGCCGCGTGGGTGAAGCTCCTGGCTGCCGGGGAGCTCGAGCAGGACCAGGCCCTGGCCACGCTCGGTCCTGAAGCCTGGCCCGATCCTCCGGATCTGAAGGAGCTGTTGGATGCTCCGCGGCCGCTGCACGCGCTCCTGCGCGACCAGCACGTGATCGCCGGCATCGGACGCTCGTGGGTCGATGAGATCCTGTGGCGCGCCGAGCTCTCGCCCTACAAGCGGGGAGCGGACCTCGACGCGCAGGAGGCCGAGCGCCTGAGGGAGGCGGCGATCGAGACGCTCACCGGAGCAATCGCCCACTACGAGCAGGCGGTCAGCCTGCCCATCCCCGACAAGCTGCCGATGCCGCTCAGCGTCCACCGCCACCAGGGGGAGCCCTGCCCACGCTGCGCCACCATCCTCCAGGCGGTCCACTTCGAGGACTACGTGATCGCCTACTGTCCCGCCTGCCAGACCGAGGGCCGGGTGCTCAAGGACCGCAGGCTCTCGCGGCTGCTGCGCTGAGCCGCGCGAGCGCGCGGCCCCTGACAGGTCGCCGCATCAATGCTGCCGCCCCCAACAAGAGAGGATCCACATGATCGAGCAGGGATCGCAGGCCCCGGACTTCGAGCTCCCCGACCAGGACGGGCGCACGGTCAAGCTGTCGGACTTCCGCGGAGAGCCGGTGGTGGTCTACTTCTACCCCAAGGCGGACACCCCCGGGTGCACAACCCAGGCGTGCGGCGTCCGCGACCATCAGGCCGACTACGCGCGGGCAGGCGCGCCCGTGCTGGGGATCTCACCCGATCCGGTGGCCAAGGTCAAGAGGTTCCACGACAAGCAGAGCCTCAACTTCCCGCTGCTGGCCGACCAAGATCACGCGGTCGCCGAGGCGTTCGGCGTATGGGTGGAGAAGTCGATGTACGGACGGACCTACTTCGGCACCGAGCGCACCACGTTCGTCATAGACCCCGACGGCCGGGTGGTGCAGGTGCTGCGCAAGGTCAAGCCGGCCGAGCACGACAAGCTGGTGCTGGAGGCGCTGAAGGAGGCGAGTCCGCCGGTGGTGTAGGCGACGACTTGTCGAGGATGGCGGGTGCGGACGCTCGCATGTCGCGGTGGCTGTTGCACCCGACCCGCCGTGTCAAGGCTCCGGCCGCTTCATGGATTAGCGTTGTGAAGCTGCGA
>Ga0075520_1000179_pt1 | contig 24247 bp, 21 predicted proteins | sample NGEPerB_FD_75100 | JGI IMG/M metagenome (GOLD analysis project Ga0075520, IMG submission 75100) | Arctic peat soil microbial communities from the Barrow Environmental Observatory site, Barrow, Alaska, USA - NGEE PermafrostAB12-B | ecosystem: Environmental > Terrestrial > Soil > Wetlands > Peat ... | reverse complement strand
GCGGCGGCGGCCGACGGGGCCTGCCTCACGATGAGCGATTTGGGCGCCTGCGTCTTGCCCATGAGGAGGGCCTGGGCGGTCGCGGGGTCGAGGACGGACTCGGCCGTCTTGACGTCGACGCCGATGCCCTGCAGAAGAAAGAGGACTTCCTTCGGGGGCTTGCCCATCATCTTGGCGAGCTGGGCGACGGTGAATTTGGCGGCTGTCGTCTTCAAGTCTGCGGGTCTCCCTCGGGGCCTTTCTCGCCCTCGGTCTCGGCCACTTCCTGGAACTCGAGGCCCTCGTCCGCGGCCTCCTCCTCTTCGGGCGCCTCCTCGAAGGCATGGGCCGCGTCCAGGACCGCGTCGCGCGCGGGCTTGTCGAGCGCGACCGAGGAGAGCGGATCGTCGCCCTCTTTGCCCTCGACTCCGCTCTCGGCGTCGAGGAGATCTCCGACGGTCGCGAAGCCCGCGGCCTCGAACGCCGCGGCGGAGGCGGCCTCGAGCCCGGGCACCTCGGAGAGGGCCGTGCCGCGGCGCTGCGAGGCGAGGAGCATCCGCTGGAGAGCCTGGGCGACCTCGGCCTTGACGGCCTGCTCGCTCTTGATCTCGATGCGGGCGCCGATCAGAGCCGCGGCGAGGCGGACATTCTGCCCGCGCTTTCCGATGGCGAGCGAAAGCTGGTCCTCTTCGACGATGCACTCGAGCGTGGGGACCGGCTCCACCGGCTCGCCGTCCGCGCCGGTCTCCGGCTCGGTCTCGTCGTCGGCCGGCATGGCCGAGACTCGCGTGATCTTCGCGGGGGAGAGCGCGTTCTGCGCGTACGTGATGAGGTCGTCGGAGTACTGGATGATGTCGATGCGCTCGCCGCGAAGCTCGCGCATGATGGCCTGCACGCGCGAGCCGCGCATGCCGACGCACGCTCCGACCGGGTCGACGTCCCTTTCGCGGGACGAGACGGCCACCTTCGCGCGGTCGCCGGGCTGCCGCACGCAGCCGCGGATGACGACGGTGCCGTCGTAGATCTCGGGGACCTCCATCTCCATGAGGCGCATGAGGAGCTCGGGCGCGGTGCGTGAGAGGATGATCTGCGAGCCCTTCGGGTTCTTGTGGACGTCCGCGAGCACGCCGCGCACGCGCTCGCCCTGGGTGTAACGCTCCGCGCGCGACTGGTGCTCGCGCGGGATCGCCGCTTCCGTGCGCCCGAGGTCGACGATCATGTCGCCGCGCTCGAACCGCTTGACCGTGCCTGTGACGAGCTCGCCGAGCTTTGGGAAGTATTCGTTGTAGATGTTGTCGCGCTCAGCCTCGCGGACCTTCTGATAGAGGACCTGCTTGGCGCTCTGGGCGGCGATGCGGCCAAGGCCTTCGGTCGAGCGATAAAGACGGATCTCGTCGCCGAGCCCCATCGCGGCCGGCTCGATGACCGATTCCTCGCCCACCGACCCCTCGCCCTTCGGATTCCGCACGACTTCCCAGCTCTGGCCAAGGAGCTCGCTCTGAGGAAGCGCTTGCGCCTCCTCGGGGAGCACTTCGATGTACGGCAGGCGGATCTCCTTCTCGGGGTCGACGGGCGCGGCCGGAGCGGGCGCGGGCGCCACCGCTTGCCCGAGCGGCACGTCGTCCGGGTCGATCGCGGCCGTGGGCGCCGTCTCCTCCGGCTTGATCGTCTTTTCGGCCACGATCCGATACGGGGTCCACGCCGTCAGCATCCCGGTCTTCGGGTCGAACCGAGCGGCCATTTCGCGGACCTTGTAGACCTTGCGGGCGGCAGTCGCGATGGCTTCCTCGAGTGCGGCGACGAGCCGCTCGAAATCGATCTCCTTGTCGCGGGAGGCCGCGCGCAGGGCTTCGATGATCTCGTCGGCGCGCGTCGCGGGCGGGGCCTGGGCCGCTTTCGAAGCCTTCGCCTCGCGGCCTTTGGCGCCTCCGCGCGAGCCCTTGCCCGTCTTCTTTTCCGGCTTTTCCGGCGCCGCTCCGCTTTCCGTCGGGGGTTGAGTCGCACTCATCGTGTCGTGTTCTCCGTGGGCCGCATTCTGTTCAGAGCTCGGGGACGAGGCGCGCGAGCCGGACGTCGCCGAACCGCGCAGTGTATCTTCGGTGCTGATCCTCATCAAGGACCGTCAGGGCGTCCCCCTGGACGTCCTCGAGAACGCCCTTGAGCCGCGCCGCTCCGTCCACCTTTCGGACGAGCTGGACCATGACGCGCCGGCCGCGGAAGCGGGCGCAGTCCGTAAGAGTCCACAGGGGCCGGTCGAGGCCGGGGGAGGAAACCTCGAGCGCGTACTTCGGGAGACGCTCCTCGAGGGGGTCGAGGATCTCCGAAGCCGCACACGAGGCCGCCTCGCAGTCCTCCAGCGTCACACCGGCCGGCTTGTCCACGGTGAGCGTCAGCGTGGCGCGTGAGCCCGTCTTCCATTCGACGTGGCAGAGCTCCAGCCCGAGCGCGGCGATGCGCGCGCGAAGGAGGTCCGCCGTGACGCCGGCGAATGGAAGCGCCGCCTGGTTCATGGTGCCGTTTCGTACCTCTCGGGGGCCGTTTTGGGGCAAAAAAAAGAGGGCGTGTGCCCCCTTTCAAGCCCCTTGAAAGTCCGCTCTGGAATTATAGGCCGCGCGGCGTCCGTGGGCAAGGGCCGAGCGCCTGAAACAGCGTGAAACCGCGTAACATGCGCAGAGGATCGACGTGGCACGGACTTCCCATGAGGGGAGGCCCGGCGCGCCACGAATCGCCCTCCCGAGGCAACACATCAGCGATCTCATCGTCATCCGTCTGAACGACGAGTTTGTCGAGGGCGTGGAAACCGCCGAGGCTTGGCCTCCCAGGGAAGGCCTGCCCCCCGGAGAAGATCCGTTCGACGAGAAGGCGATGCTTCCCGCGCCGGAGTTCCTGCCGCCCGGCGCCGTCGTGCAGCACGACTCGCGGCGCATCAACGCCGAGCGCGCGTTCGCGGTCTCCGTCATCCTGCACCTCCTCCTCGTCATCGCCCTCCTGACGGTGAAGCTTCCGGCGCGCACCGCCGCACAGGACGACATGGACCCGCTCGGCCTCCAGAGCCTCATGAGCGCGACGCCGCCCGATCCGGCGATCCCGGTCCAGTTCTTCCCGGCGCCCGGCGCGCGCGCGAAGGAGGCGCCGAAGACCGGGTTGCCGTCGGACATGAACCGGCAGGCGCACGGCGGGGACCGCACGCTCCCGGTGATGCCGGCGCCGAAGGCCTATCCACAGGCGGGCATTCGCGACCTCGAGGCTGGAAAGCCGGGTCCTAGAGTCGCGGCCGCGCCCGCGGCTCAGCCGCCTGCGGGAAGAGAGGCGGGCGAGAGATCGAAGCTCACGGACCTCGCGCCCGGCGGTTCGCTCCACGACCCGCCGACGGCCGAGGAGCGGGCCGCCCGGCAGCGGTTGCTCGGCATTCCGGGCCCCGACCTCAGCGCGATCACCGCCGACTCGGCCCGTAGGGCCGCCCAGTCCGGCGGCGGCGGAGAGGACGGTGGGGGCTTCGAGCGGGAAGGGGGATTTGTCGACTCGGGGCCGCTCTCGTTCGACACGGTCGGGTACGACTGGGGTGCGTACGCCGCCGAGATGATCAGAAAGATCAAGCGGAACTGGGACGTGCCTGCTCTCGCGCGCTATGGCGTGAAAGGCCGGATCACGATCCGCTTTTTCATCCTGAAGGACGGCCGGGTCGAAGCCGAGGCGGTCCTCTCGAGCTCCGGGCATCCCCCGTTCGACAACGCCGCATTTCAGGCCATCGCGCACTCGAGCGCGTTTCGCCCGCTGCCGAGCGACCTCGGGCACGACCGCGAGGGCGTGACGGTCACGTTCTTCTACAACATGCGCCCCGAAGACGAGTACGCCGGCAGGGGCCGGCCGCGATAGGAAGCGAGATGTCTGGCATCAACGACCCCGGGGAAATCGCCCGCGCCCTGAAAACCGCCCGGACGATCGCCGTCGTAGGCTGCTCGCCCAACGGCAATCGCCCGTCGCACGCGATCGCGAGCTATCTGCTGAGCGCGGGGTTCGACGTGATCCCCGTGAACCCCGGCCATACCGAGATTCTGGGGCGCACGTGCTATCCCGATCTCGCTTCCATTCCGAAGGACGTGCGGCTCGACATCGTGGACGTCTTCCGGCGCTCGGAATTCGTGCCCGGGATCGCCGACGCAGCCTTTGCGCGCGGGGTGGGATTCTTCTGGATGCAGGACGGCGTCGTGGACGAGGGTGCGGCCCGCCGCCTCGCGGCCGCAGGCATCCCCGTGGCGATGGACCGCTGCATCTACCGCGACCATGCCGCTCTTTGATGTGATGTCGCTTTGACACGGAAAGACCGGCACGAACTTTGCCCATAAGGCGAACGAGGGGCGGCAGAGGCCGTCCTCGACGAGGATCTATCATCTATGGACGGTATGCGTACGAAAACGAAGGTTCTGTCTCTCGCGGCTCTCCTCACCGGCTCGGTCGTCTTCGGGATGATCCTCGCTGGCACCCTCGACTTCACCAAGCACGCGTCGGCCCAGAAAACGGCCGCCGCTTCCGCCGTCGCGACGGCCGCGACGGCGGCCGCTCCCGCCCGCGCCCCTCAGATGATCGCGCTGCCGTCCTTCGCCGACATCGCCGAGCAGGTCATGCCGGCCATCGTCTCGGTGACGGCTACGGACATCATCAAGGCCGACAAGCGCCGCCGGAGCTTCCACAACTTCGGAAGCCCGGACGGCTCCGACCCGTTCGAGTTCTTCTTCGGCCCCGACGGGCCGAGGCGCAAAGGCTCGGACGACGACGAGGACCAGAAGCAGCTCTCGGGAGGCACGGGCTTCCTCATCGAGAGTGACGGCTACATCCTCACGAACAACCACGTCATCGAGGGGGCCGACAAGATCGAGGTCAAGGTCGGCGACAAGGACGACTATGGGGCGAAGATCGTGGGCCGCGACCCGGCCTCGGATCTCGCGCTCCTGAAGATCGACGGGGTCCGGCCGTTCCCCACCGTGAAGCTCGGGGACTCGGACCGCATCCGCGTGGGCGAATGGGTCATGGCTATCGGCGACCCGCTCAACTTCGACAAGTCCGTGACCGTGGGCGTCATCTCCGGTAAGGGCCGGTACGCGGGCCTTTCCCGCGCGACCGCAAATTTCGAGAGCCTCCTGCAGACCGACGCGGCGATCAACTTCGGCAACTCGGGCGGCCCGCTCGTGAACGTGGCCGGCGAGGTCGTCGGGATCAACACCGCGATCGCGCGCGCGCAGAACATCGGCTTCGCGGTGCCCATAAACATGGCCAAGCGCCTTTTGCCCCAGCTTCGGAAAGGCAAGGTCGTGCGCGGCTTCCTCGGCGTCGGCATCGAGTCGATCGACAAGAAGTGGCAGGAAACCTACGATCTGAAGGCGCCCGAAGGCGCCCTCGTGACCTCGGTCGAGGCCGGAAAGCCCGCGGAAAAGGCCGGGCTGAAGCGGGAAGACATCATCACGAAGGTGGACGACGTCGCCGTGAAGAACAACCGCGACCTCATCGACTACGTGTCGGGCAAGGGTCCGGGCACGAAGGTCACGATCGCGTACCTCCGCGACGGCAGGGAGAAGACCGCCGTCGCGACGCTCGAAGAGAGGGTGGAAGCTGGCGAGAAGCCGACCAAGGAAGAGGAGGATTCGAGCGCCGGGAAGCAGAAGATGCTCGGCCTCGAGCTCGACGAGCTCACGTCGCAGGCGCGCCGGGCGTACGGCCTCGACCGTGAGCTCCAGAAGGGCGTCATCATCACGCACGTCAAGCCGGTCTCGCCCGCGGGCGACGCGAACCTCCAGGAAGGCGACGTCATCCTCGAGGTGAACGGCACGGCCGTGGGATCGGTGGAGGAGATGCAGGCGCAGATCCGGAAAGCGCCGAAAGGCAAGTACGTCCGTTTCTACGTCCAGCGCGGTGGCGGGCACGGACAGGCGCTGAAATTCCTCGCGGCCGTGAAGCCTGAATGACCGGGCGGGTCCGGGGAGGCCTGGAGGCTCTCGCGGCTAGCGAAAAAGGCGGTCAACTGGACGCGAGGGCGGCGTCCAGGGAAGAGGGGTGCCTCGACGAGCCGGCCGGCGCCGCGGAGAGAGCAGGCGCGAAGTCGTGCCGGTTGGCTCGTAGCACCCGCCCGCCCGCGTCCCGCCCGACGCGCTCGTAGAACGCGTCCCGCTCGAAGGGCTCGCGGCCGGCGCCCCGGATCATCCGCTCCATCTCGGCGCGCGAGAGGCCGGACTCGGTCTTCGCGCCCGCAGCGTGCGTGATGGTCTCCTCGGTCACCGTGCCCACGAGGTCGTCCGCGCCGAAGTGAAGCGCCACGGGCGCGAGCTTCTCGCCGATCTGCACCCAGTACGCCTTGACGTGCTCGACGTTATCGAGCATGAGGCGTGCGACGGCGATGACTTTGAGGTCCGTGAGGCCCGTCGCCGGGGGCAGATGGGGGAGCTGCGTCTCCTCGGGATGGAACGCGAGCGGGATGAACCCGAGGAAGCCCGCCGTTTCGTCCTGCAGCTCGCGGATGCGCACGAGGTGGTCCACGCGGTCCTCGACGGTCTCGACGCTGCCGTAGAGCATCGTGACGTTCGTCCTGACGCCGTTCTCGTGGCAGAGGCGCGCGACCTCGAGCCAGCGCTCTCCGGAGATCTTGTCGCGGCAGATGAGGTCGCGGACGCGTTTCTCGAAGATCTCGGCGCCTCCGCCGGGGCACGAGTCCATGCCGGCGGCCTTCAGGTCGCGGATGACGTCGACGACGTCTCTCTTGCCGACGCGCGCGATCCAGTCGAGCTCGACCATCGTCCACGCCTTGAGGTGGACGCCCGGGAAGCGGGTCTTGAGTGCGCGGAGGAGATCGAGGTACCAGGAGTAGGGGAGCGACGGGTGGAGCCCGCCCACGATGTGGAGCTCGGTGATCCCGTCGTGCCAGCCGGCGGCCGACTCCGAGACCGCTTCCTCGATCGACATCGTGTAGCCGCCGTCCACGCCGGGCTTGCGCGCCCAGGCGCAGAGCGCGCAGTCCACCCAGCAGAGGTTCGTGGGGTTCAGGTAGCGGTTCACGTTGTAGTAGCCGGTGTTGCCGTGCCTTCTCTCGCGCACGAAGTTCGCGAGCGCGCCAACGCCGAGGACGTCGCGCGACGTCGACAGGGCGACGCCGTCGTCGAACGAGAGGCGGCGGCCTTCCGCGACCTTTTCGGCGATCGGAAAGAGCGGCGAGCCGGCGAAACGCTCCAGTAGGACGCTCAATCCGGCATGTCACCCTTGGCGATGGGGCGCGAGAGAGCGGGCGGGTTTTGCTGCTCGTCGACGGCCTTCGGGTTCAGCTCGTCGTACCGGCCGGCGTAGCGGGCGTAGCAGGACGCGCAATAGCGCGAATCGGGCGTGAACGCGAAGTCGACCACGGTGCCCGAAGCGAAAAGCTCGTCGCAGGTCTCGCCGCAGGCGTCGCAGGTTCCCTTGAGGCGGAGGCGTTTCCAGACGGGTCCTGACATGACGGGGATCTTACGCGGCGGGGCGCGGGCGGGGAAAGGCGGCGCAGAATCGCCTCGCATGTCGCTCGTCTCCACCACGGCCTTCATTCTGAAGGTCGACCCTCTCTCGGAGAAGAACCTCGTCGTGGCGCTGCTCACGAAGGATCACGGCGTCGTGCGCGCGGCCGTGCGTGGCGCGCGCGGAAAGTCGAAGCGGGCCGCCGCGCTGCAGCTCCTCACGGAAGTCTCGCTCACGTATTTCCGGCGCGAGGGCGCCGATCTCGCGCGCGTCGACGGCCTTGAGATCGTCGCGAGCGCGTTCGACCTCGCGTCGCGCGCCGAGACGGCGATGCTCCTCCCGTATCTCGCCGAGAGCGCGCTCACGTTCGTGCCCGAGTCCGAGCTGGGAGGCGACGTCTTCCGCCTCGTGAGGCACGTCCTCGACGCCCTCGGGGCGGGTGTCCCCGCGCCGCTCGCCGCGCGGTACTTCGAAATGTGGCTCCTGCGCTTCGCGGGGGTCCTGCCCGAGGACGACGCGCCGGAAGAGATCCGCGTGCTCATCGGGGCGATGAGGAGGCTTCCTCTCATCGCGCTTTCCCTCAAGCCGCCGACGCCCGCGGCTCTCGGCGCTCTCGAGAGCCTGACGCGCGAGGCGCGTCGGACCTTCCTCGGCCACGAGCTGAAAAGCTACCGGTTCCTCGGCGCGCTCGGCTGAGCGCCGATTCGGTACACTTGGCAGCCCCGAGGCGGGCTCACACGACATGGATCTGCAGACTGTCATCCTGAAGTTGTCGACCCACTGGGCGTCGAAGGGCTGTCTCCTCGAGCAGCCGTGGGACGTCGAGGTGGGGGCGGGGACGATGCATCCAGCCACCTTCCTGCGCGTCCTCGGACCGGAGCCGTGGCGAGCGGCGTACGTGCAGCCGTCGCGGCGCCCGGCCGACGGGCGATACGGCGCGAATCCGTTCCGGCTCGTGAAGCACCTGCAGTACCAGGTCGTCCTGAAGCCCGCGCCAGCCGACGTGCAGGACCTTTACATCGAGAGCCTCGTCGCCCTCGGCATCGACCCGAAGGAGCACGACCTCCGCTTCGAGGAGGACAACTGGGAGTCGCCGACGCTCGGGGCGTGGGGGGTCGGCTGGCAGGTGCTCCTCGACGGCATGGAGATCACGCAGTTCACGTACTTCCAGCAGGCCGGCGGTATCGACCTCGCGCCGATCACGGCCGAGATCACGTACGGGCTCGAGCGGATCACGATGTTTCTCGCAAAGCGAGAGAGCGTGTATGACATCGAGTGGGCGCCCGGCATCACATATGGCGAGGTGCGCAGGCAGGACGAATACGAGGTCTCGAAATACGGATTCGAAGTGGCCGACACGGCTCTCTGGCAAACGCTGTTCGAGCGCTTCGAGGCCGAGGCGGCACGCTGTCTCGACGCGGGGCTCGTGCTTCCGGCGTACGACCTCGCGCTGAAGTGCTCGCACGCGTTCAACATCCTCGACGCGCGTGGCGCCGTCTCGGCGACGGATCGCGTCGGCGTCATCCGGCGCGTGCGCGAGCTTGCGGTGGGCTGCGCGAATGCGTACGTGGCCTCGCGAGAGGCCCAGGGCTTCCCGCTGCTTCCCAAACCGGCGTCAGAACCTGCGCGAGACGAGGCGGGAAATGGCTGAATTCCTGTTCGAGATTCTCGCGGAGGAGATTCCCGCCGGAGTCCTGCCAGCAGCTCGCGAGGAGCTTCTCGCGCGCGCGACAGCCGCGTTCGCCGAGGCGAGGCTCGGGGGCACGCTCGCCGTGCACTCCACCTCGCGCCGGCTCGCCCTCGTCGGCGAGGACGTGGCCGACCACCAGAGAGACGCCGAGGCCGAAGTCACCGGCCCGCCGGCCTCGATCGGCTACGACGCCGACGGCAACCCGACGAAGGCCGCGACGGGCTTCGCGAAAGCGCATGGCGTTGCCGTGGAGGATCTCCGCGTCGCGTCGCTGCCGAAGGGCGCTTACCTCGTCGCGCGCAAGGTGACGCCCGGGCGTCCGGCGAACGAGGTGCTCGGCGAGGTCCTTCCGCCGCTCGTCGAGAAGATGACGTTCCCGCGCATGATGCGCTGGGGCGACGGCACGCCGCAGTGGATCCGGCCGGTCCACTCCGTGCTCGCGCTCTTCGACGGGCTCGTGATCCCGATGACGCTTTTCGGCGTCGAGAGCGGGCGCACGACATACGGCCACCGCACGCTCGCCCCGGGGCGGATCGTCACGATGGGCGTCTCCGACTGGCTCCAGAAGCTGCGCGCCGCGCACGTGGAGCCCGATCTCGCCGTCCGGCGGGCCCGTTTCGAGGAGCTCTCCCGCGCTCTCGCGGCCGAGGTCGGAGGCGAGCCCGCGGACGATGCCGCCCTTCTCGACACGTGGGCGCATCTCGTCGAGTCGCCCGGCGTCGTGCGCGGCTCGTTCGACCCCGCGTTCCTCGAGTTGCCGGAAGAGATTCTCGTCACCTCCATGCGCGAGCACCAGAAGATGCTGCCCGTGCGCGCGGGCGGCCAGCTCGCGCCCCACTTTCTTGCCGTCTGCGACCAGGCGGGCGACCCGAAGGGCCTGATCGCTCGGGGCAACGAGTGGGTCACCGCCGCGCGCTTCTCGGACGCGCGCTTCTTCTGGGACGACGACGGGAAGACGAGGCTCGAGGACCGCCTCCCGAGGCTCGGCAATCTCCAGTTCCAGGAGGCGCTCGGCGACTACCTGAAGAAGACGGGCCGCATCCAGGATCTCACCGAGAAGCTCGCCGCGCGCCTCGGCCTCTCGCACCTCGACGGGATGCTCGTGCGTGCGGCAAGGCTCGTGAAGGCGGACCTCGTGACCGACATGGTGCGCGAGTTCCCCGACCTGCAGGGGGTCGTGGGCGGCCTCTATGCACGCCGTGACGGCGAGCGCGAGGAAGTCTGGCAGGCGCTGTACGACCACTACCGGCCGGCTTCGGCCGACGACGGCGTGCCGCGGGGAGACGTGGGCGGCGCCGTGGCGCTCGCCGACCGCCTCGACACGATCACGGGCCTCTTCGGCCTCGGCCTCGCACCGACCGGCTCGAGGGACCCGTACGCGCTACGGCGCGCGGCGCTCGGCGTCGTGAGGATCCTCCTCGACAAGAAATGGCGACTCGACCTGCCGGCCGCGTGCGCCGACGCCGCGGCGCTTCACGGCGGGCTGCCGCGCGCGAAGGACGAGCTGCTGGAGGAGCTGTCGGCGTTCTTCCTCGAACGCCTGCGCTTCCTCCTCGAGAGCAAAGGGCACGCGCCCGACACCGTCGCGGCGGTCCTCACGACCGCGTGCCCCGATTTCGCGGACGCCGCCGAGCGCGTGGAAGCCGTCGAGACGCTCCGCAAGGAGCAGGACTTCGCGCCGCTCGCGACCGCGTTCAAGAGGATGCAGAACATCCTCGAGAAGGCCCCGGACGAAGGCGCTGAACTCGACCCGGCGAAGATGACCGACGACGCCGAGAGGGCGCTCGCGCTCGACTATCTGCAGGCGCGTGGCATGCTCGACGACCTCGTGGCGAACCGCCGGTACCGCGACGCGCTTTCCATCATGGCGTCCCTCGGCCCGAGCCTCGACCTCTTCTTCACGGAGGTCCTCGTCATGGCCGAGGACCCCGAGGTGAGGGCGAATCGCATCGCGCTCCTGCGGTCGATCCGCGACCAGTTCGTGCGCGTCGCGCGCTTCTCGGAAATCCGGGGCTGAGTCGCGGCGTCAGCACGGTGTCCGTGATCTCGAACGCGCTCCTGCTCCGCCGCGTTCCACCTTGAACCGTCAGCGCATTCGTTTCGCCTTGGAGTCCACGCGTGGGCCGCGGGCCTTCAGAGTCACGCGCTGGCCCTGCGCCGGGCGGTCGACGCCGCGCCCGAGCAGCTCGAGAAGATCGGACACCGTGACGATCCCGACGAGCCGGCCCGGGTGCCCCTCCTCGACGACGGGCAGACAGCCGATCGTGCGCCCGCGCATCAGGTTCGCGGCCTGCTTGACCGACATATCCGGGCTGGCCGTCACGACGTGCGTCGTCATCAGCTCGGCAACACGGTGCTTCTCGCGGAAGTCGTACTGATCGGGCACACCGAGGTCGCGCTGCGAGAGCACGCCTGCGAGCTCCGAGTCGCTCTTGACGACGAGATGCCGGATGCCCTTGAGCTTCATGGAATCGAACGCGACCTGCGCGTTCTCCTGACGGTCAATCGTCTCCACATGGCGGGTCATCACGTCCTGGACGCGCATGAAACCTCCTCGGGGGAGCTCTCTTCAACCCCCCTTGAACGTGGGGCCGCGCGGGGCTCGTCTGCAAGGGGTATTTGAACCAGGCGGGACGGGGGTCGTAGAATCGGCGACGGGAGCGTCCCATGCCTCTTTTGGAATACCGCTGTTCGGATTGCGGAAAAAGGACCGAGGATCTCGTCCTCGCGGGGGACACGGCCCGGCCGCCGAAGTGCTCGTCGTGCGGCTCGAAAAAGGTCTCGCGCCTGCTCTCGACGTTCGCGGCGCAGACGGCACAGCCCTCGAGCAGCGGTTTCGACGCGTCGACCGCCTGCGGCGGCGGTCCCTGCGGCATGCCGGACGTCTGCGGCGCGGGCCGCGGGTTCGAGGAGAACTAGCCGCTCCCTGAGCCCCGCCGTCCCTGGAGCATTTGAATCACGCGGAATGCGCGGATGCGTCGTCCTTTGCGTGTTAGCCTTTTCGAATGGATGCTCTCTCGGCGCGCGCGCCCGTTTTCGGCCACGACCTGCTTTCCCTTCTCCAGCAGATGGGCGGGAAAGCGAGTGTCGAAGCTCTCCGTAACGCCGCGGCCGGCGCGTTCGGCGCGGATGCGGTGTACGGGAACTGCCACGGCGACCGCTTCTCGTTCCACGAGGTGCTCGCTTTCCTCGCGTCGCGCGGCAAACTCGAGCATCGCGGGGACGAGGTCTCCCTCGGGTCCCTGCCCGCCTGCTCCGGCCACTGACGATACGGCCGCCCGACCGCCCACGCCTTGGGCGGGCCGTCGTCAGAGCGCCCGGATGGCTTCCGCGACGACCGCGAAATGGCAGGCGGCCGCGATGATGACGAGGGCGTGGAAGACTTCGTGGTATCCGAAAACCCTCGGAAAGGGATTGGGACGCCGGAGTGCGTAGACGACCGCGCCCAGGCTGTACACGATGCCGCCTAAGGCGAGGAGGACGACGGCCCCGGTTCCGAGCGCCGCTTTCAGTGCCGGCAGGATCGGAAGGGCCGCCCAGCCGAGGAGGACGCACACGGCCGCGACGAGGACCTTCGGCGCCCCTACCCACGCGATGGACAGAACGACCCCGAAGAGAGCCCCCGCCCACACGACGCCGAGCAGGACCCATCCCGCGCGGTTCTCGAGAAGGAAGGCGAACGGCGTGTACGTCCCGGCGATGAGCAGGAAGATCGCGGAATGGTCGACGCGCCTGAGAACCAGGCGGACCCGCTCGGACCACGTGGGCCGGTGGTAGATGGCGCTCACGGCGAAGAGCGCGACGAGGGAGACTCCGTAAACGATCGCTCCAACGCGCGCGCGCGGCCCCGAGGCGTTGAGGACGAGGACTCCCCCGGCGATCGCCGCGACGAACGCGGCGACCTCATGGAGGACGCCCCGGAGGAGGGGCTTGGACGGGGCCGGAATCAAGGCGCCCGGAGTCGTCACGGTTCCATCCTACGCCGCCGTCTTGTGGAAGCGCGACACGGCGAGGCCGATGATGACCAGCGTGTAAAACGTGAGCCAGGCGACCGGCTCCCAGAGCTCGCGAATGCCTGCGCCGCGCAGGACGATGCCGCGGACGACCTGGATGAAGTATTTCGCCGGAATGATGTAGGTGATGTACTGGAAGAACTTCGGCATGCCGTCGATCGGGAAGACGTAGCCCGAGAGGAAGATGAACGGCAGCAGGAAGAAAAACGACATCTGCATCGCCTGCATCTGCGTCTTCGCGAGCGTCGAGAGGAGCATCCCGAGGCCGAGGACGGCCGCGATGAACATCAGCCCGACGAGGTAGAGCTCGACGACGTTTCCGGCAATCGGCACCTGGAAGAGGTAGCGCATGAGGATGATGATGAGCGTGAGCTGGAAGACGCCGATCAGGACGAACGGCGCGATCTTCCCGAGGATGATCTCGACGCGCGTCACGGGCGTGACCTGAAGCTGCTCGAGCGTCCCGCGCTCCCTCTCGCGCACGATCGCCATTGCCGTGAACTGAATGAGCGTGAAGCTCAGGAGGATCGCGATGAGGCCCGGAATGATGAACGTCGCCGTGCGCAGGTCGGGGTTGTACCAGGGCCTCACGCGCAGGTCGACGGGCGGCCCGGACTCGTTCCAGCCGGCCTTGGCGGCGAGCGTCCGCATCGAGAGCTGGTTCGAGATCCCACCCCCGATCGCCATCGCCTGGCTCGCGGTCGTCGTGTCCGAGGCGTTTACGATGAGCAGGGCCTTCGCGGAGGCGCCGCGGCGCCTGTCCTTACCGTAGTCGTGGTCGATCACGAGGCCGACCGAGGCGTGGCCGGCGTCGATCTCGTGGCGCAGCGCGGCCTCGGAATCGACGTACCTCACGATGTCGAAGTACTCGCTCGCCGTCATCTTGGCGACGAGCTCGCGGCTGTCGTACGACTTGTCTTCGTCGAGGACCACCGTCCGGAGGTGCTTGACGTCGTAGTTGATCGCGTAGCCGAAGATGAGAGTCTGGAGGATCGGCACGATCACGATCATCCGGAGCGTGATCGTGTCGCGGCGCAGCTGGAGGAACTCCTTTCGGACGAGGGCCAAGAGGCGGTTCATCGTTCCTCCGTCACGCCGCTACGGCCGCGCCGGAAGGCGTGGCGCTCCGGGCGAGCGACACGAACACGTCCTCGAGCGAGGGCTCGGCGGCCTCCAGCGCGCCGAAGCGCACGAGGAGCCGTGCCGCCACGTCCGCCTCGCCCGCGCGGGCGACGGCCCTCAGGCGCCGGCCGAAGAGATAGGCGTCCTCGAGGCTCGGATCGCCCCGCACGGACGCGAGCGCCGCAAAGGGTTCCGAGGCGAGCGGCACCTCGAGGAGTCGCCCCGCGAGCGCGCCCTTCAGCTCGGGCGGGCTGCCCGAGGCGATCAGCTTGCCGTCGAGAATGAACGCGAGGCGGTCGCACTGCTCGGCCTCGTCCATGTAGTGTGTCGTGACGAGGACCGTCATCCCGCCTGCGGCCGCGAGCTCGTAAATCAGGTCCCAGAAGAGGCGTCGGCCCTTCGGGTCGACGCCGCCGGTTGGCTCGTCGAGGAAGAGGAGCTCTGGCTCGTGGAGGAGGGCCGCCGCGAGAGCGACGCGCTGGCGCTGGCCCGTCGAGAGGTTCTCCGTGAGCTCCTCGAGGATCGGCTGGAATCGGAGGCGGTCGGCGAGCTCGCGTGTACGCACGGAGACGCGTGAGCCTGAAAGGCCGTAGATGGACCCGAAGAACTCGAGGTTCTCCCGCACCGTGAGGTCGAGATAGAGCGAGAACTTCTGGCTCATGTACCCGAGGCGCTTCTTCCACTCCTCGGTGTCCTTCGCGACGTCGAGGCCGCCGAATCCCGTCGCCGAGCCCGACGTGGGCTCGAGGAGGCCCGTGAGCATCCGGATCGTCGTGGACTTGCCCGAGCCGTTCGGGCCGAGGAAGCCGAAGACATTCCCGCGCGGGATCTCGAACGACACGCGGTCGACGGCCGTGAAGTCGCCGAAGCGACGTGTGAGGTTCTCGCAGCGGAGAAGAATATCCGATGAGGACGAGCGAGAAGAGAAAGAAGAAGATTTCTTAGAAGGTGAAGAGAGCGGGAGCGAGGGCGGGATAGGGCGAGCGGGCTGGTTGCTCATGCGGGCAGACTCGTCGCCGTTCTCGCTGAAGAGCACGAACGCGTCCTCGAGCGTCGGCGCCACGCGGCGAATGTTGTCCGCTGGGACGAGCCCCGCGAGCGCCTCGCTGACTCTACCTTCTAAGAAATCTCCCGGTCTCCCCGGTTCCCCGGTCTTCTCTCTCCCTCTCACGTGCAGCTTCGTCCCGAAGAGGGAGATGTCGTCCAGCTCGGGCATGGCGGCGAGGCGCTCGCGCGTTTCGGCGCGCGCGTCCGTCTCGATCTCGACGAGCGCGCGCGGGTAGGCCGCGAGGATCTCGTCGCGCGTGCCGGTCGCGACGAGCCGGCCGTCGTCGAGGAAGGCGAGGCGGGAGGCGTACTCGGCCTCGTCCATGTAGGGCGTCGAGACGACGATCGTGAGCCCCTCGTGGTGGAGAGCGTTCAAGACCTGCCAGAACTCGCGGCGCGACACGGGATCGACGCCCGTCGTCGGCTCGTCGAGAAGGAGGAGTGCGGGGCGCGTCAGGAGCGCGGAGACGAGGGCGAGCTTCTGCTTCATGCCGCCCGAGAGCGCGCCCGAGAGGCGCGTGCCGAAGCGGTCGAGGCCGACGCGGGCGAGGAGGTCCCGCGCGCGCCGGTCGGCCTCGGCGGGAGGCACGGAGTACAGGCGGGCGCGCAGTGCCAGGTTCTCGTCGACCGTGAGGTCCTCGTAGAGTGAGAAGCGCTGCGGCACCATCCCGAATGGCACGTCCTCGCGGACGACGCGGCCGGAGGTCGGCTCGAGGAGGCCCGCGACGAGCCGGAAGAACGTCGTCTTGCCGGCGCCGTCGGGCCCGATGAGCGCGAACATCTCGCCGCGCTCGATGGACAGGTCGATCCCGCGCAGCGCCGGGCGGCTGCCGAAGCTCCGGACGAGCTTCTCGGCGCGGATCACTTCGGGGCGCCTTCCGCGGCCTTCACGCGCACGTCCGCCGGCTGGCCGGGGATGAGCGGCGCGTTCCAACCGGCGTCGAGATCGACCTTCGCGGCGTAGACGAGGTTCACGCGCTCGCGGGACGTGTCGACGGGCTTCGGCGTGAACTCGGCGTCCGGGGAGATCTCCGTGACCTTCGCGGGAAACGTCCGGCCCTTGAACGCGTCGACGGAGACCTCCGCCGGGCTCCCCATGCGCACGCGGCCGAGCTGCGTCTCTGGGATGAACGTGCGGACGTAGAGCCGGTCCGCGAAGGCCATCGTGACGGCGGGCTGTCCCGCGCCGAGGAGGAGCCCCGGCTCGGCCATGCGGTGGAGGACCACACCGTCCGCGGGCGCGCGGATCTCGGCTTCGCGCGCGACGGACTCGGACTGCTTGAGCACCGTCTGCGCGCGCGAGACGTCCGCGCGCGCCTGCTCGGTCTGGTACCGGCGGAAGCCTTCACGCAGCAGCTCCAGACGGTCGCTCGCCATTTTTGCGTTCGCCACCGCCCGTTCCAGTGTCGTGCGGGCGGTGTCTGTGTCGCTCTGCGTTCCTACTTTCTTGGAGAGCAGGGTCTCCTGGCGCTCCAGTTCGCGTCGTGCGAGTTCGACGGCGGCCTTCTTGTCGGCGAGATCCGCGTCGGCCTGTGCAATCTCCGCGCTCCTGCTGCCTACTTTCAGGTCGTTGAAGCGCGCCTCGGCCGACTGCAGTCCTCTTGCGTCCCGTTCCGGCGCGAGAGCGGTCTCGCCGAGGTCGAGCTTCACGAGGAGGTCGCCGGCCTTCACGCGATCCCCTTCCCTCACCTTCACCTCGACGACGCGGCCGGCGACCTTTGGCGCGAGGTCGACGACGGGCGCCTCGAGGCGCCCGCTCAGGACGACGACATTCGGGTCGCCGCCGTTGCGGCAGGCGGCCGCGAGGGCCGCGGCGGCGAGGACGGCGAATCGAGTCGCAGGTCGCATGGCGTCTCCTACAGCGCGGCCACGACCGGCCGGGTCTCCGGCGCGGAGGTGGCCACGTGGGCGGGCGTCTTCCTCAGGCGCCGGACGAGCCGGCCGGCGACCTGCTGGGCGTCGTCGAAGAGCGAGTATGCGACCGGCGTCGCGAGAAGTGTCAGGAGGAGCGCGAGCGTCTGGCCTCCCACGATGACCGACCCGATCGCGCGGTTCGTGCCCGCGCCCGGCCCCGAAGAGACGAGGAGAGGCAGCATGCCCGCCACGAATGCGAGAGTGGTCATGAGGATCGGACGAAGGCGCTCGCGGCTCGCGAGAATGACCGACGCGTCGCGCTCCATGCCGCGCTCGCGGAGCTGGTTCGCGAACTCGACCTGGAGGATCGAGTTCTTCTTCACGACGCCGAACAGCACGAGGATGCCGAGCGACGTGAAGATGTTGACGGACTGCCCGGCCACGAGGATCGAGACGAGCGCGAACGGCACCGTGAGCGGAAGAGCGAGGAGGATCGTGATCGGGTGAAGCCAGCTCTCGAACTGGGCTGCGAGGATGAGGTACATGAAGATGAACGACAGCGCGAAGGCGAGGAGGAAATTCTGTGCGGCACGGCCCTGCTCCTTGGAGCGGCCGATGAAGCGGTACGTGTAGGACGGGTCGAGGTTCATCGCCTTCGCCTCCCTCGAGAGGAGGTCGATGGCGACCTGCGAGGAAAAGCCGGGGTTCATGTTCGCGAGGATGGTGACCTGGCGCCGGCGGTTCAGGCGCTTGATCTCCGACGGGCCGGTGCCCGCGCGGAAGGACGTCACGTCCTCGAGAGGGACGGCGCCGAGGCGGTTCGACGGTACGTTGAAGCGGCGGAGGCTCGCCTCGTCGGCCCTGTCGAGCGGCCGCGCGCGGAGATAGACGTCGTACTGTTCGCCCCCGTCGTCGAAGGCCGAGACCTTTTCGCCGCCGACGAGGACGCGGAGCGTCTCGGCGACGTCCGCCACGGAGACGCCGAGATCCGACGCCTTCGAGCGGGCGACCGTCACCCCCAGCTCGGGCTTTCCGAAGATGAGCGACGAGTCCACGTCCACGATGCCGGGCACCTGGGAGAGCCTCTTCATGAGCGCGTCGGAGATGTCGGCGAGCCGTGTCAGGTCCGGTCCGTTCACGACGAACATGATCTCGGCGTTCTTCTGTCCGCTCGAGAACGCGTTCACGTACGACACGTCCGAGCGCAGCTTCGCGTCCGCGAAGTGAGGCAGGATCTGCTTGCGGACGCGGTCCATGACCGTCGTCTGCGCGTCCTTGCGCTTGTCGGCGTCAACGAGCTTCACGTAGACGCTCCCGAGGTTCGGGGTCTTCGCGTCGTCGGCGCCGACCGTCAGAAGCGTGTAGGCGACGCCGCCGAGCGCCTTGACCTCGTTCGAGATGCGGTTCCCGATGAGCGCCGTCGCTTCGAGCGACGTTCCCTCCGGCGCCCGGAAATTCACTTCGAACTGGGACTCGTCGTCGTAGGGCAGGAAGTTCTTCGGGACGACCTTGAAGAGGATCGGAATCGTGAGGAGAGAGAGGAAGCACACGAGGACGATGACCCAGCGGTGAGCCATCGACCACTTCAGCATCGCCATGTACGTGCGGTCGATGACGGCATAGAACCCGCGGGATTTGGAATCTTCCTTCTTCTCTTCCTTCCTCTTCAGCAGCCTCGCCGAAAGCATGGGCGTCAGCGAGAAGGAGACGAGGAGCGAGACGAGGATCGCGAACGCCATCGTGAGGCCGAACGAGTTCATGAACCGCCCGACGATGCCGCCCATGAACGCGACGGGGAGGAAGACGGCCACGAGGGACAGCGTCGTCGCGAGGACGGCGAGGCCGATCTCCTTCGTCGCGTCGATCGCCGCCTGGAACGGCGCGACATGCTTCTCCTCGATGAACCGGAAGATGTTCTCGAGGACGACGATCGCGTCGTCGATGACGATGCCGACCGCGAGCGTCAGGGCGAGAAGCGTGAGGACGTTCAGCGTGAAGCCCATCGCATACATGAGCGCGAAGGTCGAGATGATGGAAGTTGGGATCGCGATGGCGGCGATGAGCGTCGAGCGGAGGTTGCCGAGGAAGAGGAGGACGACGAGCGCCGCGAGGAAGCCGCCGAGGACGAGGTGCTCCTGAACGGTGTCGACGGCCGCCTTGATGAACTGCGCCTGGTCGCGGACGATCTCGGTCGTGTAGCCGGCCGGGAGCTGTGGCGCGATTTCAGCGAGGCGGCCCTTGATCGCGTCGATGACCTCGACCGTGTTCGTGCCCGACTGCTTCCGGATCGACAGGATCACCGTGGGGACTCCGTCCTTGCTCGCGGCGCTCTCGGCGTCCTCTTCGCTGTCTTCCACGGTCGCGACGTCGCCGATGCGAACGGGCAGGCCGTTGCGCTGCGTGATGAAGATGGCCTCGAACTCCTTCGCGTTCGCGACACGGCCGTAGATGCGTACGGTCGCCTCGTTCGCGCCGGCCTTGAGCGTGCCGCCCGGCATCTTCACGTTTTGCGTCTGGAGAGCGAGCCGCACGTCCACCGCCGTCAGGCCGTAAGCCTTGAGGCGCTCCGTGTCGAGGCGCACGTTGATGCGGCGCGAGCGCCCGCCGAGAATCGTGGCCTGGCCGACCCCGTTGACGGACTCGAGCCGCCGGCGCAGGACCTTGTCGGCGAACTCGGTCGTCTCGCGAAGCGAGCGGCTTCCCGAAAGGGCGACGGAGAGGACGGGCGTCGCGTCGGGATCGAGCTTTTCCACGATAGGCTGGTCGATGTCGCGCGGCAGGTCGGCGAGGACGCGGTTGACCTTGTCGCGCACTTCCTGCGCGGCGACGTCCACGTTTTTCTCGAGGATGAACGTGACGAAGATCTGCGAGATGCCCTCGGCGGAGACCGACTGAAGGTCGTCGATGCCCGCGATCGTGTTGATCGACTCCTCGATCTTGTCCGTTATCTCGGTTTCGACTTCCTCGGGGGCGGCTCCCGGCAGCCGGGTGATGACCGCGATGGTGGGGAAGTCGATCTTCGGATAGCGGTCGACGCCGAGGCGGGTGTAGCCGACGCCGCCGACGACGACGAGCGCGATGATGAGGACCGACGCGAAGACGGGTCGGCGGACACAGAGACGGGCGAGGGCCTGCACGGTGTGGTTTCCTTTCGCCGATCAGTTGGGGCGGACGACTTCGAGGCCGTCCACGAGGCGGCGGTCGGGGGCGACGACGACGCGTTCACCCGCCGCGACGCCGGACCGCACCTCGAGGAAGTCGCCGTAGCGATCGCCCAGCGCCACGATGCGCTCGGCGACCCTCTGGGAGGAGAGCACGAAGACGCGCGAGACGCCCGAGTCCGTGAGGACGGCGGCGGACGGCACGAGGAGTGTTTTCTCGGACTTCGGAAGCGCGAGACGTGCGGTCACGAACAGGCCGGGCTTCAGGAGGTGCTGCGGATTCGGCACGACCGCCTCGACGACGAGCGTCCGCGACTCGAAACGCAGCGAGGGGCCGATGTAGCGCACCGTGGCGTCGAACGCCCGATCCGGGAACGACTGCACGCTGAGCTCGCCCTTCTGTCCGATCTGGATCGCGGACACGGCCGACTCCGGGATCGCGAGCTCGGCGCGGAGCGGGTCGATCTTCACGAGGCCGCAGATCGCCTGGCCGCGCTTCACGAAGGCGCCCGCGGAGACCTTCTTTTCCGTGACGACGCCCGCGAACGGCGCGCGAATCACGCAGTCGGCGAACGCCTTCTCGGCGAGGGCGAGCGCCGAGCGGTTGAGGTCGCGGTCGGTTTCCTTCCGCTGATTCTCGGACTTCGCGACGACCTGCTTCTGCCGGAGCTCGGCGTACCTTGCGTATTCGGATTCGGCCCACGCGAGGTTCGCGCGCGCCTGGTCGAGCTGTGCCTTCGCATCGCGGTCGTCGAGGGTCGCGAGGACGGTGCCCTTCTCGACGTAGGTCCCGCGCTCCACGCGGACGCTCGCGACGTTCCCATCGCGCTCGGAGGCGACGTCCGCCGATTCGTCCGCGGTGAGGGCGCCCGTGACCTCGAGGATGCGCGGGAGAACACGGCTCTCCACGGCGGCGGCCCGGACCGAGATCGGCGCGGGCGCCGGCACGGCGGCGGTCGTGCGCCCGTTCGCGTTTCGCGAGCAGCCGGCGGCGGCGAACGCGCCGAGGGCGGCGAGAGAGGCCATGAGAATCGGAGAAATGTTCGATCGGGCCATGTTCACTTTTCCCCATCGGCCTTCACGGCCGGAGCGTCGTCCCGGATCTCGATGCGGCGCTCGTCGAGAAGGATCCCCGTGGAGCGCGCGAAGTCGGTGAGTGCTTTGCGGTAATCGGTGAGCGCGGCGGTCTCGGTGAGAACGGCCTGCACGAGGTCGTTCTGGCGCGTGAGGACGAAGAAATTCGTCGAGAGCCCGACGTTGTAGCGCTCCTTCTCGGCGCGGAGCTGCGTCTCGGCCGCGGAGTGTCCGGCCTTCGCCGCGTCGATGCGCTGGGCGGCGGTGTCGAGCGTGAGGACCGCGTTGCGCACCTCGACCGCGACGCGCTGTTTCTGCTGCGCGACGAGGATCTCGGCCTGGCTTCTCTGCGCTTTGGCGATGGCGAGATCCCCCTTCGCCCCGCGGTTGAAGACGGGTACGGAGAAGGAAAGCCCGATCGAGGCGTCGGGGAAGCGGCCCTCGCTGATCGTTCCGACCGAACGGCCAAATCCCCCGGCCATTGCGTCCGGCACGACGATCGGCACGCCGAGGAGAACCTCCGCTTCCGGAGCATACGAATTGAGACTGCCCGCGAGCCCTCGGCGCGCGTAGCCTGCCACGAGATCGAGCTGCGGTTTCAGGCGGTCCTTCGCGAAGTCCACATCCACGTCGCGCTCGGCGAGCGCGGTCCTCGCCTCGGCGAGCTCGGGCCGGTTGCTTTCGGCCCTGCGGATCGCCTCGGCGAGGTCCACCTGGACGATCGCCGTCTCCGGCGGGTCCACCGGCTCGAGCGTCTGATTCCACAGGGGATCGCTGCTGTCCTTCAGAAGCAGGAGCTTGAGGAGGAGCTCGGCGCGGCGCATCTGCTCCTCGGAGGCGTAGAGGTCGCCCCTCCGCCGCTCGAGCTCGGCGAGGGGCTGAGCGATGTCGGTCTCGGGAAGCGTCCCGACTTCGATCTTCGACTTCGTGTCCTCACGCTGTTCGGCGGCGAGGCGGACGTTCGACTCGCGCACGACGACGTCGCGGCGCGCCGCGACGAGGTTCCAGTACGCCCGCTCCACGTTCGCGACGGTGTCCGCAACGGTGCGCTTCAGCGAGGCCGCGCCGCGGTCCTTGTCGAGGCGCGCGATTCGGATCGCGCGGCGGGCCGGATCCACCGAGAGGTTCTGAAGGAGCGGCTGGCGCAGGTCGATGCCCAGCGAGGAGCTGTACGCTGGCGAAAGCAGGGCGAGGAAGTTGTTCGTGATGTCGCGCGCGGCCGACGCCGAGAGGCTCACGGTACCGCCTGTCGGCAGAAGGGCGCCGATGGAAGCGGCTCCCGAGTAGCCTTCGCTCGAAGGAGCGAGCGCGCCCGGCGGCGCGCCGGAAAGGAGGGAGTTCGCGGGGTCCGTGCTGTTGCGGTACTGCGCGTCCAGCCGGAACGTGGGGTCGTAGGGCGCATCCGCTCGCAGGAGAGACGCGTCCACGATGCGGAACGATTCGCGCTCGATGGCGATGTCGTTGTTGTTCGCGAGCGCGCGCGCCGTCGCGTCGACTAGCGAGAGCGGCACGCCGGCCGGAGCCGCGGGCGCGGCGGGAGCGGGAGGCTCCTCGGCCGGCAGCGGCAATGCGAGGAGAAGCAGAGCGAGGGCGAGAGCCTTGCCGATCACGAAGGTCTCCTTTCGGCGTTGGGGCGTGGTCCCGCGCTCGGGCGCAGGGACATGGCGGTCAAGTCTCCCATGCTGTCGCTTTACATACGACATGCCACGGCTCCGGGGTTCCTTCGAAGAGCACCCAAGAGTCTCTTAGAAGGTGATTTAGCTGGCGGAGGCGGTCGCCGACGACGACACAGGGCTCATGCCGTGCGATGCGGAGAAACCGACAGTTTGAGCAGGGCCGCTCGCCCATCGCAGGGCCGCACGCCCTACTCTCCGGCGAGGCGATTCATTTCCGCCGCGAGGCGGAAGTCGAGCTCCGTGAGGCCGCCGGCGTCGTGAGTGCTGAGATCCACCGTAACGCGGTTCCACGCGTTCGCCCAGTCCGGATGGTGGCCCAGCTTCTCGGCGAGAAGCGCGACGCGCGCCATGAAGCCGAAGGCTTCCGAGAAATCGCGGAACGTGAACGTGCGGTGGAGCTTTTTTCCCCGGCGCGTCCAGCCGGGAAGGGCGGAAAGACGTTCGTCGGCGGCGTCGGCGGAGAGTTTTACTGGGCGCTTCATGGCCGCATTCTGCCTCGTATCATGCGAGGCCGGGCTCTGGAGGGTCAGAATGCGCACAGCACGAGCGATCGGTTTTCTCGTTCTCGCCCTCGCGGGCGCCGCACTCGTCTGGTTCGGCGCGGGCTCGATCAGGGCCGCCCGGCGCGAGCGAACCGTGGAAACCGCGTGGGCCGAGTCGTTCGGACCGCTCGAGAGCATCACGGCGAAGTTCCCGGCGCACCCTACGAACGCCGCGGCGCACGCCCTCGAGGAATCCGCCCGGAGCCTCGGCATCGAGCTTCGCCCTCGCGGAGAGCAGCCCGTGGAAGACGAACCGGGCCGGCCGAAGAAATCGGAATTGGATGGCGTCCGCGCACAGCTCGAAAAATGGGTGGACCACGAGGCCGCGAAGGCAGAGGGCTTGCCGGAGGCTCCGCCCGCAGCGGTCGCGGCGTACTTTGCCTCGCACTCGGCCGCCCTCGACGCGATCGAAAAGAGTCTTCTCGGCGGCCCCGCCCCGGACTGGGCCGTGGACCTCGCAAAGCTCCACGCGGCACCCGCCCCGAACGTCCTCGGACACATGCAGCTCGCGCGGGTCCTCGTCGGAAGAGCCGAGGCTAGGGCGGCGGCGAAGGACGTTCGTGCGGACGAGTCTCTTCGCGCCGCGTTCGCGTTCACGGGCGCCCTGCGCGGCCGG
>Ga0075520_1000178_pt1 | contig 24248 bp, 24 predicted proteins | sample NGEPerB_FD_75100 | JGI IMG/M metagenome (GOLD analysis project Ga0075520, IMG submission 75100) | Arctic peat soil microbial communities from the Barrow Environmental Observatory site, Barrow, Alaska, USA - NGEE PermafrostAB12-B | ecosystem: Environmental > Terrestrial > Soil > Wetlands > Peat ... | reverse complement strand
GCGCATCCGGGCCGCATCGTCCAGGCGTCGAGCTTCGGCGCCGAGGACCAGATCGTCACCGATCTCGTCGCACGCCTGCAGCTGCCGGTCGCCGTCGCGACGCTCGACACCGGCAAGCTGCACGACGAGACGCTAGCGCTGATCACGGCGACGGAGGCGCGCTACGGCATCGCCGTCGAACGGCACCGGCCGCTGCAGGCATCGGTGATCGCCTTCGTCGGCCGCCACGGCGACGACGCGATGAGAAAGAGCGTCGAGCTGCGCAAGGCCTGCTGCGCGATGCGCAAGGTCGAGCCGCTGGCGCGCATGCTCGCGGGCCGCGATGCCTGGGTGACGGGCCTGCGCCGCGAGCAATCGAACGAGCGCGGCGAGGTCGCGTTCGAGGCGCGCGACGCCGAGGGCCGCATCAAGCTGAACCCGCTCGCGGACTGGAGCTGGGCCGACGTCTGGCACTACATCGGCAGCTTCGAGGTTCCGTACCACGCGCTGCACGACCGCTTCTATCCGAGCATCGGCTGCGCGCCGTGCACGCGCGCCGTCGCGCTCGGCGAAGACTTCCGCGCCGGTCGCTGGTGGTGGGAGCAAGGCGCCAAGGAATGCGGCCTGCATGTCGAGCCCGTGGCATCGCCCCAGGAGATCCACGCATGAACGCGCCCATGCTGGTCGAGCGGCTGCTGCCCGAGCTCGACCTGGCGCAGCTCGACGCGCTCGAAGAAGAGGCGATCTTCATCCTGCGCGAAACGGCCGCCGCGTTCGAGCGGCCGGCGCTGCTTTTTTCGGGCGGCAAGGATTCCTGCGTCGTCCTGCATCTGGCCGAGAAGGCGTTCAAGCTCGCCGGCCAGACCAGCACGCGGCTGCCCTTTCCGCTGCTCCATGTGGACACCGGGCACAATTTTCCCGAAGTGATCGCGTTCCGCGATCGACATGTCGCCGCGCTCGGCGAGCGCTTGATCGTCGCGCACCTCGACGACTCGATCGCGCGCGGCAGCGTCCGCCTCGGCTCGCCGGGCGAATCGCGCAACGGCCACCAGAGCGTGGCGCTGATGGAGGCGGTCGACGAGCACCGTTTCGACGTGCTCATCGGTGGCGCCCGCCGCGACGAGGAAAAGGCGCGCGCCAAGGAACGCATCCTGTCGCACCGCGACAGCTTCGGACAATGGCAGCCGAAGGAGCAGCGGCCCGAGCTCTGGACGCTCTTCAACACCCGGCTCAAGCCCGGCGAGCACATGCGCGCCTTTCCGATCAGCAACTGGACCGAGCTCGACGTCTGGCTCTACATCCAGCGCGAACGCATCGCGCTGCCGTCGATCTACTACGCGCACCGCCGCGAGGTGGTGCGCAGGAAAGGCCTGCTCGTTCCGGTGACGGCGCTGACGCCGCCCACCCTCGGCGACACGGTGGAATCGGTCTCGGTGCGCTTTCGCACCGTCGGCGACATCACCTGCACCTGCCCGGTCGAGAGCGACGCGGCCAATGCCGCCGACGTCGTCGTCGAGACGCTCGCCGTCACGGTGAGCGAGCGCGGCGCGACGCGCATGGACGACCGCACCTCGGATGCATCGATGGAGCGGCGCAAGAAGGAGGGCTACTTCTGATGAGCGCCGTTCTCGACGACACCGCCGCGCGCATCGCCAGGCCGCCGGTCGTCGGCGCGCGCCGGCCGCTGCGCTTTCTCACCGCCGGCTCGGTCGACGACGGCAAGAGCACGCTGATCGGCAGGTTGCTGCTCGACAGCCGCGCCATCCTCGCCGACCAGCTCGACATGCTCGAGACGCGTGCCGCTGGCGCGCCGATCGATCTCTCGCTGCTCACCGACGGCCTCGAGGCCGAGCGCGAGCAGGGCATCACGATCGACGTCGCTTTCCGCTATTTCGCGACCCGCGAGCGCAAGTTCATCATCGCCGACGCGCCCGGCCACGAGCAGTACACGCGCAACATGGTGACGGCCGCGGCGGGCAGCGACGCCGCCGTCGTGCTCGTCGACGCGACCAAGCTCGACGTCGATGCCGAGCGCGTCGCGCTGCTGCCGCAGACGCGCCGGCACGCGCTGCTGGCGCAGCTGCTGCGCGTGCCGCACATCGTCTTCGCCATCAACAAGCTCGACGCGGTGACAGATGCGGCACGCGCCTTCGCACGCATCCGCGACGCGCTCGTCGCGTTCGCCGACGACGCTGGCATCGCGCCCGCCGGGATCGTGCCGATCTCGGCGCTGCGCGGCGACAACGTCACGACACCCGCGCCGCTGCCAGGCTACGCCGGGCCGACCCTGCTCGCGCTGCTCGAGCGCCTTTACGACGAGTCGGATGCGCCGCACGGCGGCGCGCTGCTGCCGGTGCAATTCGTCGGCGGCGCCGGCCTCGACGCCGCGAGCGGCACGGGCCACCGCGCCCGCGTGCTCTGGGGCCGGATCGCGCGCGGCGGCATTGCCGTCGGCGACACGCTCGCCGTCTATCCGAGCGGCGAAACGGCGCGCGTCGCCGAGCTCCATGCAACCGGCAGGAAGGTCGCCCGCGTCGAGGCGGGCCGCTCGGCCGGGGTCGTGTTCGATCGCCAGCTCGACGTCTCGCGCGGCGACTGGCTGGCAACGCCGGGCACTCTGAAACCGGTGCAGCGTTTCGCGGCGACGCTCGCCTGGCTCGACACCGAGCCTGCCGTCGTCGGCCGCAAATACTGGCTGCGCCACGGCAACCGCTGGCTGCAGGGCCGCATCGTTTCGGTCGAAAGCCGCCTCGATATCGCCACGCTCGAGCCGCGCGACGCCTCGGAGCTCGCGGTGAACGACATCGGCGAGGTCGTCTTCGAGACGCAGCAGCCGCTGCCGCTCGAGAGCTTCGCGACGCAGCGCGTCGCCGGCGCCTTGCTGGTCGTCGATCCGGCGACGAATCGCACCAGCGGCGCGTTGCTCGTCAAGACGCCGATCTAGACGGCATCGACGCGGCCTCGCGCTTCCGGTCTCTTCCGGGCACCGAGCCCGCTCGCCTCGACGTCGGAAGCGTTCGCGGCTATTTCGCGCTGTAGATCTGGTCGAAGACACCGCCGTCGGCGAAGTGCGTCTTCTGCGCTTTGGCCCAGCCGCCGAAGACCTCGTCGATGGTGAAGAGCTCGATCTTCGGGAACTGCGCGGCATATTTCGCGGCCACCTTCTCGTCGGTCGGCCGGTAGAAATTCTTCGCCGCGATCTCCTGCCCCTCGGGCGAATAGAGATGCTCGAGATAGGCCTCGGCCACGACGCGTGTGCCTCGTCGGTCGACCACCCTGTCGACGATCGCCACCGGCGGCTCGGCGAGGATGCTGGTCGGCGGGTAGACGATGTCGAACTTGTCGGCGCCGAACTCCTTGATCGCCAGATGCGCTTCGTTCTCCCAGGCGAGCAGCACGTCGCCGATTCCGCGCTCGGCGAACGTCACGGTCGAGCCGCGCGCGCCCGAATCGAGCACCGGCACCTGGCGAAAGAGCCGGGCCACGAAGGCCTTCGCCTTCGCGTCGTCGCCGCCCGGCTGGCGCAGCGCATAGCCGTATGCAGCGAGATAGCCCCAGCGCGCACCGCCCGATGTCTTCGGGTTGGCGGTGATGATCGACACGCCCGGCTTGAGCAGATCGGCCCAGTCGCGGATCCCTTTGGGGTTGCCCTTGCGAACCAGGAAGATGTAGGTGGAGGTGTAGGGCGAGCTGTTGTGCTTCAACCGTTTTTGCCAATCGGGCGCGATCTGCTTCGAGCGTTCGGCGATCTCGTCGATGTCGTAGGCCAGCGCGAGGGTGACGACGTCGGCCTCGATGCCGTCGATGACAGAGCGCGCCTGCTTGCCGGAGCCGCCATGCGACTGCTTGACGGTCACGGTGTTGCCGGTCTTGTGTTTCCACCACGTCGCGAAGGCACTGTCGTACTGCTGGTAGAGCTCGCGGGTCGGGTCATAGGACACGTTGAGCAGCGTCGTGTCGGCGGCGTGTACGCAGGTGGCGCCGAGCAACATGGCGGAAAGCGCGAGCGAGAGAGAGAGGAGATGTCGGTTCATGGCGTTGTCGCGGCGGCGAGGAAGTGGCGGGCCTGCAGATTCGACGTCCATGGTAGGCAGCGCCTCGGACAGGGCCAACGACTTGTTCCTTCGTTGCTTATGCGAGCCGTCCCTATGATCGCGACATGAATCGCCTCCTTCGTTCGTGCGCGGTCTGGACGCTGGCCGCCGCAACGGCCGGCGGCATGGCGCCGCTGCGAGCCTTCGCGACCGCGGCGGCGCCCGCGCGGTCGGTGGCCTCGGCGCCGTCGACAACCGCAGCGCTGAAGATCGCGCCCGTCGCGTACCGTGAACGCAGGCTGGCGAACGGCCTGCAGGTCATCTCCGTGCGCAGCGAAGCGAGCCCGACGGTGAGCGTGCAGGTCTGGTATCACGTGGGCAGCCGCAACGACCCGGCTGGCCGCTCCGGCTTCGCGCATCTGTTCGAGCACCTGATGTTCAAGGGCACGCGCTACCTGCGCCCCGAGCAGTTCGATCGGCTGACGGAAGACATCGGCGGGTCGAACAACGCGTTCACCAGCAACGACGTGACGGTGTACTACGAGGTCGTTCCGTCGAACCACCTCGAGACCTTGCTCTGGGCCGAGGAGGAGCGCATGCAGAACCTGAAGATCGACGACGCCAATTTCAGATCGGAGCGCGCGGTCGTCGAAGAGGAGTACCGGCAGAGTGTTCTCGCCGTTCCGTACGGCCGCTTCACGCATGCGGTGCAGTCGCTGCCGTATCTGCAGCATCCGTATCGCCGCGCCACCATCGGCAGCATCGCCGACCTCGACGCTGCCACGGTGACCGATGTGACTGCCTTCCGCGCGCTCCGCTACCGGCCCGACAACGCGACGCTGGTGGTTGCCGGCGACTTCGATCCGGCCTCGCTCGATACCTGGGTCGACCAGTACTTCGCGCCCATTGCCCGCCCGTCGGCGCCGATCGCACCGCTCGATGCGACCGAGCCGCCCTGGCCGAGCGACCGCACCATCGCGCTCAAGGCGCCGCGCGTGCCATTGCCGGCGACCGCCGTGATCTGGCTGGCGCCGCCGCTGCGCAGCGGCGATGCGCCGGCGTTGCAGGTTGCGGCGGCCATCCTTTCGCAAGGTGACTCGTCGCGCCTCAACCAGTCGCTCGTGTATCGCCAGCAGATCGCGAGCAGCGCGAGTTTCGACGCCGATCTTCGCGACGGGCCGGGCCTGCTCGCGGCGACCGCCGTCGCCGCTGGCGGCAAGCCGATCGCCGAGATTCGCAAGGCGCTGCTGGCCGAAGTGCAACGGCTGGCCGACCATCCGCCCTCCGCGGCCGAGCTCGACAAGGTGAAGACACAACTGATCACCGCCGCCTTCGTCTCGCGACAGACACCGGAAGGGCTCGGCATGGAGATCGCCAGCGCCGCGGTGCTCGAGGGCGATGCCGGGCGCATCAACGCCGACCTCGAGGCACTGCAGCGCGTCAGCGCGGCCGATGTGCAGCGCGTGCTGCGCCGCTACGTGACCGGCACGCACGATGTCGTCATCGACTACAGCCAGGAAACGTCAGCGCCATGAATCGCCTTCCTTTCATCGCCGCTGCGCTCGCCTGCGTGGCCCGTGCCGCGCTGGCGCAGCCCTACGACACGCCACCGCCGCCGGCCGCGCCGCGCCTGCTCGCCATCGAGGCACCGAGCGAGCTGGCCTTGCCCAACGGCCTGCGCGTGATCGTCGCGCGGCGCGAGGGCGTGCCGCTGGTGAGCGCCGTCCTGGTGGCGCTTTCGGGCAGCGAGGCCGATCCGCCCCGCCTCTCGGGGCTCGCCGCCATGACCGCAGGGCTGCTGACGCAGGGCACGCGCCGGCACACCGCGCCGCAGCTCGCGGCCGCCGCCGAAGCGCTCGGCGGCTCGCTCGAGAGCAGCGCCGGCTGGGGCCGTTCGCTGGTCTCCATCACCGTGACGACGCCCAAACTCGATGCCGCGCTCACGCTCGTCGCCGAGGTCGCACGCGAACCGACGTTCGCGACCGCGGAGATCAATCGGCTGCGCGCGCAGACGCTCGACGGCCTCAAGGTCGCCTACGCCGACCCTGGCACGCTGGCCGGCCTTGCCGCGGTTCGACTCGCCTATGGCGCCACACCCTGGGGCCATCCCGAAAGCGGCACGCCGGCGTCGTTGCCACGCATCGGGCGCAACGATCTGCTGGCCATGCATCGGGCCACGTTCCGGCCCGATCGCTCGGTGCTGATCCTCGCCGGCGACATCGACACGGCGACGGCGCGGACGCTGGCCGGTTCGCATTTCGGCGACTGGCGCGCGGCAGCCGGTCCGCCCGCATCGTCGCCTGCCGTGCCACCAGTTGCCCGGTGCACGACGCTGGCGGTGATCGACATGGTCGGAGCCGGCCAGGCTGGCGTCGCGCTCGCACTGCCTTTGCCGGCACGCCGCGGCCACGACTGGGCCACCGGCGAGGTGCTGAACGCCGTGCTCGGCGGTGCCTACTCGTCTCGCCTCAACGAGGAGATCCGGATCAAGCGCGGCCTCAGCTACGGCGCCGGCAGCGCCATCGGCGCGCGCCGCGACAGCGCGCTGTTCCAGGCGAGCATCCAGACCAAGAACGAATCGGCCGCCGAGGTCGTGCAACTGCTGCAGGGCGAGCTCGACAAGATCGCGACCACGCCGATCGATGGCGCCGAGCTGGCCGCGCGCAAGACGACCCTGATCGGCGGCGTCAGCCGCAGTGTCGAGACGACCAGCGGGCTGGCCGCGGCGATCCGCACCCTGGTCGTCGCCGGCCGCTCGCCGGCCGAGCTGAAGACCGAGATCGAGACCATCGAGGCCGTTGGCGCGGTCGATGTCCAGGCATACGCCGCGGCCCACTTCGGGCGAAGCGACAGGCGCATCGCGGTCGCCGGAGTGGCCGAGCGCTTCGCTGCCGCGCTGCGCGCCGAAGTGCCTTCGCTGGTCCTCGTCGAGCCGGGCGCGCTCGACCTCGACCGCGCCGCCGGGCCGGCCGTGCCATAGGCGACACCGGGCGCGGCGCCGCAGTGCCCGGCGGGGTCAAGGCAAACCCTTCGGACGCTGGCGCCCATTTGCTGGGACAATAGTGCCCCCTCGCGAACGGCGCAGCGCTCCTCCGGCGCGCGGTGCCGCTGCACACTTCAGGATCGCCATGGCTACCCGTCCCTCCGCTTCCGTCTCCAAAGCATCCAAGGCTTCGACACCGGCCGCTCCGGCTGCCAACGCCTCGGCCGCTGCCGCCAATGCAGCCCTGAAGCTGCGCCAGACACAGGCCGAATACGTCGCCGCGCGCCCCGCCGGCGAGCCGGGGGTCAAGCCGATGATGTCGAGCTCCAAGATGTATGTCTGCCGTCGCTGCCAGGCGAACTTCAAGACCGGCGACGGCAAGCCCGACTCGCGCCTGCCGGGTCTCGGCAAGTGCAACAAGTGCCTCGCCGCCGCTGCGGCGTCCGCGCTGGCAGCCTGACCACTCGTAAGCTCCGGTAACTTTTCTGCAGGGGGCCGGACCGGCTGCCGATAAGTCGTTCTCGCGGACGATCTTTCTGGCATGCCGAACCTGTTGACCCGACTTCGCGGCGCGGTATTCGCGGTCCCCCTGGCGCTATCGGCGCCGCTGCTGCGTTGGGCCGACGCGCGCCGGCGCAAGACCGGTGCCTACCGGCTGCGGCCGCCGGGCATCTCTTCCGCCACCGATTCGACGCCGCGGGCGCCACGCCTCTCGTCGGCAGCGATGCGAACGATGCGCGACGAACTCGGCGTGGCTCTCGACGCCCATGAGTCGCACCGCCAGACCTTTCGCCATCTCGCCCGCTTCGAACGCAAGTTCGCGAAGAGCGGTGTCCGGGCGATCGAGGAAGTGCCGGTCGAGCAGCTTCGCCGGGCGCTGCGCGATTTCGAGGCGCTGGTTCGCAACTGGTCGTCGGCCAGCCTCGCCGATCTGCGCTCGCGCATGGCCGTGACGCTGGCCGAGCGCTCCAGCGCCGCCTCGGTCTGGATCGCCGTGAACAGCGTGTCGTCGACCTATGTGCCGCAGCCGGACTCGATGGCGACCCGCCTCGCCCGCCACGCCGGCGCGGCATTCCGGCCGAGCCAGCACGTCGATGTCGGCGACATCAGCATGTCGCGCTTCGACGCAGCGGCAGCGGGCGAATGGCATTCGACGAGCGCGCCCGCCTGAGCGGCCGATTCTGGTCGAACGGCGCTGCGATGTCGCGGCGCCTACCGGCCGGCTGCCATACAACCAGCCGCGCCAGTGGGCGAGACGTGAGTCGGAAGGCGCCGAAGATCAAAGAAAGTCCTCGTTGACAACGGCCACGGCCGCCCGCTGCCACCAACGGCTGCTCGACGCCGCGGACACCGACTGACGGTGCGCTTCCCCGCTGGCGGATGGCGTGCTGCCGCCACCTGCGCCGTTGCGCGAATCGTGCTCCGGCACATTGGCCTGGACCCAGGCTTCGAGCTCGCGCGCCAAGCCGACGCAATCGACATGGACCACCATCTCGGTGTTCCACAGCGACGAGCGCTTGTCCATGTTGAACGATCCGATCGACGACCAGCGCCGGTCGACGATGGCGAGCTTGGCGTGCAGCCGGCTCATCGACGCGCCGAGGCGGCCGATCGCGGGCGCCTGCTCGTCGCCCGAGGCACGCTCCTGCCCCGAGACCTCGCGCAAGTCGACGCCCATGGCCGCGAGCGCCGCCGCATGCTTCGCGAAGCCGATGTAGACCAGCGGCTCGTCGGTCGACTGCATCGAGTTGGTCAGCACCTGGACGTCGACCCCGGCGCGCCGGGCCCGTGCCAGCGCGGCCAGGTCGTTCGCCCCGGGAATGAAGTAGGGCGAGCTGACGAATGCGCTCGACTCGGCCCGTTCCAGCAGCTCGCGCGTGCCGAGCGCCGGCGCGCCTTCGCTCTTGCCATCGCTCTCGACCTTCGAGGGCGCGTCGGCGATGACTTCGGACGAACCGAACTCGAGATGGATGAAGCCCGCCGCCACTTCGTCGGCCGCGCCGAGGCTGGCTGATCCGGACCTGATCCACTCCTGCGCCGGCGGCCGGTTCGCCATGCCTGCGTCGGGCGCCAAGCCGGCACCGCGGGCTGCAGCCTGCGACACCAGCGTCTGGATCGGATAGGCGTGCTCGCTGTTCCAGAACGAATCGAAGACCGCGGCGAGCCCGGCGACGACCGGGCCCGACGCCAGCATGTCGGCGTCGATGAAATTGGCGTGCTCGCTGCGGCCGAAGTATTCGTCGGCGATGTTGCGCCCGCCGAAGACCGCGAGGCTGCCGTCGGCGATGAACAGCTTGTTGTGCATGCGGTGGTTGATGCGGGAGAACTGATGCATGGACAGCGCGACACGCGTCACGAAGCTGCCGCCGCGCACGGGCAGCGGGTTGAACATGCGGACTTCGACATTCGGCACCGCGCCGGTCTCCGCGAACAGCGCATCCTCGCCATTCGCGTAGAGATCGTCGACAAGGACGCGCACGCGCACGCCGCGCGCTGCCGCCTCGCGAAGCGCGCCGAGGAATTCGGTCCCGGTCCGGTCGTCGGCGATCAGGTAGTACTGCACGTCGAGCGACTTCTCTGCCGCGCGGATCAGTGCGAGGCGGGTCCGGATCGCCTCCTCGCCATCGGGCAGCAGGCGAAACCCGGAGAGATCGCGTCGGTCCTGCGGCGTCGACGCCGCTGCCGTCTTCGCAAGCGTCGTGTCGGCGTCATCGGTGAGCGCATAGGTCGCCGCGCGCTCGACGTGGCTCGGCAGCACCGCGCAGCCGCCCAGCACAACGGCGACCATGAGCAGCGCCGCACGCACCCACGAGACGCCCAGGACAACCACCAGGCCCGAGGCGCCGAGCCAGGCATACGCCCGGTACGCCGCCGTCGCCATGGCGAGGAGTCGCAACAGATCGGCCATTTTTTCTCTCCTCGGGTGAAACGGTGGTTGTCGAGAGGGCGGCTCAGACCGCCCCTGCAATCACGGCGACCGCTGCCGAGAACGCGGCGACGGCGTAGGTCAGGACGAGCAGGGCGGTGGCGATGTCGTCGAAATAGGTCTTCATGACTGGCTCCTGGTTGCTTTGCGCCGTCGCGACCCATTCGCTTCGGCTGGTAGGCAGTCTCGAAAAACCAGGGCTCGGCGACGAGTGAGCAAGGCAATGCCGGCGAGTGACTTCGGTCACAACGCCTGTTCGCGTTCCATAATTCCGGTCGAGGGAGTGCTCGCCGCCCGAGCGAGCCGGGAGCTCTGTATGAACGACGACCGGCTGCCAGCTGCGCTGTTCGATGCGCTCGCCACGCACGGCAACGCGCGGTCGTTCCGGGCCAACGCGATCCTCATCAACGAAGGCGACGTCGGTGACGCGCTCTACATCGTGCTCAGCGGATGGTTGCGCGCCTATGCGAGCTCGGCCGATGGACGGGACGTGGTGCTGGGCGACTACGGCCCGGGGGAATACGTCGGCGAGCTGGCGCTCGACGGAGGCGTGCGGTCAGCGTCGGTGAAAACGCTCGAGCCCACCAGCTGCCGGGTCGTGCAAAGCTCCGACTTGCGGGCGTTCTTGTCAGACCACCCGGACTTCGGGGTGCATCTCTCGCAAAAGCTGACGCGGATGGTTCGCCGGCTGACCGAGCAGGTGAAGAGCCTGGCGCTGCAGGATGTCTATGGACGGATGGTTCGTGTTCTGATGGAGTTGTCGGAGCCCGTCGGCGAGGAGCGCGTCGTCCGCCACAAGCTCACGCAGCAAGACATCGCCGATCGCGTCGGTTCGTCCCGCGAAATGGTCAATCGGGTGTTGAAAGACCTGACCACGGGTGGCTATGTATCGCAGCACGAAGGCAACTACGTGATCCATCGCAAGCTTCCGGCAGCGCGTTAGGCATCGCTGCACGGCGACGCGAGTTCATCGCGAATAATCCCGGGCGATGCCCGATCTCCACGCCAGCGCACTCTCGCCGCCATCTGGACAGACGTCTCGATGGCTCGCTCCGACCGATGTGCACCTGCGATCGCTCCTGTCGTTGCCGGAGCTGACGCTCGTGTCGGAGTCTTGCCAGGCCGAACGCCATCTACACGAGGAGCTGTTCGCCGCGCCGCGCCGCATCGTCGACCGCGACTTGCTCGCGGCTGTGGCCGACAGCGACGCGCGCTCGAACTACGAGACGTTCCTCGGCTTTCGCGATGCGCTGCTCGCGGCCGGCAGCTTCGAGGCCTACTATCTGGCTCTGGTTCGTGGCGGCCCGATCGCCGTCCCGCCGGTGTTCATCGCGGCAGTCGTCGAAGCGATCGTCGCCGGACTGTTCGCAGGTTCGCCCGACCCGTTCGAGCGACGCGCCGCGCAATTACTCCATCGGACCCAACGCATCACGCTCAGCCAGGGTCGCGTTCTCGCGGCCGACCGGGACACGGCCGATCGGATGAACGACGACGGCAGCGACATCGTCGGCGCACTGATGCGGCAAGGCGGCGACGCGGCATTCGGCGCGAGCATGCCCGTGCTCGGCGCGGACAACGCGCATGCCTTCGACGCAGCGGGCGACCCATCGTCATTCGTCTTCGACCTCACCCACGAGGTCACCAATGAACTCGGCCATGGCCTGGCTTTCACGATGACGAGGACGCATTCCGGCCTGGCCGCGCTGGCGCGCGTTCTCGAGCGATGGCTCGCCCACTTTCTTGGCCTGCAGGCGTCGATCCGTCCGCTGCAGCGGATCGATGATCCAGCGTGGGCCTGGCACATCGGGCTCGACGTCGAATCGAGCGCGATCCTCGACGACCTCTATCGCGGTCTGGTTCCCGATGCCGGGCGCATCCATCAGCTGATCGGGCTGTTCCGGCTCGACATTGCCGACAAGGGCGCCATCCGCGCAGGTCTCGTCGGCAAGCCGATCTACCTGGGCATGGCCATGAGCGAGGAACACACGCTCAAGCTCAAGCCGCAGAACCTGCTTCTCAACCTGCCCCTCGGCGCCCCGACGTAGAGTGGGCGCACACGCGCGACCGTACACTCGATCCGAAAGAGGCAGCGCACAGATGATCGACAAGAGCGACATCACCGGGCTCGTTCTCGCCGGTGGCCGCGGTAGCCGGATGGGCGGCATCGACAAGGGCCTGCAGGTTCACCGCGGCATGCCGCTCGCCACGCACGCCCTGCTTCGGCTGTCGCCGCAAGTGGGCGAGATGATGATCAGCGCCAATCGCAACCTCGGTGCCTACGAGTCGATGGGCGTGCCTGTCTGGCCCGACGCGTTGCCTGACTACCCCGGCCCAGTCGCCGGCTTTCTCACCGGCCTCGAGCGCTGCGAGACGCCGTATCTGGTGACCGTTCCTTGCGACGCACCGCTTTTCCCGGACGATCTCGTGCAGCGCCTGGCGCTCGCCCTGGAGGGCGAGGACGCCGAGATCGCGATGGCAGCGACTCGCGAAGGCGGTGAACTCCGTTTACAGCCGGATTTCTGCCTGATGCGTTCGATCCTGATGGAAAGCCTGGTCAGATTCACCGCCAGCGGGCGCCGCACGATCGACACCTGGACAGCGACGCTGCGCATGGCGGCCGTGCCGTTCGACCGTGCCGGCGCATTTGCCGACGCCAACACGCTCGCCGAGCTCCAGCAACTGCAGCGCCCGCGCTGAGGCGCCGCCTTCCTATTTGCGCTTGCCGGTGATCTCCGCCGACGTTGCCTTGCTGCTCGGCGGCGATGTCGCCATTTCTGGGGGCGAATGCGCCCCGGATGCTTCCAGCGGCTTGGCGACGGCCGGCGCTGTGTAGAGGCCGGGACTGGTGCAGGGCGGCACCGCGATCGGAGCCGGAACCTCCTTGCCCGCTGCCTTGGCATTCGCACGATAGACCTCCGCGCTGCGGTCCATCGCCTGACAGACCTCATAGAGACCGACCTTGTCGGTCCACGCCGATTTCGCTGCAGCGTCGGCAGCCTTTGTCTTGGCTTCGTCGCTCAGAGCGGGCAGCTTGGCGAACGCGGTGCCGGCCAGGAAACAGGCGAGCAGGGCGGCAACAGCTAGGCGCATAGGGATCCCCTTCAGTCTCACGCGGCGGGTTGTTCGATGCGGTGCAACGGCGCACTCCGCTCGGCCGGAATCTTTCCGTCCCGGATGTCCTCGTACCAAAGAAGATGGTGCTCGCGCGCCCACCCTTCGTCGACGTATCCGGTCTTCATGGCGCGGTAGGCACCGCGCATGCCGATCGTGCCGAGGTAGATGTGGCCCAGAAAAACGACCACGATCAGCATTGCACCGATGGCGTGGACGATGTGCGCAAGCTGCATGTCCTCGCGTGGGTAGCCAAGCCCCGGGATCAGCTTGTCGAGCACGAGCCCGGAGGCAACCACGACGCTGCCGAGAACGAGCACGCCACCCCAGAACAGGAGCTTCTCGCCGGCGTTGTAGCGGCCCGAGGGCGGCTCCTTGCCGCCGAAGAGACCGCCGCCCTTGAGAAGCCAGTTGAGGTCGCCCCGGCTCGGCCAGTTGCCACGCAGGAAAGTGAAGAACACGATGACGAGCGAAACGGCGAACAACGGCCCGGCGAAATTGTGCGCCGTCTTCAGCGCGTAGGTCAGCCACCCGAACAGAATGCCGCCGATCAGCGGAAGAAGCAAAAACTTGCCAAAGGCCATCACCAGCCCCGAAATGGCGAGCACGACAAAAGCAACGGCATTGCTCCAATGGGCGGCACGCTCGAAGTACGTGAAGCGCTCGATGCGCCGGCCGGTGTCGGTCTCGTGGCCGCCGATCGGGCCTTTGGTGAAGAAATAGAGCGCGATCGCCAGGATCACGATCACCACGAGAGCGCCGCCGTAGGGAAGGATCCTCCAGTCGCGAATCTGCCGCCATGCCTCGCCCGCGTTGGTCGTTCGCGTCCCGGGATATTGCGTGAACGGCTGGATCAGAACGCCGCGCTCACCCATCGGCCGATTGTTGACCGTGCCGGGAGCGCGACCCGAGTTGTGGACGCCGCGCCAGAACGGCGCGTTGTTTCCCGGCTGGCTGCGGGCTCGCTGCGCGTTCGTCTCGTCGGGCTGCGGCGTGGGCGCCATGGCAGCGGCGGACGGCACGCTTGAAGCGCCCGCCAAGCCGACAGCCGCTGCAGGTGGCACCGACAACGTCGTAGGCGCTGCGCCTGCAGGGCCGCTTGCCACCGTGCCGTCCTGGGCGAGCGCGGCGCCGCCAAACGCCGCAGCGCCTGCGACGGCAAACAGCCAACTCCGGATCAAACGTCGCATACGATCTCCCGGGCTGCTGAGCTATCGAGGCGCGTAGTCGTTCTGGGCCTGCGCGCGTTTTCGCAGCTGCGCATTCCAGCTCGCCTCGTTGCCAGGCGTCCAGCCTGGGGCGAGATAGCCGTTGTCGGTGATTTGCCAGACTGGTTCATCGGCCTTTTTCGCGCCGCCGACAGGCATCGTCTGCACGCGCTCGCCGCACGCGGCAAGCGCCAGGGCAGTCGCGGCAACGACGAGGAGCCGCGCCGGGCTCATGACTTCTTGCCCTCTTGCGGCTGCGCGCCCGGCTGCCCTGCCGAGGGCTTGCCATAGGCCGTGCCCCAGCCCCACACCTCGCTGCCCTTGCCGCGGTTGAGAACCCGCGTGCGCAGGATGTCGGCAATCACGTCGCCATCGCCGCCGAGGAGCGCCTTGGTGGAGCACATCTCGGCACAGGCCGGGAGCTTGCCTTCGGCCAGGCGGTTGCGGCCGTACTTTTCGAACTCGGCCTCGCTGCCGTTGGCCTCCGGGCCGCCGGCGCAGAAGGTGCACTTGTCCATCTTGCCGCGCAGGCCGAAGGCACCGTTGCTCGGGAACTGCGGCGCGCCGAACGGACAGGCGTACGAGCAATAGCCGCAGCCGATGCAGATGTCCTTGTCGTGCAGGACGACGCCCTCGGCCGTACGGTAGAAGCAGTCGACTGGGCAGACGGCCATGCACGGCGCATCAGAGCAATGCATGCACGCGACTGAAATGCTCCGCTCGCCCGCGACGCCGTCGTTCAGCGTCACGACGCGGCGCCGATTGACCCCCCAGGGCACGTCGTTTTCCGCTTTGCAGGCCGTGACACAACCGTTGCACTCGATGCAACGCTCGGCGTCGCAGATGAATTTCATTCTTGCCATGAGTGCTCCATTAGGCTGCTCGCTCGACCTGGCAGACCGTTGTCTTGGACTCCTGCATCATCGTCACGCTGTCGTAGCCGTAGGTCGTTGCCGTGTTGACCGCTTCGCCGCGAACCACGGGATGCGCACCCTCCGGGTAATAGGCCAACAGATCGGCGCCTTGCCAATGCCCCGAGAAGTGAAACGGCAGCCACACCGTCTCGCGATCGACCCGCTCGGTGACGAGGGCGCGGACCAGGATGCGCGCGCCGGTCGGCGACTTGACCCAGACCTGCTCGCCATCACGGATGCCGCGGTCGTTCGCGGCGGCGGGATTGATCTCGACGAACATCTCCTGCTGCAGCTCGGCGAGCCACGGATTGGAGCGCGTCTCTTCGCCGCCGCCTTCGTATTCCACCAGGCGCCCGGAGCTCATGATGAGAGGGAACTGCTTGACGATGTCGTGGTTCTTGTCCTGCACGCTCTTGAACAGCGTCGGCAAGCGCCAGAACGCCTTCTTGTCGTCGTGTGTCGGGTACTTGTCGATGAGGTCGGGCCGGGTCGAATAGAGCGGCTCCCGGTGCAGTGGAATCGGGTCCGGGAAATTCCACACGACGGCGCGGGCCTTGGCATTGCCGAACGGATGGCAGCCGCGGGTCAGCACGACGCGCTGGATTCCTCCCGAGAGGTCGGTCTTCCAGTTCTTGCCCTCGGCGGCCGTCTTCTCGGCGTCGGTGAGATCGTTCCACCAGCCGAGCTTCTTCAAGAAGATGTGATCGAACTCGGGGTAGCCGGTGGTGATGGGCGAGCCCTTGGAGTACGAGCCATCTTCGGCCAGCAGGTTGACGCCGTCCTTCTCGATCCCGAAATTGGCGCGGAAGTTGCCGCCGCCGTCCATGACGTGCTTGGAAGTGTCGTACAGGTTCGGCGAGCCCGGGTGCTTCAGTTCGGGCGTGCCATAGCAGGGCCAGGGCAGGCCGAAGTAGTCGCCGTCGAGCTTGTAGCCCGTCTCCTTGTCGATGCCCCCCTTGGCGCGCAGCGTCTTCACGTCAAAGACATTCATGTTGCGCATATGCGCCTTCAGCCGCTCGGGCGACTGACCGGTGTAGCCGATGGTCCAGTTGCTGCGATTGATCTCGCGCAGCATCGACTCCGGCTCGGGCTCCATCATGCCGCCCTTGGCCGCCACCATCTTCAGGCTCTTGACCAGCTCCTTGCCGAAGCCGAGCTTGTCGGCGAGCTGGGACATGATCATCTGATCGGTCCGCGATTCGAACAGTGGCTCGATCACCCTCTCGCGCCACTGCAGCGACCGGTTCGACGCCGTGACCGAGCCGGAAGTCTCGAACTGCGTCGCCGCCGGCAACAGGTAGACGGCCCGGTTGGCGTTCAGGTCGGCGGCGTTGCCCGGCATCGCCGCCATCGCCGCGGTCGCTGACGGATACGGGTCGACGACGACGAGCAGGTCGAGCTTGTCCATCGCCTTCTTCATCTCGAAGCCGCGCGTCTGCGAGTTCGGCGCGTGGCCCCAGAAGAACAGGCCGCGCAGGTTGCTGTCCTGGTCGATCAGCTCGTTCTTCTCGAGCACGCCGTCGATCCAGCGCGACACCGTCATGCCGGGCTTGGTCAGCATGCCAGGGGCGTATTGCTTCTTGATCCACTCGAAGTCGACGTCCCAGACCTTGGCGAAGTGCTTCCACGCGCCTTCGGCGAGGCCGTAATAGCCGGGCAGCGAGTCGGGATTGGGGCCGATGTCGGTCGCGCCCTGCACGTTGTCGTGGCCGCGGAAGATGTTGGCGCCACCGCCGCTGACGCCGACGTTGCCGAGCGCCAGCTGGACGATGCAGGAGGCGCGCACCATCGCGTTGCCGATCGTGTGCTGGGTCTGGCCCATGCACCACACCAGCGTGCTCGGCCGGTTCTCGGCCATGGTCTTGGCCGCCAGGTAACAGGTGGCCTCGTCGACGCCGGACGCTTCGAACACCTTGTCGGGCGTCCAGTTGGCGAGGACGTTCTCGCGCACTTTGTCCATGCCGTAGACCCGGTCGGCGATGTACTTCTTGTCTTCCCAGCCGTTCTTGAAGATGTGGTGAAGCATTCCGAACAGGAACGGAATGTCGGAGCCAGAACGGATGCGGATGTACTGGTCGGCCTTGGCCGCGGTTCGCGTGAAACGCGGATCGACGACGATCATCTTGCAGCCGGTTTCCTTGGCATGCAGCATGTGCAGCAACGAGACCGGATGCGCTTCGGCCGCGTTCGAGCCGATGTAGAGCGCCGCCTTCGAATTGCGCATGTCGTTGTACGAATTCGTCATCGCCCCATAGCCCCACGTGTTCGCGACGCCCGCGACCGTGGTGGAGTGGCAGATGCGCGCCTGGTGGTCGCAATTGTTGCTGCCCCACAGGCTCACCCATTTGCGCAGCAGGTAGGCCTGCTCGTTGTTGTGCTTCGACGAGCCGACGATGAAGATCGAATCGGGGCCGCTCTGCTTCTTCAGCTCGAGCATCTTCGCGCCGATCTCGCTCAGCGCCGTGTCCCAGCTGATGCGCTCGTACTTGCCTCCGACCAGCTTCATCGGCGTCTTCAGGCGATAGTCGCCGCGGCCATGCTCGCGCAGCGCGGCGCCCTTGGCGCAATGGGAACCGAGGTTCAGGGGCGAGTCGAAGACCGGTTCCTGGCGCACCCAAACGCCGTTCTCGACGACCGCGTCGACGGCACAGCCGACCGAGCAGTGGGAGCAGACCGTGCGCCGGACGACCGGCTTCACGGGCGCGGCCTGCGTGTCGGCGGCAGCGGCCTTGCGAACAAGCGTGAGCTGCGAGCCGACCATGCCGACGCCGACGCCTAGCCCGGAGCGGCGCAAAAAGGCACGGCGGTCCATGGTGGGAATGGCGCGGTGGACGCCGCGCGACAGGCTCGACACCAGCGACGACACAGCCGGACCGGCCGCTGAAGACTTGCGCGTGAGCAACATGATGAATCCTTCTGCCGATCGCCGCGAATCAGCTGCGCGTGGTTTCGTAGTAGCGCAACACGTGTTGCGTTTCCTGGTAGCCGTCGCCGGCCTCGTGGGCGGGCTTGGCGGCGACAACAGGCGCCGCCTTGGCGCCTCGGCGGTGCAGCGCAACCGCGGCCAGCGCAGCGGCGCCGGCCACGCCCGCGCCGGCCACCAGACTGCGCCGATCGAGCCGCGTGGGCGTGGAGGCGACCTGGTCTGAGGCGTCTTTGCGAGGCGAGGATGTCATGGTGCTACTTCCATTTCAGGCGGCTGATGAAAGATTAGCACCCTCATGGCGCGCAGGCGCTCGGGATTGCACCCATTCGGGGGCGCCGGCGCACCCGTGGAAACACCGTCAAGCCAGAGCCTTCGGCAGGCGCTGTTCCGCTCGCTTAGGCATCGAGCAGATCGAAGCCTTGCGCTTCGACCGCGAAGAAATCTCGCGAGAAGCGCGCCACGGCACGATAGAAATCAGCGCCCGGATTGGCCTCGATCGCATCGCAGAGAGCCTCGACCCACGGACGCAGATGCGCGTCGAAGAAGCGCCGCTGGACCGCGAGATTGCTTGTGCCGGCGTCCTCCCCTGCGATCAGGAAACGCATCACCTCGCACAGGCTCGCGATGTGGTCTTCGGTCTCGCCGATGCCCTCGGCGCGCTCGATGCCGAGGGCGCGCAGCGCGTGGCGCAAATCGACGAGCGGCTTTTCGTTGAGCTTGCCGGAGAGATAGAACGACGCGTAGAGAAAGATCTCGGGCTTGCCGATGCCCTGGAACAGCGCGTCGAACTCGCGGTGTATCGCTTCCGGATCGAGGTGCCGTGCAATGGCCACGAGCTCGCCCCAGCTTCGCTCCAGAAAAGCCCCTGCCACGGGAGCGACGGTGACCGCGACCTCGAACTGACCGCGCAGGGCCGCGGTGGGCGGCGCGTAGAAAAGCTCCGCCAGCAGGCCATAGACCTCGGCGCGCGCGAGCTCGTCGCCATCGTCCGGTTCGGCGAAGGTCATGGGCCGAGGCGACGGCACGGTGCTCACAGGTCGGTGATCCGGACTTCGTTCGCGTTGCTGTGGATGTCGATGACCCGGCAATCTCCGCACATCCGCAAACGTTCGGCCGCAGCGCCCTGGAACATCGAATGCCCCGCCAGCCGGCCAATCATCGTCTCGATGGCCTGCAATGTGCCGAAGGGCTTGGCGCAACGAACGCAGCGATAGGGTTCGGCCTCGTGGAGCACACGCGGCTGTCGGCGCGCCTTTCCGGCCTCCGCGAGATAGAGCCGCGGCTGCAGCGTGATCGCATCTTCCGGGCAGGTGATGGCGCAGAGACCGCATTGGACGCAGTTCTTCTCGATGAAGCGAAGTTGCGGCCGCTCCGCGTTGTCCATCAAGGCAGCCTCGGGGCACGCGCCGACGCAGGCCAGGCACAGGGTGCATGCCTGCGCGTCGACGACGATGTTGCCGAACGGGCTGGCCGGCGCCGGCAGCGAGATCTCGTCAGGCACGACAACGGCCTGCTGCATCAAGTGTTCGATCGTCAGATCGAGCGTGTTGCGCTTGTCTGCTTGCACGGCGAACTCCGCCGGCCGCTTCACCGTTCCTGCCGAAGGGCGCCGCAACGCAAGGTCGAGGCGCAACAGCGCCGGCGCCGGCCGCGGTCCAGTGCTCGCCGGCTCCGTGCGCGGCCCCCGACCCGCTGGCGCAGGACCGGATTCGGGCGCACGCGCCGCCAACCGCGACACCTCGCTGCCATCGACGATGCGCAGGTGTTCGCCGGCAAAGCCGAGGCCGCTCAGCATCGCCTGGGCGACCTGCATCTGCGCCGCGATCGCTTCGCGGTAGTCGGGCGCTTCCTCATGGGTGACGAGCACCCAGACCTGGGCGGCGCCGTAGGCGATGGCAGCCAGCCAGAGCTCGATGCCGACCGAGGCCGTATGCCACACCCCGAGAGGTAGAACGCGCGCCGGCATGCCGTGCACGCCGGCGTCTGTGCGGGCGGCACGCCCGAGCGCATCGATGACCCTGGCGCCGGCGCCTTCGCTGTGAATCAACAACACCGCGTCTTGCCCGCCGGCACGCGCATAGGTGCCGAGCAGCGTGCGGATGCGCGCGCCCTGCTCATGGGGCCTCGGCGTGGCGTAGCTGATCGCACCGCTGGGGCACACGGTCGTGCAGGCGCCGCAGCCGACACACAGGTGCGGCTCGACGATGATGCCGCCGCCCGTCGTTCTGCCCTTCATCGACGCATCGCTGCGGATCGCTTCGGCCGAACACACGTCGATGCAGGCAGTGCAGGCGATCTGGCCGTTGCGGCTGTGCGCGCAGATCTTCTGTTTGTACTGGAAGAACTTCGGCTTCTCGAATTCGCCGACGCTCTCGCGCAACTGCACGACGGCGTCGACGAGAGCGGCGTCGTCGCTGGCGTGGAAGTAGCCCTGCGGCGGCTGGTGCAGGGCGATCGCCGGCACGGCCTCGAGGTCGAGAACGAGGTCGAACGATTCACTCGTCTCGACCGGCGCGCGCGCGAAATCGATGGCACCGGCCGCCTGGCACACGCGCACGCAATCGCGATGGCCGGTGCACTTGTCGAGGTCGATCTGGTAGCTGAAGTCGATCGCCTGCTCCGGACAGACATCGATGCACGCGTTGCAGCGCGTGCACAGGTCGGCGTCGATCGGATTGCCGCTCGACCAGCTCACCTCGAACGCGCCGAGCCAGCCGGCGATGCGCGTGACGTGGCCGGTGTGCACGGCCATCGTCCGCGCCTGCGGCAAGGTGCCGCCGGGCCTCGGCAGAAGCACGCTCACGTCGAGCTTGTCGACGAGCAGCGCCGCAGCGCGGATCGCGCGGTCGGCGCTGCCGATCACGAGCACGCGCCCGGCCGAGGCATAGGACACCGTCGGCACCGGCTCGGCCTCGGGCAACCGGGCCAGGGCGATCAGTGCGGCGATCTTCGGCGTTGCCGCCGCGGCGTCCTTCGACCAGCCGCCGGTTTCGCGTACGTTGACGAAACGGATCGGCCGCTCTGCCTGCCCGCGCGCGCCTTCGGTGGCAGCGGCGAGCTCGAGGAAGAGACGGCTCTCCTGCGTGCAGGCGACGATCAGCTCGTCGCCGTCTCGCGCGGCACGCTGGAAGGCGCCCGCCTCGCGCCGACACAACGTCGAGTGGACGACGTCGAGGCCGCGCGACGCCTCAGGCCCCAGCGCTCGGGCCAGCGCCGGGCCGTCGAGCGGCATCGTCTTGTTGCAATCGCAGATCAGCGTCGTCATCGGGATGGGCTTCTGTTGTGCAGGCAGGCCCTGCAGGGTCTTGAAAGTCGGCCGGCTCGGCCAGCGCCGGCTCGGGCGGCCCGGTGCCGCGAGCCGGCAGCGCCGCGGCAGCGGCCGCGTCGTCGATGTCGTTGTCGAACAGCCCGAGGGCTTTCGACTGATGCATCTGGCGCAAGGTCGACAGCGAAATCGGGTCGGGCCTGCCGTAGTCGTCGATGTAGGTGTCGAGGCCGTCCATGACGTTGTAGCGGGGGTCGCTGAAGAGCTTTTTCATCGCCGCGTTGCTGACGCCCGGATCGACTCCCGCGCCGACGAACCGCGAGAAATCGGAGCCGCGCGTCAGCAAGCCCACATCGTCCATCGTCGGCAACACGACGCGATCTTCGATCGGTGCGGGCGGCGCTTCGGTGGGAGCCTCGCGTTCCGGCGCTGCGTCGCTGGCCGCTTGCGGCGGCTCGATCGCCGGTTCGGCGCCGCCGCCGCCCTGAGCCCGCGCCTTGCGCTTGGACCAGCGTGACAGGAAGCCTTCGGCGGACGTGTCGCTCACGACCGCTGATCGGGAGAGACGAACGATTGCGGGCGCCTGCGCTTCTTGGGCTCCGGCCGGTAGTTCTCGTCGGCATAAGCCTGCAGCCACGCGACCAGCTCGGCTTGCAGCGGCACGTTGTCGACCCGCTCCTGCGCGTCGAGCCAGCGGCCCGCCTCGTTGTACGAGAGGCTCACCGTCTCGGGCCACGCCTGCGACGGATCGTCGTCGTCGATGCGCCAGACGACGAACCACACCGGCGCGCCGGAGGTCAGGTTCAGGTGGTACCCCTCGCCCTGATCGGCAAACAGTTCCAGCGTGAAGCCCGGATGCAGCGTCCGGCGGCGTTTGCCGTCGTCGCGCAGCACGCGCGCGCTGCTGCCGAATGCGTCTTCGTGAAGCACGACTTCGGTGATCCTGAATCGCCAGTCCTGCCACTGGTTCGGCGCGGTCTCGCGTTCCATGACGACCGCGACCTGGACCGAGGGGCGCTGCGGCGTGCGCGTATCGGCGTTGGGCATCGACGCAGTCTAGACCAAGGATGTGAGCTTCGGCCGCCCGCTTCGACGCGTGGCGTTCGAGAGGTAGCGACTTCACCGCCCATCCGCAAGGTGCTAGGCTGTTGGCCGCGTTTGTGCTTGAGGGACTGACATGCCACGACGCAACTTGCAACGGGCCGTCGCTGACACTGCCGCCACGCCAGGCTGTCCCGGCGCCATTGGGCAACTCTGGCCAGTGGGCCGCTCCGCATCTTTGAAGCCAGCCAGTCCCTACGACATGCCCGACGACGATCTGGCGAGCCCGGTCGAGATCCGGTGTGGCATCGGCGAGTCCCACCGTGAACGCATCCTCGGCCGCAATGCCTCCCGGCCGCCGAAGACACCGGGCTGGAGCGCGTCAGCCAAGCATTCAGACCAGCATTGAAATGCCGGCGCAAGCCATTCCCTTCCGCGTCAACGGCCGCGCCGCCAGCGCCACGGTCGACGCCGACACGATGTTGCTCTATGTATTGCGCAACGACTTGCGACTCAAGGGCACGCGCTTCGGTTGCGGTGCCGGAGCCTGCGGCAGCTGCACGGTGCTACTGGATGGTCGTGCTGTGAATAGCTGCGACACGCCCATGTGGGCAGTGCAGGGTCACGAGGTCACCACCGTCGAAGGTCTGGGAACGCCCGAGAGACCGCACCCTATGCAGCAGGCCTTCATCGACCTCCAAGCTGCGCAGTGCGGCTACTGCATCAACGGCATCATGATGTCGGTGGCTGGGCTGCAGCAGCAAGACGTCGTTCCGAGCGATGCAGCGCTGATGGCAGCGTTGTCGCGCCACCTGTGCCGCTGCGGTACCCACTGGCGCATCCTCCAGGCGGCGCGGCGGGCGTTGGGACTCGCGCCGGCCTCGTCATGATTGATCTGCCTGTTGCCGCGCCGGCGCTGCCGCCGGACATCGCGAGCAACCCGGTGCTGTCGCGCTGGGTGAGAGTGGCCGAGGACGGCTGCATCGAGGTCTACGCGGGCAAGGTCGAGCTCGGCCAGGGGATCTGGACGACGCAGTTGCAGATCGCGGCCGACGAGCTCGACGTGAAGCCGTCTGCGATCCGGCTATGCGTCGGCGACACGGCGCTGTGCCCTGACCAAGGGTTGACGGTCGGGAGCAACTCCACGCAAGTCGGTGCCATGGCGCTGCGGTGCATCTGCGCCGAAGTGCGTCAGTTGTTCGTGCAGGCGGCAGCGCGGCGGCTGGCGGTTGAGGTGGACACGGTGCGTGTGGCCGACGGCCGCTTCTGCGCGGCAGCGGGCGGCCCGTCGGTCGGGTACGCCGACTTGGCGCTCGACGTCGACCTGGACCGCCCGGCACGCGGCGACGTCGCGCCCAAGCCTTCAGCGATGCGCCGCCTCGCCGGGACCAGCCTGCAGCGCCCAGATCTCTTGCGCAAGCTCTTCGGTGCCGGTTTCATCCACGATATCGAATGGCCTGGCATGCTGCACGGTCGCGTTGTGCGGCCGCCGTCTGCCGGCGCGCGCCTGCGAGCAGTCAGCGCCGCGACGCTACAAGCGGTACGCGCTCTGCCCGGGGTGCACACGCTGCACGTCGACGGCGGCTACATCGCGGTGGCGGCCGAGCGCGAAGAGCAGGCCATTGCGGCCAGCGCTGCGCTGCAGAAAGCCTTGGAGTGGAGCAAGGGCGACGGTGAGAGCCTGCCCGTATCCACGGCTGACCAGAGCTGGCTGAGGACCCTGCCGAGTGATCACAGTGTGGTGGACGCAACCTGCGCGGGTGTCGACGAGACTTCTGTCGCACAGCGCTTCGAGGCCGACTACTCGCGGCCTTTCCTCGCGCACGCGTCCATGGGTCCTTCGTGCGCGCTGGCGCGCTGG
>Ga0075520_1000177_pt1 | contig 24369 bp, 25 predicted proteins | sample NGEPerB_FD_75100 | JGI IMG/M metagenome (GOLD analysis project Ga0075520, IMG submission 75100) | Arctic peat soil microbial communities from the Barrow Environmental Observatory site, Barrow, Alaska, USA - NGEE PermafrostAB12-B | ecosystem: Environmental > Terrestrial > Soil > Wetlands > Peat ... | reverse complement strand
GAGAAGAAGTCGCTCGCCTACGTGATCGCAATCATGAACATGATCCTGCACGGCATCGAGGCGCCCAACATCCTCCACACCAACACGCTCACCGAGAACCTCGCCGACGTCCAGGAGAAGGACCGCTACGACGTCGTGCTCGCCAACCCGCCCTTCGGCGGCAAGGAGCGCAAGGAGGTCCAGCAGAACTTCCCTATCCGTACCGGCGAGACCGCCTTCCTCTTCCTGCAGCACTTCATCAAGATGCTCAAGGCCGGGGGCCGCGGCGCGGTAGTGATCAAGAACACCTTCCTCAGCAACGGCGACAACGCGTCGGTGAGCCTGCGCAAGCTGCTGCTCGAGAGCTGCGACCTGCGCGCCGTGCTCGACTGCCCCAGCGGCACCTTCCAGGGCGCCGGCGTGAAGACCGTGGTGCTGTTCTTCGAGAAGGGCGCGCCGACGCGCAGTGTCTGGTACTACCAGCTTGATCCAGGGCGCAACCTCGGCAAGACGAACCCGCTGAGCGACGACGACCTCGCCGAGTTCGTGGAGTTGGCGCGGGCGAAGGCCGACTCGCCCAAGAGCTGGAGCGTGGACGTCGCCGACGTCGACGCGACCACCTGGGACCTTTCCGTGAAGAACCCTGACGGCGGCGAGGAAGTCGTGCACCGCTCACCGCTGGAGATCCTGGATGAGATCGCGGCGCTGGATGCGGAGAGCGCGGAGGCGCTGGCGAGGATCAGGGCGTTGCTGTGACAGAAGGCTGGGAAAGCAAGCCCTTCGTGGAGTGCCTCGAGAGGGTGACGTACACCCCGAAGATTCAGCGGAAGGACTTCTTGCGCCAGGGTCCGTACCCCATCGTGTCGCAAGAGGATCAATTCATCAATGGCTACTGGGACCGTGGAGCCGATCTATTCAGGCTGACGAAGCCTGTCGTCGTGTTCGGTGATCACACCAAGGTTCTGAAGTACATCGACTTTGACTTCGTGCTGGGCGCCGACGGGGTGAAGATACTGCAGCCCCTTGACTTCCTTGAGCCCAAGTTCTTGTTCTACCGGCTGCAGATGGCCAATCTGGATTCGCTCGGTTATGCACGCCATTATCGGCTGCTGAAGGAACTGGATGTCGCCTATCCGCCCCGGCCGGAACAGCAGCGGATCGTCGGTATTCTCGACGAAGCGTTTGAGGGCATCGCCGCCGCCAAAGCCAACGCCGAGAAGAACCTCAAGAACGCCCGCACAATCTTCGAAAGCCACCTTCGGGCCGTTCTCGCTCAGCGCGGTGAAGGGTGGGTGGAGGAGTCGTTGGAGGGCCTTGTGGCCTCAGGAGTTGTGCAGCTGACCCGGGGAAAGGTGATCTCGAAAAGGGACTTGGCGGCAACACCTGGAGAGTTCCCCGTCTACTCGTCCGCCAAGGAGAAGAACGGCCAGTTTGGCAAGTACGGCCTCTTCATGTTCGACGAGGAGCTGATCACGTGGTCCGTTGACGGGGGTGGTCGTCTATTCCATCGGCCAAGACACAAGTTCTCTGTCACGAACGTCGGCGGCATCCTGCGAATCCTCCAGCCCGATCGACTGTCCTACGAATACCTGTACCGAGTTCTGTCGTATCTTCACTCTCAGGTCAGGTTCGACTGGGTGAGGAAAGCGCATCCGAGTGTCATTTTGAAGCTCTACAACGACATTCCAGTCCCATCGCTGGACACACAGGTGCGAGTGAGCGAATCGCTTCGCGACGTCGAGCGTCCGGTGCAGCGCCTTGAAGCAATCTACGAACGCAAGCTCGCCGCCTGTCAAGAGTTGAAGATGTCCCTACTTCACGAGGCTTTCGCGGGCCGCCTTGGGACGCAGGCTGCATGAACGAAGCCGAGACCAGAGCCGAGCACATCGACCCCGCCCTCAAGGCGGCCGGCTGGGGCGTCGCCGAGGGCAGCCGCATCCTGCGTGAGTACTCGATCACGCCGGGCCGCATCGAAGGCCACGGCCACCGTGGCAAGCCGCTCACCGCCGACTACGTCCTCGTCTACCGCAACCACAAGCTGGCGGTGATCGAGGCCAAGGCGTGGGACAAGCGGCTCACCGAGGGCCTCGCCCAGGCCAAGAACTACGCCGAGAAGCTCGCCGTACGCTTCTGCTACGCCACGAACGGCCAGGGCATCTACGCCGTCGATCGCGACGAGCAGGCCGGTTGGGAAGGCGAGCTGCCGTCCTATCCCTCGCCCGACGAGCTCTGGGCGCTCACGTTCGCCGAGGCGAACGCCTGGCGCGACCACTTCGCCGTCATCCCCTTCGAGGACAAGGGCGGCTCACACCCGGCGCGCTACTACCAGGACATCGCCGTCGAGCGCGTGATGGAGGCGATCGCCGCGGAGAAGCAGCGCATCCTGCTGACGCTGGCCACCGGCACGGGCAAGACCTTCATCGCCTTCCAGGTGGCCTGGAAGCTCTTCCAGAGCCGCTGGAATCTGACCCGTGAGCCGGTTCGCCGCCCGCGCATCCTCTTCCTCGCCGACCGCAACATCCTCGCCAATCAGGCCTACAATGCCTTCAGCGCCTTCCCCGAGGATGCGATGGTGCGCATCAGCCCGGCGGACATCGCGAAGAAGGGCAAGGTGCCCAAGAACGGCAGCCTCTTCTTCACCATCTTCCAGACCTTCATGAGCGGCACCGATGCGGATGGCGAGCCCGCGCCCTACTTCGGTGAGTACGCGCCCGACTTCTTCGACTTCATCGTCGTCGATGAGTGCCACCGCGGCGGCGCCAACGACGAGAGCAACTGGCGCGGCATCCTCGACTACTTCGCACCGGCGGTGCAGCTCGGCATGACAGCGACGCCGAAGCGAAAGGACAACGCCGACACCTACGCCTACTTTGGCGAGCCGGTCTACATCTACTCGCTCAAGGAGGGCATCAACGACGGCTTCCTCACGCCCTTCAAGGTGAAGCAGATCAGCACGACCCTCGACGAGTACGTCTACACGCCCGACGACCAGCTGATCGAGGGCGAGGTCGAGGTCGGCAAGATCTACGTCGAGGAGGACTTCAACCGCGTCATCGAGATCCGCGAGCGCGAGAAGTACCGGGTCAAGCTGTTCATGGAACAGATGGACCAGCGCGAGAAGACGCTGGTGTTCTGCGCGACCCAGGACCACGCCCTGGCGGTGCGCGACCTCATCAACCAGATGAAGTCGAGCAAGGACCCGAACTACTGCCAGCGCGTGACCGCCAACGACGGCGAGCTCGGCGACCAGGCGCTGCGCGCCTTCCAGGACAACGAGAAAACGATCCCCACCATCCTCACGACCTCGCAGAAGCTCTCGACCGGCGTCGACGCCCGCAACATCCGCAACATCGTGCTGATGCGCCCGATTGGCTCGATGATCGAGTTCAAGCAGATCATCGGCCGCGGCACGCGCCTCTACGACGGCAAGGACTACTTCACGATTTACGACTTCGTCGAGGCGCACCACCACTTCAACGACGCGGAGTGGGACGGGGAGCCGCTCGAGCCCGAGGCCTGCGCGGTCTGCGGCAAATACCCGTGCGAGTGCATCAAGGAAGTCTGCGAGGTCTGCGGACAGAAGCCCTGCGTCTGCCCCTGCCCGGACTGCGGCGAGCACCCCTGCGTCTGCCCGTGCGAGAAGTGCGGCAAGTACCCGTGCGAGTGCCCCTGCCCCAAGTGCGGGGAGTGGCCCTGCGTGTGCGAGCGCAAGGGCAAGGCCCGCGTGAAGCTCGCCGACGGCAAGGAGCGCACCATCCAGCACATGATGTGCACCACCTTCTGGCACCCCGACGGCACGCCGATGAGCGCCCAGGCGTTCATGGAGATGCTGTTCGGCGAGCTGCCCGACTTCTTCGCCGACGAGGCGGAGCTGCGCGGGCTCTGGAGCGAGCCGGGGACGCGCAAGAAGCTGCTGCAGGGCCTCGCCGAGAAGGGCTTCGGTGGCGAGCAGCTCGCCGAGATGCAGAAGATCATCGACGCCGAGAAGAGCGACCTCTTAGACGTCCTCGCGCACGTCGCCTACGCGCTCCCGCCGGAGACCCGCGAGGCGCGCGCCGGCCGCGCCCAGGTCGCCATCCACGCCGAGTTCGACAACAAGCAGCAGGCCTTCCTCGACTTCGTGCTGGCGCACTACGTCCGCGAGGGGGTGGGAGAGCTCGACCAAGACAAGCTCACGCCGCTGCTCAAGCTGCGCTACCACGACTCCATCCACGACGCGATTGCCGACCTAGGCAAGCCGGAGCTCGTAGCGCGTGTCTTCGCCGGTTTCCAGAAGTACCTGTATCAGCCGGCCGCAGCATAGAAGGTGACCCCGGCTTCGCCGTCACTTGTTTAGTGACCACTAACTTATGGTACACTGCTCACCATGAAGGCTACGACACGCATCAGCAAGGACGAGCGGCGGCGGGAGATCATCGAGGCCGCCACCCGTGAGTTCGCGGTCAGCGGCCTGCACGGCACGCCGGTGGGCGCGATCGCCAAGCGTGTCGGCGTGTCACAGCCGTACCTCTTCCAGCTGTTCGGCACCAAGAAGGCGCTCTTCATCACCGCCGTGCAGCGCACCTTCGAGCGCACCGTGGCGACGTTCCGCACGGCAGCGGCGGAGGCGGGCGAAGACGCCGGCCCCGCCGACATCCTCATGAGCATGGGCACGGCGTACCAGCGCCTGCTGGACGATCGCAGCCTCCTCTTGATGCAGATGCAAGCCTACGCGGCGTGCGAAGACGAGGAGATCCGCGACGTCGTGCGCGGCGAGATGCTGCGCTTGGTCAGTTTCGTGCAGTCGGCCTCCGGGGCGCCGGAGGCGGCGATCCGCGAGTGGCTCGCCTACGGCATGCTCATGAACGTGGTGGCCGCGATGGACCTCACCGAGGTCGACGCGGACTGGGCGCGGATGATGTGCCCGGTCACCGGAACGAAGCTGGCCGCCATGGCGGCGGACGCAGTTGGCAAGGCGGAGCGCACAGGCGAGGAGGTACGGACGAAGTAGACGACGCGGGCCGGGCGTTCGGCTCCAGGCCGGACCCGGCCCATTCTTTGGCCCTGAGAACTAAGTGATTGCTAAGTCACTATCCGGGAATCACACCGGGATCGACAGAAGGAGATGACAAGAATGGGTGCACGGACGGCGACCATCTGGACCTTCGTGGTCACCAGCGTCGCGATCTTCATGGTCTCGCTCGACAACCTGGTCGTGACCACCGCCCTGCCGGTGATCAAGCACGACCTCGGCGCTTCGTTGCAGGGCCTCGAATGGACGGTGAACGCCTACACCCTCACCTTCGCGGTCTTACTCCTGACGGGCGCCGCGCTCGGCGACCGGTTCGGGCGCAAGCGGATGTTCCTCACCGGCCTTGCGATCTTCACGCTGGGCTCGGCGTTCGCGGCGCTGGCGCCGAGCATCGGCGCGCTCATCGCCGCGCGGGCCATGCAGGGCGTCGGCGGCGCGATCGTCACTCCGCTGACCCTGACGATCCTCTCCGCGGCAGTGCCTCCGGCCCGCCGCGGCATGGCGCTCGGCATCTGGGGCGGCGTGAGCGGCCTCGCCGTCGCGCTCGGCCCGGTCGTCGGCGGCGCCATCGTCGACGGTCTGTCCTGGCAGTGGATCTTCTGGCTCAACGTCCCCATCGGCATCGCCCTCCTGCCGATCGCTTGGTTCCGCCTGAGCGAGTCCAAGGGCGCGAACCGCTCCCTCGACCTGCCCGGCCTGGGCCTCGCCAGCGTGGGCCTGTTCGGCATCGTCTGGGGCCTGGTCCGTGGCAACGCGCACGGATGGACAAGCCTCGGCGTCGCCGGCCCCATTGCCGCCGGCATCGTCCTTCTGGGCGCATTCGTCCTGTGGGAGCGGCGCACTCCGGAGCCGATGGTCCCGCTGCGGTTCTTCCGCAACCGCGCCTTCTCGGCGGCCAACGTCACCTCGCTGCTGATGAGCTTCGGGATGTTCGGCTCGATCTTCCTTCTGGCGCAGTTCTTCCAGATCGTGCAGGGCTACACGCCGCTCCAGGCCGGGATCCGCACGCTGCCCTGGACGGTCATGCCGATCATCGTCGCGCCGATCGCCGGCATGCTCAGCGACCGCATCGGAGCTCGCCCGCTCCTGGTCGCCGGCATGGCGCTGATGGCGGCGGGCCTCGGCTGGATGGCGATCGTCACCACGCCGACCGTGGCGTACCTATCGCTGGTCCCCGCGTTCGTGATGGCCGGCGTGGGCATGAGCCTCTACTTCGCCCCGGTCGCCAACCTGGTGCTGAGCACCGTGCGGCGCAAGGAAGAGGGCAAGGCCAGCGGCGTGAACAACACGGTCCGCGAGGTCGGCGGCGTGTTCGGCGTCGCGGTACTGGCCAGCGTGTTCTCGGCCACAGGCAGCTACCTAAGCCCGCAGTCCTTCGTCAACGGCATGGTCCCGGCCATCTGGGTCGGAGCCGCGGCAGTGGCGCTTGCGGGTGTCGCTGCGGTGCTCATCCCGCCGAAGGAGGATCTGGTGCCGGACTCGGTGAGCCTGCTGGAGCGCGGTGAGCGCAGCGAGCGCGAGGGCGCGGACGCCGGCGCCACTGGCGAGCTCGCCTGCGAGCCGGACGCCGCGGCCTGACACGCGTCATGGGCGGGGCGGGAGGCCGGTAGGGCCGCCCGCCCCGCCCTCCACGTACGGCTCCGTTCGTTTCACGCGGCCGTCACGGGGAATCGAGCAAGGGATGCCCCGGAGGCAGGGGACGCCCGGCCGTCACGGGCGCCCGGAAGGAGACTCCATGGACGAGAGCCCGACCCGCCAGCTCGCCGACGACCACGAGTACGTCATGCTGGTCGTCGGCGCCATGAACGCGGAGGTCGCGTTCATCGAGCGCACCGGCCGCGTCCACGCCGACCGCGTGGCGCAGATGATCGACTTCACGCGCAACTTCACCGACGGCGATCACCACGCCAAGGAGGAGGATCTCCTCTTCCCGTTCCTCGAGGAGCGCAGCGCCGCCGCCGCCGGCACGATCAGTGTCCTCCTGAGCGAGCACGAGGCCGCGCGCGACTGCATCCGCGCCATCGCGGCGGCGCTACCGGTCGCCGCGCTTCCGGACGCGGGTGGGGCGAATGCCGACGCGGCGGACGCGGAGCGCATCGCCGCAGCCCGCACCACGGTCGCCGAGAACCTGAAGCTCTATGCGTTCCTGCTGCCGCTGCATATCGGCAAGGAGGACACCGTCCTCTTCCCGCTCATGGACGAAGTGCTGAGCCTGCAGGAGCAAGAGATGCTCGGTGAGGACTTCGCCCGCGTCGAGGCCGAGGCGGGCAACCGCGAGGCGGCCGACCGTTACCGGAGGCTCGCGCACAAGCTCGCGGAGCCGCCCCTCGACTGAGGGCGCGACTGCGCCGCCGGGACCAGCCAGGTTCTGCCTGCCGCGCGCCTGTCAGCCCGGCAGCGGCTCCGTGTCCCACTCCGACGGCGAGAACACTGCGCCCGGCTCGGCACCGACGATCAGCATGCAGGTGCCCGCGTCCCGGGCCACGGCGCCGCGCACGGTCGCAGGGTCCGGCACGTAGAGGAACGTCCCCGCGGGGGCGTCGATCTCTTCGCCATCCACCCGGTACGTTGCGTGACCGCTCACGATGAGGAAGAGCTCCTCGTGGCGCGCGCCGACCTCGTCGTGGTCGTGGGTGAGGACGTCGCCCGGCTTGGTCGCGCGCGCGAGGTTGGTGCCGAACGAGCCGATGCCGAAGAAGCGGCGCACCGGCCTCCACTCGGTCGTCGGATACTCGTCGTCGATCTCGAACGGCAGGTCGTCGATGTGCGCCGCCGTGTACTTCGCCTGCCCTTGCGTGTCGCCCATGGTCGTGTTCCCTTCGGTGTGCCTGATGGTGCCGCGAGTCTAGCAGGGCGCGCGGCGCGGCCTGTGGCCAGGATGCGCCGGTCATTGGTTTCGGTGCGGACGGGCCGGGAACCACCAGGCATTGACTCTGTCAGTCCCGGCGGCCGCGGAGGAGAAACGCAGCCTGCACGGCCGCCTCTTCATAGCGAGGAGATGATCCTCATGGCATCCCAACCAGCCACTTCGGCGGCTGAACCGGCGGCGGGTCCCCTGCTCGACGCGACCGGCGCGCCGGACGACGGCACCCACGCACCCAAGCGCCTCGGCCTGGCGCTGTTCGTCATCGCGACGGCCCAGCTGATGATCGTGCTCGACGCGACGATCGTGAACGTGGCCTTGCCGCACATCCAGCGCTCCCTCGGCTTCAGCGGCACCGGCCTCGAGTGGATCGTCACCGCCTACGCCCTTGCCTTCGGCAGCCTGCTCCTGCTCGGCGGCCGGCTGGGCGACATCTACGGCCGCCGCACCATCTTCATCGCCGGCGTGGCCCTGTTCAGCATCGGCTCGCTGCTCGGCGGCTTCGCGACCAGCCAGTGGATGCTGCTCACCTTCCGCGCCATCCAGGGAGCCGGCGGGGCAATGGCGGCGCCGACTGCCCTGGCCCTGATCGCGACGACGTTCCCGATGGGCGTGGAGCGCAACCGCGCTCTCGGCGTGTACGCCGGCATGAGCGGCGCCGGCGGCGCCGTCGGGCTCCTGCTCGGCGGCATCCTCACCAGCTACGTCAGCTGGCGCTGGGTGTTCTTCGTCAACGTGCCGATCGGCATCATGGTGGTGGCGCTGGCGCCGTTCGCCCTCGCGGCAACCAAGCGCATGAAGGTTCGCCTGGACATCCCCGGCGTCATCACCAGCTCCGCCGGGCTGGCGCTGCTGGTGTACGGGCTCACGCACGCGGCGGCAGGGCAGGACGGCGTGTCTCACTGGGGCAGCCCGGTGACCGTCAGCGCCCTTGTCGGCGCGGTCGCGCTGCTCATGGCGTTCATCTTCATCGAAAGGCGCAGCTCGCACGCGGAGCTGCCGCTGAAGCTGCTGGCGTCTCGCCGTCGCTCGGGCGCCTACATCATGATGCTGCTGGTCGGTACGGCGCTGTTCTCGGTGTTCTTCTTCATGACGCTCTACGTCCAGATGGTGTGGGGTTACAGCGCCATCAAGGCCGGACTCGCGTGGCTCCCGTTCCCGATCGCGCTCATCGCCGTCAACCTCATCGTCGCGCGCTCGCTCGTGACGCGCATCGGCGTGCGGCCGCCGCTGCTGGTCGGGCCGCTCCTGGCCGGCGCGGGGTTCCTGTGGCTGTCGCGACTGAGTGAGACCGGCAGCTACGTGACGACCATGCTGCTGCCGTCACTGGTCGTCGCCGTCGGCATGGGCATGATGTTCGTGCCGCTGACGCTGATGGTCGTCTCGCACGTGAAGCCGCAGGAGACCGGCGCGGCTTCCGGCCTGCTCAACACCGGGCAGCAGATCGGCGGCGCGATCGGCCTGGCGGCGATCGGGACGATCGCCTGGTCGTCGGTCGCGCACAGCGTGACCAGCCAGCTGGCGGCGGCCGCGACCGGCGCCAGCGGAGCCGCGGCCGGGAGCGCTACGTCCGCGGCCGGAGCGTCAGCCGGCGCATCGGCCGGCGCAGCCGGGGTGCCGACGGGAATCCTCGCCCACGCCTTGACCACGGGCTTCTCCGCCGGGCTGCTGGTCGCGGCCGGCGTCGCGCTCAGCGGCTTCGCCGTCGCCGTCGTGACGACCTGGACGCCCGGACGGCTTCGCATCAGCTCTGCCGTCCACGACGTCGAGCCCTCCTGCGACGAGGCGCTCGGCACCTGCGAGGTGATGTCTGCGTGAAGAGAATCAACATAGGGGCGCCCGAGTTCGTCTACGACGCCAAGGATCCGGAGGGCTTCCGGGCCGGCATGCTCCGTGCCGGCCCGCTCCTGGACGCGCGGCAGCTCGGCGCCAGCGTCTACGAGCTGCCGCCGGGCCAGGCGATCTGCCCGTACCACTACGAGTACGGCGAGGAGGAGTGGCTGCTGATCTTGGCCGGTCGGCCGGTGTTGAGACATCCCGGCGGCGAGGACGTCCTCGAGCCGTGGGACCTCGTCGTGTTCCCCACCGGCCCGGAAGGCGCGCACGCCGTTCGCAACGACACGAGTGAGACGGTGCGCGTGCTGATGTTCTCGAGTGTCGTCGTGCCGACTGCGACCGCCTACCCAGACAGCGGCAAGGTGGGCATCTGGACCGGGCGCAAGGACGAGGACGTGATGGTGAGACGCACGAGCGCCGTCGACTACTACGACGGAGAACCGGGAGAGGGCGGCTGACGCCGCCCTCTCCCGGTCTCCAGCTCGCCGGCGTGCCACAGCACGCCGCGTTCCTACGACGCGTCGCCCTCGGGCCCGACCAGCTTCCAGCCGGCCTGCCAGCTCCAGTTGTTCTTGATCTGGAGCGAGATGTTGAGGAACGCCATCGCCTCGAGCGCCCGCGACATGGCCAGCGGACCGGCGTCGATCGGGTTGAAGCCGATCGTCTTCACGAGGTCAAGGACGATCGCCTTGGCTTCTTCGTCGTCGCCGGCGACGAACCCGTCGGCGTTCAGGCCGGCGATGCGCGGATCGGTCTGACGCGCCGCGAACTGCGTGTTGAAAGCCTTGACGACCCGCGACTGCGGCAGACGAGCCTGGATCTCCTCGGCGCCAGAGGTGCCCTCCACCGCCAGGCCCGAGTAGTCGGCCTTGAGCGGGTTGGTGGCATCGACGACGATCTTGCCGGCGAGGGCCGGCCCCACGTCGTCGAGGACGTCCACCATGGCTATATAGGGCACGGCGAGCACAACCAGGTCTGCGCCTTCCGCCGCGGCGCGGTTGGAAGTTGCAGCCTTGGCGCCAGTCTCCTCCGCAAGCTTCTTCGCCGTGTCTCCGCTCGCCGAGCTCACTGTGACCGAGTGGCCGGTGCGGATCGCCGATGTGGCCAGTGCGCGGCCTACGTTGCCCGCACCGATGATCGCGATGTTCATGGGGTCCTCCTGTGGATCCTGACAGCCTGAGTAAGATAGTTTCGTTTGCAATTAGTTTGTCCGCTCGTGGTGTTCTCGAAACAGGATTGGATCACTCCGGTTTGGGAACAGACTCTGGCATGAGGCACGAGGTTCACATCCCATGGCGATCAAGGAGCGGACCGTGAAGATCTTCGTCGCCGGCGCTACCGGAGTAGTCGGCCGCCGGCTCGTCCCATTGCTTGTGAGCGCCGGCCACGAAGTGGTCGGCATGAGCCGCTCGGCCGATCGGGCCGCCGAGCTGGAGCGATCCGGAGCGCGCGTCGTCGTCGGTGACATCCTGGATCCGCGCGGCCTTCGCGAGTTGCTGGCGCAAGTGCGGCCCGAGGTCGTGATCCATCAGGTGACCGACATCCCGAGGGCGCTCGACCCCGGCAAGACGGAGGAGCAGTTCGCCGCCAACGTCCGGGTGCGAAGCGTCGGCACGCGCAACCTGGTACAGGCGGCGCGCGACGCGGGAGCGCGCCGCGTCGTCGCGCAGAGCTATGCGCACGTCTACGCGCCCACCGGCGGCTGGATCAAGATCGAGAGCGACGAGCTCGACACCGGCGATCACGTGCCCGAGGGCCGCCGCCGCAACGTGGAGGCCGTCATCGCTCTCGAGCGTGCGGTGCTGACGTCGCCGGGCATCGAGGGCGTCGCGCTCCGCTACGGCGCGCTGTACGGGCCGGGCACCGCCTACGATCCGGATGGCGGCTCTATTGCCGAACTGGTCCGCAAGCGCCACTACCCGCTGGTCGGCGGCGGTACCGGCTGGACGTCGTTCGTCCACGTCGATGACGCAGCCGCCGCTGCCGTGCTGGCGCTGGACGGGCCGGCCGGCGTGTACAACATCACAGACGACCGGCCGGCGCCGGCGAGCGAGTGGCTGCCGTACTACGCGGCGCTTCTCGGGGCGCCGCCGCCGCGGCATGTCCCCGCGTTCGCCGTACGGGCACTCGGCCGTGAGCACTTCGCCTTCCGCGCGACGCAGCAGCGCGCCGCCGACAATCGCAAGGCGCGGTCGCGGCTGGGCTTCGCGCCCGCGTACCGTACCTGGCGCGACGGCTGGGCGGGCGAGGTCGCCGTGCCGGTCGCCGCGTGAAGGGCCCGGGAGGTCGGGAGCGCGATTGAGCGGTCGGGCGACACAAGCTCGCGCGGCCGCGCCGTCCGCCCCGGAGACCGGGGCCGGCGGCCTGCGCCTGGGCACCGCCGCCGGCCGCTGGGTCCTGCTGGCGACGGTGCTCGGCTCCGGCGTGGTCATGCTGGACGGCACCGTCGTCAACATCGCCTTGCCCACCATCGGTCGCGACTTCCATACCCAGCTCGCGACCCTGCAGTGGACGGTGACCGCCTACACGCTGACGCTCGCCGCGTTCATCCTCATCGGCGGCTCGCTCGGCGACCGCTATGGGCGCCGCCGAGTGTTCGTGATCGGCATCATCTGGTTCGCGGCGGCTTCGCTGCTGTGCGGGATCGCGCCGGGGCCGACGGTGCTCATCGCGGCGCGCGCCCTGCAGGGCGTCGGCGGGGCGCTGCTCACGCCGGGCAGCCTCGCCATCATCCAGTCGAGCTTCCACCCGGACGAGCGTGCGCATGCGATCGGCCTCTGGTCGGGCTTCGGTGGCCTCACCACAGCCGTCGGGCCGTTCGTCGGCGGGTACCTGATCGAGGCCGTCTCCTGGCGGCTCATCTTCCTCATCAACCTGCCGCTCGTGGCCGCGGTGCTTTGGGTGTCCATCCGCCACGTGCCGGAGACCAGGGGATCCGAAGCGCACGAGCCTTTGGATCTGACCGGGGCCGCCCTGACCGCCTTCGGCCTGGGCGGCTTGATCTACGGCCTTATCGAGGGACCGACGCGCGGGTGGAGCTCGCCGGTGGTGCTCGCGTCGCTCGCCGCCGGCGCCGCCTTCCTCGCAGCCTTCCTCGTCGCCGAGCGCCGCTCGGCGCACCCGATGCTGCCGCTTGCGATCTTCCGCTCGCGGCAGTTCTCGGGCGCGAACCTCGCGACGTTCCTCGTCTACGGAGCTCTCGGCGGCGCCATCTTTCTCATCCCTCTGCAGCTGCAGCAGGCGCTCGGCTACTCGCCGCTCGCGTCGGGCGCCGCCCTGCTGCCGGTGACGTTCATCATGCTGGCGCTCTCGGCGCAGGCGGGGAAGCTGTCGCAGCGCATCGGGCCGCGCATCCCCATGACGGTCGGCCCGATCGTCGCCGGCGCCGGGCTGGCGCTGCTCTGGCGGGTCCAGCCCGGCCAGTCCTACGTCACGACGTTCCTGCCGGCGATCGTGGTGTTCTCTCTCGGGCTCGTGACGACGGTCGCTCCGCTCACCGCGGCGGTACTGGCGGCGGCGCCGGTCGGCAACGCCGGCCTGGCCTCCGCGGTGAACAACGCTGTGGCGCGCGCCGCCGGGCTCATCGCGGTGGCGGCGCTGCCGGCGATGGCCGGTCTGGCCGGATCGGCGTACCTGCATCCGGCCGTCTTCGCGGCCGGCTTTCAGACCGCCATGCTGATCGCCGCCGCCGTCTGCGCCGCGGGCGGCGCGGTGGCGCTCCTCACCATCCCCGGTCGCGCGACGAAGCCTCTCGGGGCGCGGGAGCCGGGGGCCGGCACGGCCGTCGAGGAGCGCGCCGACTTCAGCTGCGGCCTCGACGCGCCGCCACTCTGCGAAGCCGAAGCGGCGGTATGAGCCTCGGCCGCTCGCTTTCCGTGCGAGTGGGTAGAACGCGAGCATGCGGATCATCCTCGTGGAGGACGCGGTCAAGCTCGCCCTCGCGCTCAAGCGCGGTCTCGAGGGTGAGGGCTACGCCGTGGACACCGTCCACGACGGCCTCACGGCGCGCAAACGTATCCTCGCGCGCGACGGCCAGTACGACCTGCTGATCCTCGACGTGATGCTCCCCGGCCTCGACGGCCTCACCCTGTGCCGCGACCTGCGCGCCCAAGGGGTCGCGGCGCCCGTCCTGATGCTGACCGCGCGCGACACCACAGGCGACAAGGTGGCCGGCCTCGACAGCGGCGCCGACGACTACCTGATCAAGCCGTTCGCGTTCGAAGAGCTTCTCGCACGCATCCGCACGCTGCTGCGGCGCCCGGCGCAGACCCTGGCGACGGAGCTCCGGGTCGGCGACCTCGTGCTCGATCCGGCGGCACGCACCGTCCGCCGCGGCGACCATCCGGTCGAGCTCACGACCAAGGAGTTCGCCCTCCTCGAGCTGTTCATGCGGAGCCCCGGCGAGGTGCTCAGCCGCGACACGATCCTCGATCACGCCTGGGACGAGGACGCCGATGCCTTCAGCAATATCGTCGACGTCTACCTGCGCCGCCTGCGCAAGAAGATCGACCGCGATGGCGAGCCGAGCCTGTTCCAGACGGTCCGCGGCGTCGGCTACGGGCTCAGGGCATGACGCCGCCGCCCTCCGGAGACGTGTTCGCGCGCGCCTCGCTCCGCCTTGCGGCTCTCTTCGCGGTGATCGTGGTGGCGCTGATCCTCGTGTCGGGGCTCGTGCTCTACCGCAGCATCTCCATCGACCTGCAGAACGCCATCGCGAACACCACGACGAAGCACGAGACCGAACAGGTGCGCGTGAACCACTCGGTCTCGCGCCTGCGCCTGCAGCTCGTCGTCGTGGACGGCCTCGCGATCCTTGCCGTCGGCGGCGTGGGCCTCTGGTACGCGCGCCGCACGCTGCGGCCCATCCGCGAGACCTACGCCGCACAGAAGCGCTTCATCGCCGACGCCTCGCACGAACTGCGCACGCCGCTGGCGATCATGCAGGCCGACTTCGAGGTGTCGCTGCGCACCGACGAGCTCGATGCGGCCGCTCGCCCGGTCCTCGAGAGCGGCCTCGAGGAAGTCGCCAGGATGAGCGCCATCGTCGACGACCTGCTCCTGCTGTCGCGCATCGACGCTCACCAGGAGGAGCTCGCGTTCAGGGACCTCGACCTGGGCGCGCTCGTGCGCACGGCGGTGGAGCCGCTGCGTTCGCTGGCTGAGCGGGGCGGCGTGGAGCTGAAGGTCGACGCGCCCGAGGGCGCCGCCACCGTCAGCGGCGACGCCGCCCACCTTGAACGCGCCGTGCGCAACGTCGTCAAGAATGCCGTGGAGGTCTCACCGCAGGGCGGCACGGTGACGGTGCGCGTCACGGCCGGGAACGGCCGGGCCCTCGTGAACGTTGTCGACGAGGGCCCCGGCATGACGCCAGCGCAAGCGGAGCACATCTTCGACCGGTTCTACCGGGTGGACGCGGCCCGTTCCTCCGAGGGCGGCAGCGGCCTCGGCCTCACGATCGTGGACTGGACGGTGCGCGCTCACGGCGGTGAGATCAGCGTGGCAAGCGGCGGGGGCGGCGACCATCACGGCGCCCGCGGCGGCGGGACGCTGATGACGATAGTGCTGCCGCTGAGCCGCCACGCGCGGCCGGGGCCGCCGGCCTAGCTGGTCAGCCGCCCCGGCTCGTCTAGCGGCGCGATCTGCGGGGCCGAGCCGCGGAGCTCCAGGAGCTTCTGGCGCAGGTCCGTCTGCAGCTGTGCGATTTCGCCCTCCGCCTCGGCGCGCCGCGCGCGGCCCTCGTCCTGGATGCGGATCGTCTCCTCGAGGGTCGTCACCAGGTCGGCGTTGACCTTGCGCAGCGTCTCCACGTCGATGACTCCACGCTCCACTTCCTTGCCGACCTTGGCCGAGCCGACCTTGAGGAGCTCGGCGTTCTTGGCGAGCAGCTCGTTGGTCGTGTCGCTGACGTCCTTCTGCAGCTCCAGCGCCTTCTGTTGGCGATAGAGGCTGATGGCGATGACGATCTGGTTCTTCCAGAGCGGGATCGTGGTGAGCACCGACGCCTGGATCTTCTCGACCAAGTTCTGGTCGTTGCTCTGGATGAGGCGGATCTGCGGCGCGGCCTGGACCGCGACCATCCGCGTCAGCTTGAGGTCGTGGAGGCGGCGCTCGAAGCGCAGGGCCGCCTGTTGCAGATCCGTCAGACGCTGCGCGACCATGACGTCGCTCGAGGCGGCGGCTTCGGCTTCGAGCGCCGGGATCCTTGTTGCGCGGAGCTCTTCGAGCACGCGCTCCCCCGCGGCGATGTAGATGTCGAGCTGCTTTAGGTAGTCGAGGTTGAGCTCGAACATCTTGTCGAGGACGGTCATGTCCTTGAGCAGCGCCATGCGCGCGCGTTCGAGTGCGTCGACGATGCGGTCGATGCCGGTGGCGACCTTCTGGTAGCGGGTGGCGAAGCGGTCGAAGGTGTTGGCGAACTTGCCGATGATCGGGATCCGCGCCATGCCCGAGCCGCCGCCGAGCGAGTCCACGTCCAGCTCGCGTACCTTCTTGAGCAGATCGCCGAGCGCCTCTCCGCCGGCGCCGGCGTCCTTGTTGCGCACGTCGCCGAGCAGCGAGTCGGCGAAGTTGGCGATGCGGCTCTGCGCCGGCAGCCCGTAGCCGAGGATGCCCTGCGCGTCGGTGACGTCGACCGAGTCCTTCAGCTCTTCCACGCGCGCCAGATCGGCGGCGCTCAGGGGGCCGGCGGCCGGAGTGTCGCCGGCCGGCGTCGCGGGAGCGGGCTTGCCGGCTGCGGGCGCGTCGGGGACGCCGCCGTGCTCGTCCACTCTCTCGATCTCGTCGCTCATGTGAGCTCCCCGGTCTGGGTGTACATGGTCTCCGTGCGCACGGTGCGCTCGAGCAGCTCGATCTCGCTGTCCAAGTCGAGGGCGCGGTCCTCGAGCACGTTCGCCAGCTGGCGGTCGAACGCCTGCTGCACGACGTGGAGCGAGTCCTCGGCGCGCGCGAGCGTTCGTGTGATGTCGGGCGACGTGCTCGAGCGGCCGTTGAGGTACACGTAGCCGTCGACGATCCGCTGCGCGGCGTCGAGGTAGTACGTGAGAAAGCCGCGCGCCGCGTCGAGCTTGCGTGGCCGCGCGGCCAGCTCCGCGATGATCTGGTCGGCTGTGCGGCAAAGCGCGATGACCTCGTCGCGGACCGCCCGCTTGGTGATACTGCCGGCGCTCTGCAGGATGGCATCGACCTGGCGGCGGGCCGGCTGGAGCACGTCCGCCGCCCTCTCGTCCATGCCCTTGGGGAGCGCCGGGCGCTCGCCGGCCGTGAGCAGCGGCGGCGGCTGGGGCGGCGCCGGCAGCGCCGCCTGCGGCGCGTCGCCGAACATGATCGCGCGGTAATGCGGCCGCAGGTACAGCGCGTTGACGAACGATCCGGCCGACGCGACCAGCTGCAGGGCGATCATCGGCGCCAGCAGCGGCGTGCCCCAGGCGAGGATCGTGAGTACCAGTGGGATCAGGTACACGAAGCCGAGCGCCGTCCACGGCGGCTTGCGCGCCTTGATGCCGATGTAGACGAACGAGACCCAGTTGAGGAAGCCGAGCGAGAAGGTCCAGCCGATCCACAGCGAGTGGCGCCACCACCAGCGGAAGCGGGCGCGCGGCGCCGACGGCGGCTCGACCGACGTGACGACGACGTCGGTGGGCTGCGGCTTGAGCTGCTGGACGTCCTTGACAGAGGCCGGCGGGTGCCCGTTCTGGCACTCCCCATAGGATGTCAGCCAGACCCAGCGTCCGCATTGCGTACAGTATCCGCCCAGTGGCACGATGGTCCTCCGCACTTCCGCCTTCACCCTGCAGGATAGCCCGCGGCGGCGCTTTGCACACGCCGGGATCTGGGCGCGCGACTCCCGGCCCCGGCGCCGGCCGACGCCCGGCGCGCGCGGCGCCGCTCGGGCGTGTACAGTAGACATTCGCTCGTCGTCATCTCGCACAGTCAGAGGGAGTATCTTCCGCATGATCGACTCCTACTCAGACCGTCTCCGCGTCGCCGTCCCGTCTGAGGCGCCCGGCGGTCTCGATTCGGCCCGTTCCGGGCACTTCGGGCGCAGCCCGTACTTCACCCTCGTCGACATCGTCGGCGGCGAGATCGGCCCCGTCGACGTCGTCGTGAACAGGCCCCACTCGGACGGCGGCTGCATGGCTCCGGTGCTCACGCTGGGCGAGAACTTCGTCGACGCCGTGATCGTCGCCGGCATCGGCCAGCGGCCGCTGCTCGCCTGCGTGCAGGCCGGCATCCGCGTCTTCGCGGGCGAGGACCGCGCCGACGTGCGCAGCGCCGTCGAGGCGTTCGTGGAGATGGAGCTCTCGCCCGTCGGCCCGGACGCCACCTGTCGGCACTAGCGTCCGCCCGCCAGACCAGCGCGTGCGCCTCGCGCAGCCGCGTAAGCGTGCCCGCGGCTGCCCGTGGGAATAGTCCGCCTGACCGGCACCCTCCCGTGGAGACACCGATGCAGGCTCCCGTACAGATCAAGCCCACCAAGCTGGCCGACTACCTCGAGGTCCTGACCAAGGCCGTCTTCCAGTCGGGCATCAGCTGGCAGGTCGTGGAGGCCAAGTGGGACGGCTTCCGCCAGGCCTTCGCCGGCTTCGATCCGAAGGCGGTCGCCGCGTTCGACGGCGACGACGTCGAGCGGCTCGCCGAGGACACGCGCATCATCCGCAACCGCGCCAAGATCGAGGCGACGGTGCACAACGCCGAGGTCATGGTCGCGCTGGAGGGCGAAGCCGGCGGCTTCGTCGGCTGGCTCCGTGGGCGCGGCTCCTTCGAGGACACCGTCGCCTCCTTGCGCGGCGAGTTCCGCTTTCTCGGCGACATGGGCGCGTACTACTTCCTGTACGTGGTGGGTGAGCGGGTGCCGCCGCACGAAGAGTGGATGGCGGCACATCCGAGCGTCGCGAGGCCGCGGCGCACAGCCAGATAGTCCTGAGAGGCACCGATGAAGACCGATCATACCAACGAGGCGGACCTGATGTCCCGCCTGACCCCCATGCAGTACGAGGTGACCCAGCGCGAAGGCACCGAGCCTGCATTCGCCAACGAGTACTGGGACGAGCACCGCGACGGGATCTACGTGGACGTCGTGAGTGGCGAAGTCCTCTTCAGCAGCCGCGACAAGTACGACTCCGGCACCGGCTGGCCGAGCTTCTCGAAGCCGGTGCGCGACGAGGCCGTGAAGACGAAGACAGACTTCAAGCTCCTGCTCCCGCGCAGCGAGGTCCGTTCGATGGCGTCGGACTCGCACCTCGGGCACGTGTTCAAGGACGGCCCCAAGCCGACGGGCCTGCGCTACTGCATGAACTCGGCGGCGCTGCGCTTCCTCCCCAGAGAGGAGATGGAGGCCGAGGGGTACGGCGAGTACCTCGGCCTGTTCGACGATGAGGCCCCCGGCCAGTCCTGATGGCCGGCCGGCCCCGCCCGCCGGCCGGCCCTGCCCGCCGGCGCCCACATCGCATAGCATGGACCCGTCATGTCGCAGGGCCGCTATAGCAGTGAGGAAGAGGCGCTCGTGGGTCTGGCGAGGCAGCTCGCCGACGCCTTCGAGGAGGCGCAGACCGACGACGACCGCGAGTACGCCGCGAGCGCGATCGACGACTTCCTCAGCGATCACGACCACTACGCGCCCACGGAAGCGCTCATCGCGCTGCTCGATCTGCCGCTGACCAGACAGACGTGGCCGCTCGTCGACAGCGTCGAGGCGACGCTCATCGAGCGCGGCACGGAGGTGGTCGACGAGCTGCTCGACGCGTCTCGCGGGCACGTGTACGACCTCGACGGCCCCGTGCCACAACGTGCTCTCGAGACACTGCACGGGCTCAGCGACACCAGGCTGATTCGCGGGCTTCTGCGCATCCTTGCCGGGCACGCCGACGACGAGCTCAAGCAGGCGGCCGTGGACCAGCTGGTCGCCGTCGGCGAGCCGGCCGTGGCGGCGCTGGAGGAAGTCCTGTACGAGGAGACCGCGCGGCGCTGGGCTGAGGACGCCCTCGGCGACATCCGCGCTGCGCGCGAAGAAGAGGGCTGCGGGGACGGCCGGATCGTCGAGGAGCCAGGGGGCCACGATGTTGCGTGAGCTGGGAGAGCAGGTGCGCGCCGGCGAGATGTCCGCAGTGGAGCTCGTGCGGCGCGCCTACGCGCGCGTCGGGGACAGCAACGCGGCGGTCAACGCGGTGATCGGCGTGCGCGACGAGGATGAGGCGATCGCCGAGGCGCGAGCGCTAGACGACGGTGTCCGCGCCGGCAAGGCCGCGGGCCCGCTCGCCGGCGTGCCGTTCCTGGTGAAGGACAATCATGACCTAGCCGGCATGCGCACGACCCAGGGCACGCGGGTGCTGGCCGACGAGCCGCCGGCGACGCGTGACTCCCTGTGCGTGGCGCGGCTCCGGGCGGCTGGCGCCATCCCCGTCGGCAAGACGAACGTGCCCGAGTTCTGCTTCGAGGGCTTCACGGCCAATCGCGCCTTCGGCGTCACGGCGAACCCGTGGGCGCCGGAGTGGACGCCCGGCGGCTCCAGCGGCGGCTCCGCCGCCGCCATGGCCGCCGGCATGATCCCGTTCGCGACGGCGACGGACGGCGGCGGCTCCATCCGCATCCCGGCGTCTTTCTGCGGGCTCTTCGGCATCAAGCCGACCAACGGGCTGGTCGGCCGCCAGCCCGTGCCGGCCTGGATCGACTATTCCACCGACGGGCCCATCGCGCTCTCGATGGACGACCTGCGCCTGCTGCTGGCGATCCAATGCGGCCCGGCGCCCGGCGACCCGACGGCGCTGCCGGCCGGGCTGGCATTGCGGCTCGCGGGGCTCTCGGACGCCGCCGCCGTGCGCGCCCGCGGAGCCGGCGAAGCGGGCATGGCGACCTCCGTCGGCGCCACCGGAGCACGCCGGGGACCGCCCCGAGGGCGCAAGCCGTCGCTCGTGCTGGCGGCGCCACGCTTCGTCGACGCTGGTCCGCTGCCGGGCGCGCTGCCCGACCTGTTCGACGCCGCGCTCACCAGTCTGGAGAAGGACCTGGGCCTGACGGTCGAACCGATCGCGCCCGTGGGGGTCTTCGGCGGCGGGCGCCCGGACGACGACTGGCTGCTCACCTGCCTCTGCGAGCAGGCGGCGGAACTCGGCCGCGAGACGATCGAGGCCAAGGCCGACCTCTTCGAGCCCTGGTTCCTGGAGGCGCTGCGCGAGGCGCTCGACACGAGCCTCGAGGTGTACATGGCGGCGCGCCGGCGGCGGTTCGACTACGCGCGCCGCCTCGACGAGCTCCTCGGCGAGGACCGCGTGCTCGTCACGCCGACGAACGCCGTAGAAGGCATTTACGCCGACGGCCGCGAGATCGGCGCCGTCGAGCCGGGCACGGAGTCGTCGTCGTTCAACACCGGCGTCCAGAACCTCACCGGGCACCCGGCGCTGACGGTGCCCGCGGGCGCCTCACCCAACGGGGTGCCGTTCGGCCTGCAGATCACCGGTCCGCGCTTTGCCGACGAGCTGGTGCTCGCGGTCGGTGCGGCATGGGAGCAGGCTCACCCGGGACCGCGTATCGCGCCGGGCTTCGAGGTCTTTGTCGCGGGCTGACGGCGTCCGCGCGACCGGCTGACAGGGCCCTTGCCGCCGCTGGGAAGACGCCCACGTCCGAGTAGCATGCGGCGCAATCTGTCTCAACTCCCGCGCAACACCAACTCAACAATCGCTGGGCAGAATAATCCTCGAGCCAAGAAACGGCATAAGACGGCCGCCCCCCCGGCCGTCGGGACCAAGCTGAAGTACGGTGCGCCCCCACCGAGCCAGGGTCCCATTTGCCCGGGCGACCTACCTCCTGTGCCCGGGAGCCGCTGGCCCCATATGGGCCGCGGCGACTGACAACAGTCGCCGCGGCCCATCCCCCTTTAAGCGGCCGGACGAGGCCCCGGGACCCCTGTCGCTTCCCCTTCGAGGCGCGCCAGGCGCTCCGCGCGCGCCTTCACGCCCAGCAGGCATTTGCGCATGAACGGCAGATCGCCAAGCTCGGTGAGGATCTGTTCCGGCAGCATCAGCGGATCGCGCCAGCGGTACGTGTCGCGCATGCGCGTGATCAGGCGGGTGTGCGTCTCGTCGACGGGGTCGAGGTACCAGAGCCATGTGCCGGCGGTCTCGCTGCCGCGCCACAGCATCCAGCGAGGCTCGTGGAAGTCCATGCAGTACATGGCGGTCCAGGGACTCATGGGGAAGTCCTTGCCTGTCTCCAGCCACTGGTGCTCGGGCAGAAGCTCCCACGTGCTCGGCCGCCCGCCGTTGTCCACCCAGTCGTAGCCGTACCAGCCGGCGCGGCCCCGGCCGATCTGCACGAGAAACGACCAGATCTGCTCCGGCCGCGCCTCCACCGTCACGGCGCGCGTGGCATTCCAGTGCGGGCGCGCGAACGCGTCGTCGTAGGGATAGGAGCGCGCGACCTCCTCCGGCGTCGCCCCCCACGTCATCTGCCAGGGCCGGATCAACTTGAGATACACGCCCGAGCAGGCCGCCGCCGCAAGCTTCACCGCGGCGGCTGTCGCCATCGTCCTGCCGAAGCGTCTGGCGCTCGTCATCCTAGAGTGACGCCGTCTCCTGGGCGGTCGCGGCGATCTTCTCCATCATGGCCTCGTGCTGCTCCTCCGTGATGCCGGCGATGAGCTCCGGATGCTCGTCGCGGACATGCTCGAGCATCGCGTTCTCAAGCTTCCGCATCGAGGCGGCGGTGGCGACGAACTCGCAGTCCGCGAGTCCCAGGTCGCGACACGATACCTCCAACATGACTCCTCCTTCCTGCTCCCCCGGATCCCGGGGTGCACGAGTAGTACGTACCCGATGCTGCCTGATGGCGCGCCCGTCGCGGCGAGAAATCCGGTGTTCTCCGTATGCGGCGCGCGGCGGGCGCAGCTGGCGCTTGGTCTTCGTGCGGTGCGTGATCGTGACGGCCACATCTTCGCCGGGGCGTGTTACCGTTGCGCGAACGTACCTGGAAGGTCCCGTCACACGTGCGGGTAACGAGAAAAGGAGCGCCGGATGGGCTGTTGTCTGATCGCGGGGATCCTGGCGGCATCGCCGCGCCTGGTCCTTTTCGGCATGTGGATCTTCGGCTACCTGTCTCAGGCGAGCATCGGCTGGATCTGGGGCTTCCTCGGCTTCCTCTTCCTGCCGTGCACGACCATGGGCTACGCGATCGCGCAGAACGCCTTCGGCGGGCTGAGCGGCTGGGGCGCGGTGTTCTTCGCGCTCGGCATCGTGCTCGACATCGTCATCTACTACGGCGGCGGCCGCTCGCGCACGCAGTATTCGGCCGCCGCGTAGGCGGTATCGCGAGGCAGCTGGTCGGTCGCGAGATGCGCGGTGGCGCGATGCTCGGCCGACCGGCGCTCAGTCGCGCGGCGGCGCGGCCGGCGGCGGCGAAGGGGCGGCGGCGGGAGCCGCCGCCAGCGCCGCCGCCGGCCGCAACCGCCAGACGTCCTTCACGAACAGCACCCACACCGAGGCCACAAGGCCGAGGCCGGCCGAGACCCAGCACACCGTGGTGACGCCGAAGGCCTGCGCGAGGGGGCCGGCCACCGCCAGGCCGGCCGGCCACAACGCCAGCGACGACATCCAGTCCCAGGCTGTGACGCGGCCGAGCGCCTCGCCCTCGATCTGCGTCTGCAAGGTCGTGTTCCAGACCGCTACGAGCAGGCCGACGCCGACGCCCCGGACGGCGTAGACCACGCCCAGCGTCAGGACGCTCCCGCCGAGCGCCAAGGCCAGCGGGGCCGCCACCGCTGTCGTCCCCGTCAGGCACACCATGACCATGGGCCGCTTGGGCTTGTAGCGGAACGCGATCGCCGCGCCCGCCATCATCCCGGCGCTGAACACGGCCTGGATCAGTCCCCAGGCGGCCGCCGTGTGGCCCTGCGCCATCAGGCCGAGCGGCCCGAGCACCTGGAACGGCGCGATCACGATGCACAGCACGAGGCAGGCGCGCAGGAGCATGACCCACAGCCAGGTGCGCGACTTCACCTCGTACCAGCCGCGCGCAGCTCGGTGACGAAGCCTTGGGCGGCTCCGCTGCGCACGACGGCCGGCACGTGCAGCGTGGCAAGGAACGAGGCGCTGACGAGGAAGGTCACGCCGCCGATGGCGATCGCTCCGCCGGAGCCGATCACGGCGACCAGGGTGCCCGCGACGGCCGGCCCTACCATCCAGCCGAAGTTGTCGCTCATGCCCATGAGTGCGTTGGCGCGCATGAGCAGCGCGGGAGGCACGATCTGCGGGATCAGCGCGCCGGCCGCCGGCCGGAAGAAGGCCTCGGCGGCGCCGTGGCAGTCGGCGAGCACGGCGAGCTGCCAGACGTGCGCCGTCCCGGTGAGCAGCAGCACGGCGGCCGTGATCTGCACCGCCGCGCGGATGAGGTCGCTGGCGACCATCATCGCGACGCGCGGCAGGCGGTCGGCCCACACGCCGCCGACCAGAGCCAGCGTCGCCAGCGGGAGGCTCTGGGCGGCGAGCACGATGCCCAGGTCGGTCGCCGAGCCGGTGAGCCCGAGCACGGCGAAGGTGAGCGCCACGGGCGTGATGCCGTCGCCGAACACGGAGACGCTCTGGGCGAGGAAGACCCGGCGGAAGTCGCGCACGCGCAGGACTGCGAGGCGCCCGCACGGGACTGCAGTCGGTGCGGGCGCCGCGCTCATGCCTGGAGTCTACAGGGCGGGCGG
>Ga0075520_1000176_pt1 | contig 24396 bp, 20 predicted proteins | sample NGEPerB_FD_75100 | JGI IMG/M metagenome (GOLD analysis project Ga0075520, IMG submission 75100) | Arctic peat soil microbial communities from the Barrow Environmental Observatory site, Barrow, Alaska, USA - NGEE PermafrostAB12-B | ecosystem: Environmental > Terrestrial > Soil > Wetlands > Peat ... | reverse complement strand
GGCGCGGCAATGAGCAGCGACCATATCCGGTCGACCAGGCTCACGTCGTGCTGCACGACGCTCGCGACCCACGTGAGCAGGGCCAGGCCGAGGGCGACCAGCATAAGCGCGCCGGCGAACAGCGCGACGCGCGGCCCGAATGCATGCAGGGCCGGACCGAAGATCAGCGGTCCGATGCCCTGGCCGGTGAAAAAGGCGCACGCGAACAGTGCCACCGACGAGCCGCGCGCCGAGGCCGCGAGCTCGGTCGCCTCGGTCTGCAGCGAGTTGTGCAGCATGTAGTACGCGAGGCCGGCGGCGAACATCGCTGCGGCGTCGAGCCACCACAGCGGCAGCACCGCGACAGCGGCGTAGCACGACGCGCCGGCGACGGAGCCGATCAGGCACATCCGCCGCACGCCGAACCAGCGCAGGAAGACGCGCACGTTGATGGCGTAAAACAGGCCGCCGATGCCGAATGCGCCGAGCACCAGGCCGGTCTCGACCGCGATGCTGCGCGAGCCCGGCGCCGTCGTCGCCAGCAGCAACTCGCTGGTGAAGGGAAAGAGCCCGAAGAAGAGCACGCCTTCGACCAGCACCGCGCCGTACAGCCACGCTGCCTTCGGGTTGGCGAAGACGCGGCCGTAGAGCGTCAGGAACGATGCATGCTCGGGCGCCTCGAGGCGCCGCGCCGGCACCGGCATCGCGATCCACGCCACGGCCGCCGCCGCCGCGCCGATCGCCGCGGCGATGAAAAGAGAGCTCTGCCAGCCGAAGGCGACGCTGGTCAGCCCCGAGACGACCGATCCCAGCATCTGCCCGGAAATGATCGCCAGCAGCATGCGGCCGATCATCACCTGCCGCTCGGCCATGTCGTAGGTGTCGCCGAGGCCGGCGATGACGAGCGGGATCAGGCCGCCGGCGCAGACGCCGGCGCAAATGCGCGACGCCATCAGCACGCCGAAGCTGGTGGCGAACGCGCCCGCCGCCAGCGTGATCGCCAGCCCGGCGATGCAGACCTGGATGCAGCGCGGCTTGCCGAAGCGATCGCCGAGCGGGCCGAGAAACGGCTGGGCCAGCGCGTACGGAATGGCATAGGCCGTGTTGAGCATCGCCGCGGCGACCGGCGCGACGCCGAAGTGCGAGGCGACCGGCAAGACGATCGGATCGATCAGGCGCAGCGCGAAGCCGCTCGCGAAGGCGCACGCGGCAAAGACGAGAAAAACGGGCATCGGGCCAGGCTGTCTCAGGCCTCGACTTGCGTCAGGCGGCGCGTCATCGCGCGTCGCGCATCAGGGTTTCGATCTCGCTTGCACCCACCGGCGCGGCGCGGCTGATGAGCTCGCATCCGCCGGCAGTGACGATGGCGTCGTCCTCGATGCGGATGCCGATGTTCCAGAAGCGTTCCGGCACGCCTTCGGCCGGCCGCACGTAGAGGCCGGGCTCGAGCGTCACGACCATCCCCGGCTCGAGCTTGCGCGAGGGTCTTTTCACGACCTTGCCGCCGCGCCAGTCGGGCTGCTCGACGGGCGCCTCGTCGGCGGAGACATAGCTGCCTGCGTCGTGCACGTCGCGGCCGAGCCAGTGGCCGGTGCCGTGCATGTAGAAGGCGCGGTAGGCCGACGACTCGAAGACCGCGTCGACGTCGCCGACCTTGTTGCGGTCGAGCAGCCCGGTGTCGAGCATGCCTTGGGCGAGCACGCGCACGGCAGCGATGTGCGCGTCGCGCTGGCGGGCACCCGGGCGCGTCGCGGCGATGGCCGCCTGCTGCGCCGCGTCGACGATGTCGTAGAGCTCGCGCTGCGCCGGCGTGAAGCGGCCATCGGCAGGAAAGGTGCGCGTGATGTCGCTGGCGTAGCCGTCGAGCTCGCAGCCGGCGTCGACCAGGCAGAGCTCGCCGGCGTGCAGCTCGGCGTGCCCGGCGGCGTAGTGCAGCACGCAGGCGTTCGCGCCGGCGGCGACGATCGAGAGGTAGGCCGGGCCGTCGGCGCCGTGGCGGCGGAACTCATGCAGCAGCTCGGCCTCGATCTCGTACTCGGCGATCGCGGCGTGCGGGTCGCGGCCGAAACGTGCGGCGCAAAAGCGCATCGCCCGAAGGTGCGCGCCGGCACTGATCGCGGCGGCGCGCCGCATCGTCTCGAGCTCGACTGCATCCTTGACGACGCGCATCTCGGCCAGCACCGGTGTGAGGTCGTGCTGCGTTCCCGGCGTGTCGATGCCGCGCGAGGCCCGGTCCCGGACCCGTTCGAGCCAGCCGTCGAGCTGCGTCTGCAGGCCCGGCGTCGCCGACGGAAGCCACACCGCGGGCTGATTGGCGAGCAGCTCGACCATCGCATCGTCGAGCCGGTCCACAGGAAAGGCGGCGTCGACGCCGAGAACGCTCGGCGCGGCCTCGGGGCCGAGGCGGTGGCCGTCCCAGATCTCGCGCTCGACGTCCTTCGGCCGGCACACGAGCGTCGCCCGGCCGTCGGCCGTCAGTGCGAGCCAGGCGCCCGGCTCGCCGAAGCCGGTGAGGTAGTGAAAGGCGCTGTCGGGACGGTACGGGTGATCGTTGTCGTCGTTGCGTTGCCGCTCGGGCGCGGTCGGCACGATCGCGACGCCTCCGCCCTTCGCGCGCAGGGTCGCCGCGAGGCGGGCGCGACGGTCGCGGAACGGCTCGGACCGCGCTGGCGCAACCACCTTCATGTCCATGGCGGGACTTTAGCCGGCGCCGCACGACCGCCCGATTTTCGCTACGCTCGACGGCTTCGCACCGAACACCAACGAGGAAATCGACATGGAATACCGCCGTCTCGGCTCGAGCGGACTGAAGGTGAGCGAGCTGTCGCTCGGCTCATGGGTGACCTATCACAACCAGGTCGGCACGCCGGCCGCGCGCGAGATGCTCGCCGCTGCGATGGACGCCGGCATCAACTTCTTCGACAACGCCGAGGTCTACGCCAAGGGCCAGAGCGAGACCGTGATGGGCGAGGCGTTCAAGGCCCTCGGCTGGCCGCGCCTGAACTACATCGTCTCGACCAAGTTCTTCTGGGGGCTCGAGCGCGACGGCGATGCCGCCAACCGCAAGGACACGCTGAACCGCAAGTACCTGATGCAGGCGATCGACGGCTCGCTGCAGCGGCTCGGCCTGGACTTCGTCGACCTCGTCTATTGCCACCGGCCCGATCCGCAGACGCCGATCGAGGAGACCGTGTGGGCGATGAGCGACATCATCGCCAGCGGCAAGGCGCTCTACTGGGGAACGAGCGAGTGGTCGGCCGCCGAGATCAGGCAGGCCTGGGACATCGCCGACAAGCACCATCTGCGCAAGCCCGTGATGGAGCAGCCGCAATATCACCTCTTCCATCGCCAGCGCGTCGAAAAGGAATACGCGCCTCTCTACGACGGCATCGGCCTCGGCCTCACGACCTGGAGCCCGCTCGCCAGCGGCCTGCTCACCGGCAAGTACAGGAACGGTGTGCCGGCGGGAAGCCGCGGCGCCCTCGAGAACATGGGCTTCCTGACCAAAGGCCTCACCGACCCGGAGCGCAATGCCGCCGTCGCCAAGCTCGAGCCCATCGCCAAGGAGCTCGGGGCGACGCTCGCGCAGCTGGCGATCGCCTGGGCAGCGAAGAACCCGCACGTTTCGACTGTCATCACCGGCGCGTCGAACATCGAGCAGCTGAAGTCGAACCTCGGCGCGCTCGCGGTCCTGCCCAAGCTCACGCCCGAGGTGATGAAGCGCATCGACGCGGTCACCGCGTCACTGGCCGAGTAGATTGAGCTCGGCGAGCTGCTCCGGCGTGCCGACGTTGGCCCAACGCCCGCGGTAGATCTCCGCGGCGATGCGCCGCTCGCGCATGCCGGCGTAGAGCAGGGGGGCCAGCGGCGCGTGTGCCCCTGTCGCGATGCCGGCGAACATCTCGGCGCGCAGCAGCGCGATGTTGGAGTAGGTCCAGCGTTGCCCGTCGGGGCCGGTCGCGTCGGCCAGGCCGAGACCGTCGCTGCCCAGCCCGAAGTCGCCGCGCGGATGAAACGCCGGGTTGGGCACCAGCCACAGCCGGCCGAGCCGGCCGCTCGCTGCGAACTCGGCCGCGGCGCTCGCGCTGAAGCGGAAGTCCGGCGCGAAGATGTCGGCCGAGACGACCCAGAACGCATCGCCCAGCAGCGGCAGCGCCTTGGCGATGCCGCCCGCGGTCTCGAGCGCGCCGCCATGGTCGCGCCCTTCCATCGAATACGTGATGGCGAGGCCGAAGCGCGAGCCGTCGCCGAGCGCCTCGACGATCCGCTCCTCGAGCCAGGCGGTGTTGACGACGACCTCGCGCACGCCGCCGGCGGCGAGCGCCCGGAGATGCCACTCGATCAGCGGCTTGCCGTGCACGACGAGCAGCGGCTTCGGGGTGGCGTCGGAGAGCGGGCGCATCCGGGTGCCGCGCCCGGCGGCGAGGACGATCGCCTTCATCCGCGATTCATCCGCGCTGCTGCGCATGGCGCTCGATGCGTGCCGGCGCGAAGGCAACGACCAGCGCCTCCATCAGTGCATGCGCGCGCGCCGAGTTGTCGGCGCCGAGGTTGCAGACGTAGACGTCGAGCGTCGCCGCCTCGAGCTCGGGCCAGGTGTGGACCGCGAGGTGCGATTCCGCAAGCAGCACGACGCCAGTGATGCCGCTCGGCGCTCCGGCGTGCTGCGGCGCCGGCACGAAGCGGTGAAAGAGCTCGCCGACGGCGCTGAGGCCGGCGCCCGCAACAGCTGCCAGGCAGGTCTCTCGCAACGCCGAGGTGTCGGTCATCGCCGGCCGCGCCGCGCTGCAGCCGCGCAGGTCGGCAGTGAGATGAAGGCCCTGCATCGGCCGATTATCCGGCCCGGCCCCGTCGCGGCACGCCCCGTAAAATGGCCAGCTCTTCTGCGCACGGAACCTTCAGCATGGCCGCGACCGAGATCCAAGAACGCAAGGCCGTGGCAACGAAGGCGACTCGGGGCGATCGGACCGCGTTGATGGCCAATGCCGTCCGCGCCCTGGCGATGGACGCGGTGCAGCAGGCCAACTCCGGCCACCCCGGCGCGCCGATGGGCATGGCCGAGATGGCCGTCGCCCTGTGGAGCCGGCATCTGCGCCACAACCCGGCCAACCCGCACTGGCCGGGGCGGGACCGCTTCGTCCTCTCCAACGGCCACGGCTCGATGCTGCAGTACGCGCTGCTGCACCTGACGGGCTACGACCTCTCGCTCGCCGAGCTGCGCAACTTTCGCCAGCTGCACAGCAAGACGCCGGGCCACCCCGAGGTCGATGTGACGCCGGGCATCGAGACGACGACCGGCCCGCTCGGCCAGGGCCTGACCAACGCCGTCGGCATGGCGCTCGCCGAGAAGCTGCTCGCTGCCGAGTTCAATCGCGACGGCCACACGGTCGTCGACCACCGCACCTACGTCTTCTTCGGCGACGGCTGCCTCATGGAAGGCATCAGCCACGAGGCCTGCGCGCTGGCCGGCGCATGGAAGCTCGACAAGCTGGTCGCCCTCTACGACGACAACGGCATCTCGATCGACGGCGCCGTCGCGCCCTGGTTCATCGACGACACGCCGAAACGCTTCGAGGCCTACGGCTGGAACGTGATCGCGGGAGTCGACGGTCATGATGTCGCCGCTGTCGACGCGGCGATCGCGGCGGCGCGCGAATCGACCGGCAAGCCGACCATCATTTGCTGCAAGACCGTCATCGGCAAGGGCGCACCGAACCGCGGCGGCACCGCGAAAGCGCACGGCGAGGCGCTCGGCGCCGACGAGGTCCGCCTGACGCGCGAGGCCATCGGCTGGGCCTGGCCGCCATTCGTCGTGCCCGACGAGGCCTACGACGGCTGGGACGGCAAGCGCGCGGGCGCCGTCGGCGAAGCGGCCTGGAACACGACGTTCGCCGCCTACACGAAGGCACATCCGGCACTCGCGGCCGACTACCGGCGTCGCATGGCGGCCGAGCTGCCTGCCGACTGGCGCGAAACCGTGCGCGGCGCAGTCGCCGCCGCGCACGGCAAGGCCGAGACCGTCGCCAGCCGCAAGGCCAGCCAGATCGCCCTCGAAGCGTTCACGAAGGCACTGCCCGAGTTGCTCGGCGGCAGCGCCGACCTGACCGGCTCGAACCTGACCAACACCAGCCAGACCGCTCCGCTTCGCTTCAAGGCCGATGGCGCCGTTGCCATGGGCGAGAACGGCCGCGGCGGCCGGCACATCAACTACGGTGTGCGCGAGTTCGGCATGGCCGCGATCATGAACGGCATCGCCCTGCACGGCGGCTTCATTCCCTACGGCGGCACCTTCCTCACCTTCAGCGACTACAGCCGCAATGCGATCCGCATGGCGGCGCTGATGAGGCAGCGCGTCGTCCACGTCTTCACGCACGATTCGATCGGTCTCGGCGAAGACGGCCCGACGCACCAGTCGGTCGAGCACGCGGCGTCGCTGCGCCTGATCCCGAACCTCGATGTCTGGCGGCCGTGCGACACGGTCGAGACGATCGCGGCGTGGGTGGCTGCGATCGAGCGCGACAGCGGGCCGAGCGCGCTGCTGCTGTCACGGCAGAACCTGCCCTATGCGCCCCGCCCGGGCTTCGAGACGGGCGGCCCCGAGGGCGCACTGAGCGAGATCGCGCGCGGCGGCTACGTGCTCGCCGAGCCGAGCGAGGTGGGCTTGCGCGGCAAGCCCCGCGCCGTCCTGATCGCGACCGGCTCCGAAGTGCAGCTGGCGCTCAACGCACAGCAGCAGCTGGCGTTGCCGGAGAACGGCAGGGTGGCCGTGCGCGTCGTCTCGATGCCGTCGACCAGCGTCTTCGACCGCCAGGATCGCGCCTGGAAAGAGGGCGTGCTGCCGCCCGGCGTGCCGCGCATCGCCATCGAGATGGGCGTGACCGACGGCTGGTGGAAATACGGCTGCGCGGCAGTCGTCGGCCTCGACCGCTACGGCGAATCGGCACCGGCGCCGGTGCTGTTCAAGCATTTCGGCTTCACGGCGGACAACGTCGTGGCGACTGTTCTTCAGACCCTGTCGACTTCGAGGAAGAAACCATGACCATCAACGTCGCTATCAACGGCTACGGCCGCATCGGCCGAAACATCCTGCGCGCCCACTACGAGGACGGCAAGAAGCACGACATCCGCATCGTCGCCATCAACGATCTCGGCAAGGCCGAGACCAATGCGCACCTGACGCGCTACGACACCGCGCACGGGCCGTTTCCGGGCCACGTGGCCGTCGACGACGATTCGATGATCGTGTCCGCGCACAGGGACGGCAAGGACGGCGATCGCATCAAGGTGCTGGCGCAACGCAACCCGGCAGAGCTGCCATGGAAGGAGCTCGGCGTCGACGTCGTGCTCGAGTGCACGGGCTTTTTCACGACCAAGGAAAAGGCTTCCGCGCACATCCTTGGCGGCGCGAAGAAGGTGATCATCTCGGCCCCGGGCGGCAAGGATGTCGATGCGACCATCGTCTACGGCGTCAACCACGGCGTGCTGAAGGCGAGCCACACGGTGATCAGCAACGCGAGCTGCACGACCAACGCCCTGGCGCCGCTGGTGCTGCCGCTGCACCAGAAGATCGGCATCCTGAACGGGCTGATGACGACGATCCACGCCTACACCAACGACCAGGTGCTGACCGACGTCTACCATGAGGATCTGCGCCGGGCGCGCAGCGCCACGCACAACATGATCCCGACCAAGACGGGCGCCGCGGCGGCCATCGGCCTCGTGATTCCCGAGCTCAACGGCAAGCTCGATGGCTTCTCGATGCGCGTGCCGACGATCAACGTCTCGATCGTCGACCTCAGCTTCCTGGCCGCACGCGACACGACCGTCGAGGAGATCAACGCCATCATGAAGGAGGCGAGCACCTCCGGCCCGCTGGCCGGCCTGCTCGGCTACAGCGACGGCCCGCTGGTGAGCATCGACTTCAACCACAACCCGGCCTCGAGCGTCTTCGACGCGACGCTGACCAAGGTCTCCGGCCGCCTCGTCAAGGTGAATAGCTGGTACGACAACGAGTGGGGCTTCTCGAACCGCATGCTCGACACGACGGTCGCGTTGATGAACGCGCGCTGATCGACGCGCATCGACGATCGGGCCGTAAGCTGCCCGGAAACGACAAGAGCCCCGATCGGGGCTCTTGCGACATGCGTCGGCCCGCGGCTCGATGCCGCGCGAGCGGTTACCAGCGGCGGCCGTAGCCGCGATGCCAGCCGTACCCGTAGCCGACGCCGATGCCGATCGTCGGCCCGTAATAGCTCGGCGCGCCGTAGTACGCGGGCGGGTAGTAGCCGTAGGCGGGTGCCGGTGCATAGTAGACAGGCGCGGGTGCCTCGACATAGTCCGGCCCGCTGCCGTAGGCTGGGGCAACATCGGAGTAGGCGGACTGCGGAGCGCCGCGCTCGTACGACGCATCGCTCGGGCGAACATCGATGGCGATGCGCGGGCCCGGGTCGCTCGCCGTGCGCGTCGTGTAGCGCTGGCCGTTGTATTCGTAGACGACGTCGTAGCCGACCACCCGGTTCTGGACCTGGCTGACGGTGCGGCAATCTCGCCCGGCGATGGCCACCGGCGGATTGTTGTTCGCCTCGACCTGGTTGCCGATCGACGAGCCGGCGACCACGCCGAGACCCGTGGCGGCGGCGCGGCCGAAGCCGTGCCCGAACTGGTTGCCGATGACGCCGCCGGCGATGGCGCCGATCAGCGCACCCGCGCCCGACGGCTGCGGCTGGACCACGCGCTCGACGTCGGCGCACGACTGGCGCGGCACCGCGACCGAGCCGGCGACGGGCGTCGCGGAAATGACATTGGCATATTCGGCGGCGCGAGCCGTGCCGGCCACGCCCAGCAGGGCAGCCGTTGCGGCGGCGCAAGCACTCAGTTTCATCGTGTTCATCTCGTCATCTCCTCACACCGCAGCGATGCGGCACAGTGGATCGGATTCGCGCTTTCGCGAAGAGTTCTGTCTCTCTACGCGCCAGCAGGGCGGTTCGCCGACGCCTTGACATTTCTTTGCATTGCGTACCCCTGCAGCAATCGAACGGCGCACGGCATTGGCTGCAATGGGCCGTTTGGGGTACAACGCTAGGTTTTGCGGCTTGCGTCACCGGCCCATTCAACGATCAAAAGGAAGCGAAGTGCGAAATTTCAAGGCGTGGGCGACTGGGGCGATGGCAATCACGGCAGCGCTTCTCATGGCGGCTTGTGGTGGTGGGGGCAGTTCGAGCCAGGCGAGCGTGCGCCTTCTCAATGCGACGGTGACGCATCCGAACCTGTCGCTTCTCAGCAATTCGAGCTCGGTCGCCAGCCCGGTGCCGATCGACACGGTCAGCAATTTCGTCGGCGTCGATTCCGGCAGCCCGACACTGCAGATCAACGACGCCGACACCGGCACGGCGCTCGTCACGACGTCGCCCAGCCTGAGCAGCAGCCAGCACTACGTCGTGGTCGCCTACGAAAGCGGCGGCAGCCTGCGCACGGCGGTGATCCAGGAAGACAACGCGGCGCCGACCACCGGCACGGCCGTGCTGCGCGTCTTCGACGCGGCGACCGATGCCGGCGCCGTCGACGTCTACGTCACCGATCCCGCGACCGATCTCGCGACCGTCTCGTCGCCCACCTTCAGCTTCCCCGCGTCGACGCAGGCGCAATCCGGCGTCTTCCTGTCGTTCGCGCCGGGCACGTACCGCGTTCGCGTCGTCGGCTCGGGCAACATCGCCGATCTGCGGCTCGACATCCCGTCGATCGTCCTGGCCAGCCAGCAGCTCGCCACCGTCTTCCTGACGCCGACCAGCGGCGGCACGCTGGCCAATGGCGGCGTGCTCCTTCAGCAGGGCGCGTACACGGCGTCGCGCAACACCAGCGCGCGCATCCGCGTCGCCGCCGCCGTGACCAGTGGCGCCTCCGTCTCCGTCTCGGCTGGCGCCACGGCGATCGCCGCCGGCGTCATTTCGCCCGCGGTCGGTGCCTACACGACGGTGCCGTCAGGCGCCGCGCTGAACATCAGCGTCAACGGCGCGTCGGTCGCCGCACCTGCCGGCACACTGACGGCGGGCAGTGATTCGACCTTGCTCGTCTACGGCAACGCCGGCTCGGCCACCGCCCGCCTCATCGCCGACGACAACCACGTGCCGACCGTGGCGACGAACTACAAGATCCGGCTGTTGAACGGACTGACCGGTGCCGTCACGCCGCCGCTGACGATGGACGTCAACTTCGCCGTCGTCGCGAGCAACATCGTCGCCGGAACGGCGTCGCCCTACGCCGTCATCGGTGCAAGCACGTCGACCCAGATCGATGTCTTCTCGCCGACGTCGGTCAATCCGATCTACACCAGCTCCTCGTCGACCATACCGCTGGCCCTCCCGGGCGCCTCGGTCTTCACGCTCTTCATCCTGGGCGATGTCAACGCGCCGGTTCACCTGCTTCGCAAGGACCGCTGAACGCCGCGCCGCCGTTGGCGACCGGCGGCGCGTGCGGTAGTTGGCGGAAGGGCCGCGCGACCGGTAAGCCTTGGTAAAGGCATTCGGAGCGCGCGGCGTGCCCACCTAGACTGAGGCGGACGACGCCTCCGGCGCCCAGACAAGGAAGACACCGATGCGACCGAAACTGATCGCTGCGGCCATCATCGCCGCCTCGCTGCTTTCGCCGATGGCCCTTCGGGCGCCGTTCGCGCAGAGCACGAGCACGGCCCGCGTCATCGTCAAGTACAAGGCCGACTCCGGCCTCATGCACACGCAGGCCCTGACGGCCGCGGGCGCGCGGATCTCGCAGATGCGCACGCTCGGCCAGCGCGTCGGCGCCACGCTCACCGCGGGCTCGGACATCAGCGAGAGCTCGCACGTCGTCTTCGCCAAGGGCATGACCTCGGAGCAGCTGGCCGCCACGCTCGCGGCCGACAGCGAGGTCGAGTACGCGGTGCCCGACCGGAAGCTGCATCGGCTGGCGGCGCCGAACGATCCGCTCTACACCAGCGTTCCCGTCACCGGGAGCACCGGCGGCCCGCTCGTCGGCCAGTGGTATCTCAAGCCGCCCGGCCCGACCGGTACGGCAGCCAAGACCGCTCCTTCGGCGATCAACGCCGAAGCCGCCTGGGACATCACGACCGGCAACGCCAACATCGTCGTCGCCGTGCTCGATACCGGCATCCGCTTTGACCACCCGGATTTCAAGCTCGCGTCAGCAGGAGGAAATGTTTACCCCGGCTACGACATGATTGCTGCTGACCCGGACGGCTCATTCTCGACCGCAGGCGACGGCAACGGCCGCGACGCGGACGCATCCGATCCAGGCGACGGCATTACGGCTGCCCAAAAGGCAGCAAACAGTAATTTCTCTAACTGCACAATCGATAGCACTGGCATCGAAGCTAGCTCTTGGCACGGCACCCAGACGCTGAGCTTCATCGGCGCGGCGACCAACAACGGCATCGGCATGGCCAGCGTCGGCCGCAATGTCAGCGTGATGCCGGTGCGCGTGCTCGGCAAATGCGGCGAAGGGTTCACCTCGGACATCATCGCCGGCATGCTGTGGGCCGCCGGTGTATCGACCCCGGCAGGAGTACCAGCGAACACCCACCCGGCGCGCGTGATCAACCTGAGCCTCGGCGGCGACGGTCCGTGCGACGCTCCGTCGCAGGCCGCGATCACGCAACTCAACGCCGCGGGCGTCGTCGTCGTGGCCTCGGCCGGCAACAGCGGCATTGCGGTCGGCTCCCCGGCCAACTGCACCGGCGCGATCGCAGTCGCCGGTCTGCGCCAAGATGGCGACAAGCTCGGCGTGTCCAGTCTCGGCTCCGCCGTCGCGATCAGCGCGCCGGGCAGCAATTGCCCGGTCAGCGCAAGCCCCGACTGCGGCTACCCGATGCTGGCGGCCTACAACAGCGGCCAGATCACTCCCCTCGCCAATACCTACACCGACGCCTTCACCGTCTTCACCGGCACCAGCTTCTCAGCGCCCCTGGTGGCGGGCGCTGCCGCACTGATGTTGTCGGTGAATCCATCGCTGACCCCCGCGCAAGTGAGAGCCAAGCTGATGTCGTCGGCACGCGCATTCCCGACGACCGGCAGCACGGCGCCGCAGCCGCCCACCGAAGTGGCTTGTCTCGATCCCGTCGCGAACCCGGCGGTGCAGATCTATTGCTATTGCACGAAGGCGACCTGCGGCGCCGGCATGCTCGACGTCCGCGCTGCCGTCGCGGCGGCGACATCCATCGTGGCAGCCATCTCCGTGACGACGCCAACGCCGACTGCCGGAGCGCCCGTCACGTTGACCTCGACCTCGACGGCCAGCGGCGGCACGATTTCGACCGATGCGTGGACCATCACCAGCGCCGGGTCGACGGGCGCCGCCATCAGCGGTGCGGCGAATGCCTCGACGGTGACGGTCCAGCCGACAGCCGCCGGCACATTCACGATCGGCCTGACCGTCACCGACAGCTTCGGCAACACCTCGACGGCCAGCTCCAGCGTCGTCGTCGCCGCGGTCGTCGTCACGACGCCGCCCGCCACCGGCTCGTCCGGCGGCGGTGGCGCGCTCGGTGTCGGCTGGCTGGTGCTGCTGCTGACGGCGGTGCTGAGCCTCGTCGCCATCGACCGGGTCGAGCGGCGGCGCGTTCGCTCAGCGCCCCGGCGCGCTCGCCGCGCAAGCGCTGAAGGTGTGACCTGACGGGTCGAGCCTGAGCGCTGCCAGGCGCGGCGCGGTCGCCGCGTCGGCCCGCTGCACGCGGTAGGTGTGCGTGACGACCGTCGCGGCGCCGTTCGGCGTCTCGACGCGGCTGTCGATCCATCCGCCCGGCGGCAGCACGCCGCGCATCGCCGCTTCGGCCAGCGGCGCATCGGCGGCGGCGATCGGTCCGGCCTCGAGACACGCCACGGTGGCCGAGAGGTTGCCTGCGGCCGACGCCGCGGTCATCGGCATGAGGACGATGCTGTCGGGCCGGACCTGGGCGGCGATGCGCTCGGGCTCGCGATCGCCGATCGAGCGCAGGCCGAGCACGCCGTCGAACCAGCCGCGCGTGAAGCCGAAAAAGAGCAGATTGGCCGCGAGCAGGACGACCGCGACGAACCTCAGCATGACGATCTCGCCGGTTCGCGCGCCGCCGCCGCGCGGTCGTCCGCGAGCCGGACGCTGACCTCGCCGCTGACGATCGTCTCGATGCCGGGTCCGGTGCGCACCAGCAGCTCTCCGGCGGCAGATACGCCGATCGCCGTTCCTTCGACTGTCGGCAGGTTCGCGCCGGTGCTGTAACGCACCGCGCGGCCGCGCAACAGATCGCGCGCGGCGAAGCGCTCGGCGAAGGCAGCAAAGCCGCCGCCCTCGAAACTCGCGAGTGCGTCAAGCAGGGCCGGCACCGAGCGGCAAAGGACGCCGAACGGCGTCGCTCCGGCGTCGATCTCGCGCAGCCATGCGACGCCGCTGGTGGCGTCGTCGACGCGTTGCTCGAGCACGTTCAGGCCGATGCCGATCACGGCGATGCGGCGATGTCCCGACGGCGCAGTCTCGATCAGGATGCCGCCCGCCTTGCGCCCGGCACCGACGGCGTCGACGAGCCAGAGATCGTTCGGCCACTTCAGGCCGAGCCGGCTCGACGCGGGATCGAGCGCATCGGCGAGCGCCGTGCCGATGGCCAGCGAGAGCCCGGAGAGGTCGCTCGTCTGCAGTTGCCAGCCGAGCGAGAACGTGAGCGAGGCGCGGGGCGCCGAGCTCCAGACCTTGCCACGCCGGCCGCGGCCGGCGCTTTGCCGATCGGCGACGAGAAGGCGTGGTGCGCCGAAGTCGACCCCGGCGCGGGCCGCAGCGAGCAGGTCGGCGTTGGTCGAGCCGGTCTCGTCGACCCAGGCGATGCCGAGCGACGCGCTGGCCTCGCCGAGTGCGGCGCGCAGGGCGCCGGCGTTCATCGCCTCGGGGCGAGCATCGTGCCCCGGCAGCTTCGGCTGCCGCAGCGGCACTCGAACTGCTTCTTCACGGCCGCCGTGTGCCGGCCTTCGAGGACGAGGCCGTAGTCGTAGTTCAGCTCTTCGCCCGGCTTGATGTTGCGCAGCGCCTTGATGAAGACGCGGCCCGCATCGTCATCCTCGTCGGCTTCGCAATTCGCGTCGCACGCGTGGTTGATCCACTTCGCCGAATTGCCGCCGTCCTTGCCGTCGATCACGCGCTTGTCATCGATGTGGAAGTAGAAGGTGTGGTTCGGATCGTTCGGATCGTGGGGATGGCGGCGCTGCGCTTCCTTCCATGTGATGACCTTGCCCGTGTACTCGACGACGGTCTCGCCCTTGGCGATCGGCGCGAGGGCGAAGACGCCCTTGCCGTGAATGCCCGAGCGCCGTACCTGGATGCGTGGGCCGCGGTGCTTGGGGATCGTGGTTTCGGAGTCGCTCCTGGGGCTTTTCTGCACGGTCGATTTCTTTGGGTACATTGAATTCATGGGTGCGCGCGCGTGTGTGCGTGCGCGCGAAGCTCGCCATTGTAGGGATGCGACCATTCGGTCGCGACAACGAAACGACAAGAGAAGAATGACGAAGTCACTGATCATTGCCGAGAAGCCTTCCGTCGCGCAGGACATCGTCCGTGCGCTCACGACCACCTCGGGCAAGTTCGACAAGCACGACGAATACTTCGAGAGCGACGCCTACATCGTCACCTCGGCCGTCGGCCACCTGCTCGAGATCAAGGTGCCCGAGGAATTCGACGTCAAGCGCGGCAAGTGGAGCTTCGCGCACCTGCCCGTGATTCCGCCGCACTTCGACCTGGCGCCGCTCGACAAGACCAAGGGGCGCCTGGCCGCCATCGTCAGGCTGGTCAAGCGAAAAGACGTCACCGAGCTCATCAACGCCTGCGACGCCGGCCGCGAGGGCGAGCTGATCTTTCGCCTGATCCAGCAGCACGCGAAGTCCAAGCAACCGGTCAAGCGCCTCTGGCTGCAGAGCATGACGCCGGCCGCTATCCGCGACGGGTTCGCGCATCTGCGCAGCGATCAGGAGCTGCGCGGCCTGGCCGAGGCGGCGCGCAGCCGCTCCGAGGCCGACTGGCTCGTAGGCATCAACGGCACGCGGGCAATGACCGCCTTCAACTCGCGCGACGGCGGGTTCTTTCTCACCACCGTCGGCCGCGTCCAGACGCCGACGCTTTCGATCATGGTCGTGCGCGAGGAGCAGATCAGGAAGCACGTCTCGCGCGACTACTGGGAAGTGCGCGCGACGTTCGCCGTCAAGGCGGGCGAGTACGAGGGCAAGTGGTTCGATCCGGCCTGGAAGAAGAACCCCGACGACAACGAGTTGCGCTCCGACCGCCTCTGGAACGAGCCCGACGCGCTGGCCATCGCCGATGCGGTGCAGGGCCAGCCGGCATCGGTGACCGAAGAAGCCAAGCCGAGCACGCAGGCCGCGCCGCTGCTCTACGACCTGACGAGCCTGCAGCGCGAGGCCAACTCGCGCTTCGGCTTTTCGGCGCGTACCACGCTCTCGATTGCCCAGGCGCTCTACGAGAAGCACAAGGTGCTGACCTATCCGCGAACCGACAGCCGGGCGCTGCCGGAAGACTACGTCGCCGTCGCGAAGCAGACGATGGAGATGATCGCGAAGGAAGACCTGCCCGGCCCGTTGCGCGCGCTCGCCGTGCATGCGAAGACGGCATTGAAGGAGGGCTACATCAAGCCCACCAAGAAGATCTTCGACAACGCCAAGGTCTCCGATCACTTCGCGATCATCCCGACGCTGCAGGCACCCAAGAGCCTCTCGGAGATCGAGGCCAAGGTCTACGACATGGTCGCCAAGCGCTTCCTCGCCGTCTTCTTCCCCGCGGCGGAATTCATGGTGACGACACGGATCTCGACCGTCGCCAAGGCCGGCAAGGACTACCGGTTCCAGACCAACGGCAAGGTCATGGTCCGGCCCGGCTGGCTCGCCGTGTACGGGCGCGAGGCGCAGGAAGACGACGCCAACCTCGTGGCAGTCGGCAGCGGCGAATTGGCGCGCGCCGAGAGCGTCGACGTCAAGGCGCTGAAGACGCGGCCGCCGGCGCGCTACACCGAGGCGACGCTGCTCTCGGCCATGGAAGGCGCGGGCAAGCTGATCGACGACGACGACATGCGCGAGGCGATGCAGGAAAAAGGCCTCGGCACGCCGGCCACGCGCGCCGCCATCATCGAAGGCCTCATCTACGAGAAATACATCCACCGCGAAGGCCGCGAGCTGGTGCCTGGCGCCAAGGCGTTCCAGCTGATGACGCTGCTGCGCGGCCTCGACATCGAGGATCTGACCAGGCCCGAGCTCACCGGCAACTGGGAGTACCAGCTCGCCGAGATGGAAAAGGGCCGCCTCGAGCGCGGCACCTTCATGCAGAGCATCGCCGAGATGGCCGAGCGCATCGTTCGCAAGGCCAAGGAATACGACCGCGACACCATCCCCGGCGACTACGCGACGCTGACCGCGCCCTGCCCGAACTGCGGCGGCACGGTCAAGGAGAACTACCGTCGCTACGCCTGCATCGGCTATCCCGAAGGCAAGGCCGATGATCCCAAGCACACGCCGGTCGAGGCTTGCGGCTTTTCGATCAGCAAGATCCCGGGCGGGCGCGCCTTCGAGCTGGCCGAAGTCGAGGCGTTCCTGCGCGACAAGCGCATCGGCCCGCTGGAAGGCTTCCGATCGAAGGCGGGCTGGCCGTTCACGGCCGAAATGAAGCTGGTGCGCGACGACGAGCTGAACAACTGGAAGCTCGAGTTCGACTTCGGCGAAGACGCGAAGCGCGAAGGCGAGTCGGGCGAGCCGGTCGATTTCGGCGACCAGGAGTCGCTCGGCATCTGTCCCAAGACGCAGGGCAAGGTCTACGAGTTCGGCAGCAACTACATCTGCGAGCACGCGGTCGGCGTCAACGTGACCTGCGACTTCAAGAGCGGCAAGGTGATCCTGCAGCAGCCGGTCGCGCGCGAGCAGATGACCAAGCTGCTCGCGACCGGAGCCACCGATCTGCTCGAAGGCTTCGTCTCGAACAAGACGCGGCGCAAATTCAAGGCGCGCCTGGCCTGGGATGCGAAGGAAGGCAAGGTCGTCTTCGCGTTCGAGCCGCGGCCCGAGCGGCCGGGCAAGGCCGGAGCAGGCGGCGCCGCCAAGAATGCGACGAAAACCGTGGCAAAACCTGTTGCGAAACCCGCCGCGAAGTTGTCCAGGAAGAAGGCTGCCAAGAAGGCTGTTTGAGGTCGACGGCGCTCGCAGGGAGATCGCTGTACCCGTGACGGGGTGCCGTCCGACGCGACACGACCGTTCGGGCGCGGAGACTCGTTGCATACGCTGCAAGGAGATCGCCGTGAACCGCTTCGCTTCTGTCGTTCAGGCGCTTCGCCAGGGGGCCACCGGCGCTTTGCTGGTCGCGACGATCGCCGCTGTCGCTGCGGTCTTGCTGACGTCTCTGCCCGTCGGCGCGCAGACCGTCCCTGTGAAAACGCCGCCGCGCGACAGCCCGAACACGTCGGAAACGACGCGCATTCCAGCCGGCGTGGACACCGGCTCGCCGACCACCGGCGGCGCCATGCAGCTCGGCACGCCGGTGCCGCCGGCCGCTTCCTCGGATCGCAGCGACTCGCGCACGCGTTCCGCCGCCGCGCGCATGGCGGCGCGACCCGATCCGCTGACCCGCACCGGGGCACCTTCGGCCCCCGCCCCGATCGTCACCGACGACGTGCGACGCGACGCGTCGCGTCCGCCTCTTGCGGGCAGCGCCATCAGGACTGGTGCCGCCGCGACCGATTGCGCGACGCCGGGCGACAGCCAGTTCCGTGTCGCGATGTCGCGCTGCTCCTCGATGTCGGATCGCGACGCGCGCGCGTCGTGCGCGTCGCGCGCCGTCGATGCGCGCCGAACTGGCGGCGAGCCGGTCGCGTTGCCGCAGACCGGCTTCCTCGGCAGCTCTGCCTCGCCGCGGGCAGCGGCCGGCGTGGCGCGCGGCGCGGCGCGCAACAACTGCCCCTGAGTCTGCTCTGCCGCGCCCGGCGCGGGCCCGGTGCGGCGCTAGGCTTGGGTGCCGACCGATGCGGTCGCGACCAGCTCGTTGAAGAGCGCGAGCGAGGCCTTGCCGGAGACGGCGTAGGGGTCGAGCGCAGCCCGCTCCGAGTACTTGAGAAGCAGGGCAGGGTTGAGCCGGTTCATGTTGACCTGTCCCATCGACCAGCTCGAGAAATTGCGCTCGTCGATTTCGTCGTAGCTGAGCAGCACGACCTGGCTGTGCCGCGGATCCTGGGCGATGCGGTTGTACGTTTCGCTGACCGCGTCGCGCGCGCCTTCGAGCACCTGCATGAAGATGCCGGCGTTGAGGCACACGCAGAGCACGCCGGTGATGCCCGCCTCCGCGTTGTGCGCCTTCGACTTCTTCAGGATCGAGGCGATCGCTTCGGCGTTCACCGATGGGGTGGTGCGGCTGGCGTAGAGCAGGCGGACCAGCATCTCAGTCCTTCTTCGTCAGGAGCGACAGGAATTCGCGGCGCAGGTTGGAGTCCTTGAGGAACGCGCCGCGCATCACGCTGTTGGTCATCATCGATTCGTCGTCCTTGACGCCGCGCCAGTGCATGCAGAAGTGGTCTGCTTCCATGACGATGGCCAGGCCATCGGGCTTGACGCGGTTCTGCAGCTCGTCGGCCAGCATGATCACCGCTTCTTCCTGGATCTGCGGCCGGCTCATGATCCAGTCGCAGATGCGCGCGTATTTCGACAGGCCGATCAGGTTCGAATGCTCGTTCGGCAAGATGCCGATCCAGACCTTGCCGAGGATCGGGCAAAGATGGTGCGAGCAGGCGCTGCGCACCTTGACCGGGCCGACGATCATCAGCTCGTTGAGACGCGAGACGTTGGGGAACTCGGTGACCGCCGGAATCGGCACGTAGCGGCCCTTGAACACTTCGGTCAGGAACATGCGCGCGACGCGTTTGGCCGTGTCGTTGGTGTTGTGGTCGCCGTCGGTGTCGATGACGAGCGAGCGCAGCACGCCCTGCATCTTCTCGGCGACCTCGGCCTGCAGCTCGTCGATCTCGCCAGGCTCGACGAACGCGGCGATGTTGTCGTTGGCGTGATAGCGGCACTCGGCGCCGATCAGCCGATAGCGGATGCGATCGGACGCCGGCAACCGCGCCAGGTCGCCTTCGCTGCGAAAGATCGGGGTAGGCTTTTCGCCGGCCATCGTGCGCGCCGTTCAGGCGTTCGGTTTCGTCGGAGTACGGAGCGTACCGCAGCTTCGCCATCGGGGGATTGCGACGCACCCGGCCCGTAGACTGCCCGCATGCCCGCTGCCGCTCCGCACGCTTCCCTGCCATTGGCGGCCCTGCTCGGGCACGCGGCCGATGCGATCGAGGCGGTCCGCGGCGGCACGTCGCTGAACGTCGCGCTCGCCCGATGCCCCACCGATGCCCGGCCGGGCACACAAGCGCTGGCCTTTCACGCGCTGCGCTGGCTCGGTTCGGCCGAGGTGGTGCGCAGAATGCTGGCGCCAAAAACGCCGCCACCGAAAGTCGATGCCCTGCTGCTGGTGGCGCTGGCCCTGCTCTGGCCGGGCGGCGACCCGCCCTATGCCGACCACGTGCTGGTCGATCAGGCCGTCGCCGCGGCGCGACGCCGGACGCCGGCGAGCGCATCGTTCATCAACGCCGTGTTGCGCCGGTTCGGCCGCGAACGCGACGAAATCGTCGCGACGGCGCTCGACGATCCACTGGCACGCTGGAATCACCCGGGCTGGTGGCTGGACCGACTGCGTCTGGACTGGCCCGACGAATGGCAAGCCATCGCCACGGCAGACAACGCCCATCCACCGATGACCTTACGCGTCAACGCGCGGCACGGCACGGCGGCCGCCTATGTCGACAGGCTCGCCGACGCCGGCATCGCCGCCGACGCTGCTACCGGCCACGCGGTCCGTCTGCAGCATCCGCTGCCCGTGACGCGGCTCCCCGGGTTTGCCGCAGGCGACGTGTCGGTGCAGGACGAGGCGGCACAGCGGGCCGTCGAGTTGCTGCTGGCACGCCCTCTGGCTGTCGGGGCGCGGGTGCTCGACGCCTGCGCAGCGCCCGGGGGCAAGACGGCGCAGCTGCTCGAGCTCGCGGACCTCGACGTGCTGGCGATCGACCGCGATGGCGCGCGCCTGAGCCGCGTCGACCAGACGCTGCACCGGCTCGGCCTGCACGCCCGAACGCTGGTCGCCGATGCCGGCGACCCGGCGGCGTGGTGGGACGGCCGGCAGTTCGACGCCATCCTGCTCGATGCCCCCTGCAGCGCCTCGGGCATCGTTCGCCGCCATCCGGACGTGCGCTGGTTGCGCCGCGCCAGCGACCTACCAGCGCTGGTCGCCATCCAGGCACGCCTGCTCGACGCCATGTGGCCGTTGCTCGCCGCCGGCGGCCGGCTGCTTTACTGCACGTGTTCCTTGTTCAAGGCCGAAGGACAGGCCCAGATCGACGCTTTTTTGCAACGACAAGGCGGCGCCTTCATCGCTGCGTCACCGCCTTCGCCCGGCCACCTGCTGCCGCTGCCCGACAATCGTCCGACGCATCCGGCGCCCGCATCGAGCGCCGTCGGCGATGGCTTTTTCCTGGCGCTCATCGAGAAGAACCGAGACTCCGAACACCCATGACCCGGCCGCCGCCGCCCGGCTCGTTGCGCCGCCGCAGCCTGCTGCATGCGCTCGGCGTCGCGGCGTTGCGGAGCTTGCCGGGCATCGGCGTCGGCGCCGCACTGGCCGGCGCTGCCGCACCGGCCGCGGCCGCGGCCACGCTGAGCAACTTCGACATCACCCGCGACGAAGACGGCCTGCACCTCAGCTACGCCGTCGACTTCGAGCTCGGACACAGCGTCGACGATGCGCTCATGAAGTCGGTGCCGCTGTTCTTCGTTGCCGAAGCAGAGGTCTTTCGCGACCGCTGGTACTGGCGCGACCGCCGTGTCGCCCAGGCCGTGCGGACCTGGCGCATCGTCTACCAGCCGCTGACGTCGACCTATCGCGTCACGCCCGCAGGCGGCCTCAGCCAGAGCTATGCGACCCGCGCCGAAGCGCTCGGCACGATCAACCGCGCCAGCAACTGGAGGATCGCCGAGCCCGGCCAGCTCGAAGACGGCAGCCACTACGTCGAGTTCCAGTTCCGGCTCGACACGACGCAGCTGCCGCGGCCGATGCAGATCGGCATCAGCGGCGAGCCCGACTGGCAGCTTTCGCTGAAGCGAACGCAGCGAATCAATTGAATGCCGCTTCGCTGACTGCGCGGCCCACGCGGCCCGCGGCGGCCGCCTCGGCGCCGCCCTCGTCGCCATGACGCGCGCCAGCCGCTGGGCCTGGATCGTCTCGACCGTCGCCGCGCTCGGCGCCGGTCTCGTGCTGGCCTTCCTGCTGTCGGTGGCGACCAACAACCCTGCGCTCTACGAGCGCCACTACGTCTGGCTGTTCTGGGTCAACGTGGCGCTCGCCAGCGTCCTCGTGCTGGTCATCGTCGTCACCGGCGTGCGGCTGCTCTGGCGCGTCTCGCGCGGCCGCTTCGGCAGCCGGCTGCTGCTCAAGCTCGCGGCGATCTTCGCGCTCGTCGGCGTGGTGCCGGGGCTGATCATCTATACCGTCAGCTACCAGTTCGTGTCGCGCTCGATCGAGAGCTGGTTCGACGTCCGCGTCGAGGGCGCGCTCGATGCCGGCCTCAACCTCGGCCGCGGCACGATCGATTCGATCGTCGACAACCTCGCGACCAAGACGCGTCTGGCGGCCGAGCGCATCGGCGAGAACTCGCTGCCGGCCGATCCGCTCGTGCTCGAGCGGCTGCGCGAGCAGCTGTCGGCGCAGGAGGTCGGCATCATCGGCAGCGCCGGCCAGACGCTCGTGACGACCGGCCCGAGCATGCTCGGCCTGGTGCTCGATCGGCCGTCTCCGCAGTTGCTGCGCCAGGCGCGCACGCAGCGCGTCGCCAACCAGACCGAAGGCCTCGATGAAGACGCCGCCGCTGCGGGCACGGCCGCGCGGGTGCGCGCCGTGGCGCTGATCCCGAGCAGCAACTTCGCACTCGGCGAGCAGGAACGCTATCTGTCGGTGACCCAGTCGATCTCCCCGTCGATCGCCGCCAACGCGCTGGCCGTGACCAGCGCCTACCGCGAGTACCAGCAGCGCTCGCTGGCGCGCTCGGGCCTGCGCAAGATGTACATCGGCACGCTGACGCTGGCGCTCGTGCTCGCCGTCTTCGGCGCGCTGTTGCTTGCCGTGGCGCTCAGCAACCAGCTGGCGCAGCCGCTGCTGCTGCTGGCCGAGGGCGTGGCCGAGGTCGCACGCGGCGACCTCAGCTCGAAGGCGATCTTCGCCTCGCGCGACGAGCTCGGCGGCCTGACCCGTTCGTTCGCCGAGATGACCGAGCAGCTCTCCGACGCACGCGAGCTGGTGCACAAGAGCGTGGTCCAGGTCGAAGGTGCGCGGGCCAACCTGCAGACCATCCTCGACAACCTGACGGCAGGCGTGATCGTCTTCAATCGAAAGGGCACGATCGACACTGTCAATCCCGGGGCGACGCGGATCCTGCGCCTGCCGCTCTCGGCTTACCGTGGCCGCCGCCTCGACGAGGTGCCCGGCCTGGCGGGGTTCGGCCAGTCGGTGTGGCAGCGCTTCGAGCTGCATGCGGCCAGCCCGGAAGCGGGCGAGCGCGACCATTGGCAGGATTCGTTCGACCTGCAGACCGGCGGTATCGGTGGCATCGGCGGCAAGGAGCGCGACTCGATCACGCTGCTCGTGCGCGGCGCAGCCATGCCGCAAGGCGCGCGCCTGATGGTCTTCGACGACATCACCGAGCTCGTCTCGGCACAACGCGTCGAGGCCTGGAGCGAGGTCGCGCGGCGGCTCGCGCACGAGATCAAGAATCCGCTCACGCCGATCCAGCTGTCCGCCGAGCGGCTCCAGCTCAAGCTCTCGCCCAAGCTCGAAGGCGCCGACCAGTCGATGCTGCAGCGTTCGGTCGACACCATCGTCAACCAGGTGCAGGCGATGAAGACGCTGGTCAACGAGTTCCGCGACTACGCGCGCCTGCCGGCGTCGCACCTCGAGCCGCTCGACCTCAACGCGCTTGTCGTCGAGGTGCTGGGCCTCTACGGCGCCGCGCAGGAGACGGGGCATCTGCACGCCGAATTCGGCACGGCGCTGCCGTCGATCATCGGCGACGGCACGCAATTGCGCCAGGTGATCCACAACCTCGTGCAGAACGCGCTCGACGCCGTCGCCGAGCAGCCCGACGGGCGCGTGCGCATCCTCACCGAGGCGGCGCGCAACGAGAAGGACGAGATCCGCGCCGTGCGCCTCGTCGTCGTGGACAATGGGCCGGGCTTTTCGGACAAGGTCCTGAAGCGTGCCTTCGAGCCGTACGTGACGACCAAGACGAAAGGAACGGGGCTGGGTCTCGCGGTCGTCAAGAAGATCGCAGACGAACACGGCGCGCGCATCCGCATCGCCAATCTCGGCGGCGGCAATGGGATCGAAGGTGAAGCAGGCGCCGCGCCGCGCGGCGCGCAAGTTTCGTTATCATTTTCAAAACTCGCTCCGGCGCAACACGCTGAAGCGGTCGAGACGGCAGCGCGGGCGCCCTCTCACTGAAAGGTTCATGGCCACCATTCTTGTCGTCGACGACGAACTGGGCATTCGCGCATTGCTGTCGGAGATCCTCGCCGACGAAGGCCACACGGTCGAGTTGGCTGAGAACGCGGCACAGGCCCGCGCCTGCCGCGAGCGCATTCGCCCCGACCTTGTGCTGCTCGACATCTGGATGCCCGATGTCGACGGCATCACGCTGCTGAAGGAGTGGGGGAGCAGCGCGCAGCTGACGATGCCGGTCATCATGATGAGCGGCCATGGCACGATCGATACCGCCGTCGAGGCGACCAAGTTCGGCGCGATGGCGTTTCTGGAAAAACCGATCACCCTGCAGAAGCTGCTGCGGGCCGTCGAGCAAGGGCTCGCCAAGCCGGCCTCTCGCCTAGCGACCGCCGCGGCAGCCCTGCCCAGCGAAGCCAGCCTGACCGTGGAAGCCGCGATGACCGGCGGTGCGATGCCGCCCGCGGTGCCGGTACTGCTCGGGCCGCAGCCGGAGCAGAGCTTCGATCTCGACCGGCCGCTGCGCGAAGCGCGCGACGCGTTCGAGAAGAGCTACTTTGAATTTCACCTGGCGCAAGAGAACGGCAGCATGACGCGGGTGGCCGAGAAGACGGGACTCGAGCGGACGCATCTGTATCGCAAGCTCAAGCAGCTCGGCGTGGACCTGTCGCGGAACAAGCGCACTGCGATGTGAGGCGGCGCCGTCGGCGCCTCGCTCTCCGGCCGCGCGGGCGACGCAGTCCGCGCCGATATAATCACCGGCTCGGCCAAGTAGCTCAGTCGGTAGAGCAGCGGACTGAAAATCCGCGTGTCGGTGGTTCGATTCCGCCCTTGGCCACCAAG